>LQAG01000051.1_pt1 | contig 63413 bp, 97 predicted proteins | sample 1535801 | NCBI WGS metagenome assembly LQAG01 (sample SAMN04331584, study PRJNA305678) | bioreactor metagenome | isolation source: bioreactor_3 inoculated with Wadden Sea sediment 1st replicate of a... | place: Germany:Bremen
ATGAGGAAAACAACGAAGCCGTGGGGAAGGAAGATATCTCCATCTTCCATTGGCGACCCCCTGATCGCCGGTCCGGGGCGATGGGGGCAACGATTCTGCTGATGGCCAATATCAAGGGGCAGTTACTGGCGGAAGTTGTTGTGTTCATGGCATTGATCGTTGTCTTGCTGATGACCCTGGCACTGCTGCTGGTGGCAGTTAAAGTCCAGCGGATTTTCGGCGTAACCGGGATGCATGTCGTCAGCCGCGTTTTTGGAGTCCTGTTAACAGCCCTGGCCGTTCAGTTCATGTTTGACGGCCTTCTCCGCAGTGGACTTATCATATAACTTTTTCAATCATCGACGGCGTCGAGATTCAATAATTTTTTGCCGGGTAACTTAAACAATCTACGCACAGCTCTGCGACTCGGCTATACTCTGATTGTTCTCGACCCTCAAGCGCCGGATAAACGACGCATTGGTATCCGGTATCAGGTCGGCGAAAACGGACGGCGCCCTCAGTCGCGCGCAAAAAAATATGATCCGGCCGGGAATAAGCTTGAATCGGTTACGCAAGCAATATCATGTAAATGACCCGGAAACTGAGGGTTGATGTCCGGCTCGTATGGGTCGTCCATTCAGGAAAGTCGGTTGCCTGAAACGATCAGAATCGATTTATTCAAGAATGAAAGGTGCTCAACCCTATGCACGATCAACTGAAATCGCTGCACCGGTCCGATCTGTCCCTCGACCCTATCAATCAATTCCGATTCTGGCTGCAGGATGCTGAAGATGCGTCCCTGCCGATGCCGATTGCCATGACTCTGGCAACGGCAAATAAACAGGGCAGGGTGTCGGCTCGGATGGTGTTGCTGCGCGGGATTGATGAGCGCGGTTTTCTGTTTTACACCAATTACGATAGTGATAAGGCCACCGATCTGAGCGCCAATCCATCTGCCGCACTGGTGTTTCATTGGCCGGGGCTGGCGCGACAGGTCAGAATCGAAGGTGTTGTGGAGCTATTGACCGCTTCTGAATCGGACGAATATTTTGCCAGCCGTCCCAGAGGGAATCAGCTGGCGGCGCATGCTTCTCCACAGAGCCGGATCGTTGAAAACCGACAGGAGTTGGAAGGGCGGTACACCGCGATTGAGGCCCGCTACGAAGGGAAGAATGTGGTCAGACCGAAAAACTGGGGCGGTTATCGTGTGGTCCCTGAATCGGTCGAATTCTGGCAGGAAGGTGAACACCGGCTGCATGATCGTTTTCGTTACCGGTGGAGCGATGATTGTTGGATCATCGAACGGCTGGGGGCGTAAGTCTTATTCTGCTTCGGTGAATTGAAAAATAAAAAGGGCCCCTCAATCGAGATCTTTTCCGGGCAGAATGTACCGCTTAGTCCCATTTGATCACGTCAACAGGGCAGACCTCGTCGCAGGCTCCGCAGTCGGTACAGATATCTTTATCAATCACATGGACATCATCCTGTTCGCTGATTGCTTCGACCGGGCAGACTTCTGCGCAAACGGCGCAGTTGATACACCCTTCACCAATCCAATGAGTTCCCATGGCCTTCTCCTTTGTCAGCTGTGAGCAGGGGCGAAAAGTCTACTTTATCAAGATTATCAATGATTTCAAGCTAACGGCTTGTTTTGTGGTGATTTGGTTTGTGGTGAGGTTATGTGTAGCGGGAAGGTCTAGAAAAAGGATTTTGTCATGAATGCTGTTGAAAAATTGGCGCGATGCGACTTAGGTCATGAGGTCTATCACTCGGACGGGTGCGGTCATGTGCAGGTAGAGACCGTTGCGGCCCATGGTTTTGAAACCCCCGCAGTTCTTTTGACCCAGATCGAGCAGAATGACCTCTGGCCGGAATTTTACGACCTGGTGAAGACCAAACCCGATTCCTGGCTGCTCAGGCTCGTTACCTTTTTTCCTTCCGATCAGGCTTATTCGACACGCTGTTTTGTGCGTCTGCTGAATTTACTGAGCGACCGGCAGACAGTGATCCTGCTGGTTCAGGACGCACCTCACTGGTATTGGGACAGGCATAATGTCGAGCTGATGGCCCAGGTCGAACATGTTGTGAACCGGTTGATTGCCGAAACCGAAACCGGGTCCATGGATGGTGATATTGAGCTGTCCCTGCTGACCGATGTGATCAAGCGGCTTGAGCGGCTCAAGCGGGCTCCGGGATGATCTGTAGCGCTTGCTCTTTGCCTTGACCGATCCTGCGGCCTGGCGCGATCGATGGCGTATCATGATTCCTGTTTACATCATGGTTGAAATCTCCTACATTGTTCAGGTTTTTATGCTTTACAAAGGAGGGCAGGGTGCTTTTTTTAGCGGGGGAATTTAACCTTTAAGTGGCCGTCTGAGTTGGTGCATTAAGTACCATTCAGGTGGCTTTTCTTTTGAATGTCGGACAGGCTTGAAAAATATGACGAATTCACAGAAAAAACAGCTGGAACAAAAGCTGTGGAAGATTGCCGATGAACTGCGCGGCAAGATGAACGCCGATGAATTTCGCGATTATTGCCTCGGTTTTATCTTTTACAAATATCTGTCGGAAAAACTGCACAGTTTTGCCAATGAATTGCTGAAAACCGAAGGTGGAATCGACTTTGTCGGTGTTGATGAACAGAGCGAAAAGGGGAGAGGCATTCTCAGTGTGATCAAGGAAGAAGCCGTTGAGCGGCTCGGTTACTTCCTGAAACCGTCCGAACTGTTCAGCAGCCTCGCCAAACGTGGCGCTCATCAGGCTGAAGACAAGGGTGATGACAATGTTGTTGTCGATAGTTTCATTCTCGGTGATCTGGCCAAGGTGCTCAGTAACATCGAATCTTCCACCATGGGGACTGCCAGTGAAGATGATTTTGAAGATCTGTTTGAAGATCTTGATCTCACATCGTCCAAACTTGGCCGTACGGAAAACGACAAAAACAGACTGATTGCCAAGATCATGTTGCATCTGGACGGCATCGATTTCAGTTACACAATTCTGACAGCGATATTCTGGCGATGCCTATGAATATCTCATCGGTCAGTTTGCCGCCGGAGCCGGTAAAAGGCCGGGGAATTCTACACCCCACAAGCGGTCTCAACCATTCTGGCGCGGATTGTCACCACCGGCAAAACCCGGTTGAAATCGGTCTATGATCCGACCTGTGGATCCGGTTCACTGCTGTTGCGGGTTGCCCGTGAAGTGGACCATGTCAACGATTTCTTCGGTCAGGAAATGAACCGCACCACCTTTAACCTGGCCCGTATGAACATGATTATGCACGGGGTTCATTACCGTAATTTCGATATCAAGCAGGAAGACACGCTGACGCAACCACAGCATCTTGAGCTAAAATTTGAGGCCGTGGTCGCTAATCCGCCATTTTCGGCCAAGTGGTCGGCCAATAAAATGTTTGAAACCGACGACCGCTTCAGTCAGTACGGCAAATTGGCCCCTGCTTCGAAAGCCGATTTTGCCTTTGTACAACATATGCTCTATCAATTGGACGACAGCGGCACCATGGCTGTGGTGCTGCCTCACGGTGTGCTGTTCCGTGGCGCTGCTGAAGGCGATTCGCCGCTACCTGATCGAAGAACGCAACTGGCTGGATGCCGTTATCGGTCTGCCGGCCAATATTTTTACGGGACCGGAATCCCCACCTGTATTCTGGTGTTCAAAAAATGTCGCCAACAGCCGGATGATGTGCTGTTTATCGATGCTAGCGCCCATTTTGCAAAAGCCAAAAATCAGAATAATCTGCGGCCGAGCGATATCGATAAAATCGTCAACACTTATCGACAGCGCACGGTTGAAGATAAATACAGCTACCGCGCCTCGCTGGACGAGATCAAGGACAACGATTACAACCTGAATATCCCCCGTTATGTCGATACCTTTGAAGAGGAAGAACCGGTTGATCTGGATAGGGTCGTAAGTGAGTTGAAGGAACTGGAAGCCGGGATGACGGAGATTGATCAGACGATTCGTAACTTTTGCGATGAGCTTGGGATTGAGGCACCGGTGTGATGGTAGCTGTTGAGAAAAAGCTGTGCCTGAGTTGCGGTTTCCTGAGTTTGATGGGGATTGGGTAGAGTCGCGTTTGAGTGAGCGTAAGGCCATATATACGCGGATTCTCGGTGAGCTGAAAAAAATTATCCAGCGTTTTGATGAAGGCACCGGAAGCATTGAAGTTAACGAGGATGAGGTGTTTTATCATGTTGAATCAGCAGCTGGATTTATCCATTGTGTGGGCGATAAAGAGTTATTTTTTACCGATCAGGTGAAACTGTGTCGCAGCGTAGCGGAACTGGCCCGCTTTAAACTGGTCCTGCCCGTTTCTTATGCCGAGGGCTTGGCAAGTTTGGTCGTATATCCCGTTGCTGGTGAACTGTTCGGCCGGGGAATCATCAACGAAACGATTTTGACTCAATACTTGAATCTGACGGCTGAGTTCGAAGCTGTCTTGGAAAATCGGGCTTTTCTTTCGCTAAGGCCTCAGAATTTAAGGATGGCAGTCTCTTCTGGTCGTTCAGCGAAGCGCGAGAGGGCAGTACCGTTCTTGAGTTCTCGTTGAATGTCTGGGGATATGCAGTCGCAATTGGCGGACCTGTTCTGACTTTTCTTGCTCTTTATGATTCCGCCTCCTCCGGTTTTGAAAAAATTACAACAGCACATCCGAGATCGTTTTAAACCTGCTCAGGCAGAAAGCGAACCTGCAATGATCATCAGTAAGGATCTTGAGACTGAATTCGTTAAAATCAAAGCAGAACGTGAAAAAAGAGATCTTCATCATTAAGCTTTACCAGACCAAAAGTGCTTCCGGATATGTTGATATGAGGCCATTATTATGATCTACAATCTAGGCCTGCTGGGAATCGCAGCGTTCTCCATGACCGGCGTCATCGCCGCCGGGCGCAAGGGGATGGATATCTTCAGTATCGTTCTGTTGGGCGTCGTTACTGCTCTGGGTGGCGGGACCTTGCGCGACATCATCCTTGATACCGATATTTTCTGGTTGAATGATCTTTATTACCTCTGGGTTTCTATTGCTGCTTCCGCTCTGACCTTTTTTCTGGTTCGCTACGTTAAACATGTGTTGCGCCTGCTGTTGTTTGTGGATGCCTTCGGGTTGTCGCTCTTTACCGTTCTGGCGATGGAGAAGACCCTTTCTCTCGGATTTTCAACCCCGGTTGCTGTGTTGATGGGCTGATCACCGGTATCGCCGGTGGGATGACGCGCGATATTCTGACCGGGCGGATGCCGTTGTTGCTGGGAAAAGAATTTTACGCAACCCCGGCATTGATCGGTGCGGTTGCTTTTGCTCTGCTGGATGCTTTTCAGCCTGCCCACGAATTCAATCGGATCTACGCCATTGTGTTGATTTTCTTATTGCGCGGTGCAGCCATTCAGTGGGATCTGTATTACCCGAAATGGTTGACCTACAGTGAGAAGGGATGATATTTAACCTTAACTCCGATCTCATGGCGCAATGCTGTTACGGAACGGCTATGATGCGCATGATCGGTTGATGAAGTCTCGGATCAAACGGATTTTGACGACTTTGCCTCACTGCCTATAGCTTCTTTTTTCAGGATCTTTAGCGATGAAGATGCGCCACCTCTTGTCGACCGCTGCCTTTTCTGTTTTTTATCATTTCAACCACATACGCGGTCGACAGCGACACTGCGGCAGAAAAACACCAGAAAATCAGTCAGACGTTTGTTCAGATCCTGCATGAACAGTGGGGTGTCGATAAAAGCAGGATCAAAAGCGATACCCTGTTCCTGAATGATTTTGGTGCGGATTCAACGGATATTATCGAACTGGTTATGGCGGTTGAAGACTATTTTGACGTTGAAATTGGTGATGAAGAATGGTCGCGTGTGACGACAGTCGATTCAGCCGTCGACCTGATTATCGACAAAACGACTCAGCCGACACGTTTTCTCTGGTAGGCTTTGCCATGTCTGTCTGCCATCGGCCAACCTGAATGGGTTTTCTTCACAGTGAAGGAAGGGGCTTTTGTCTGTGATGCAACGTGAGTGTCGCCTCTGAGTTTCGTCTGCCTGCAGGTCGTTCTGTGAAGCATCTGAACACCAGCTTGTTTGATGCCCCCGATATCACCGCAGCGAAAAAAGCGCCCGGAACGTTAGCTGCTCTGCCCTTGTCAGTGCTGCGGTCGGCTGTTTTTATCGATGAATACGACGATTCCCGCGGGTTATTTTTTGTTCGCAATAGAACCGATGTTTAAAAAGAAGCTCAGCATCATGTATAGGAATGACGTTAAGGATTGATTTCTATCCGTCGAACGCTTTTTGATCAGCTTTGCGTTTTGATCAGGGTCATAAAATTATAAATTGTTATATCTCTTGTTGCGCCATATCCTGCTGAATATGTTATAGTTCTTCAGACTGAATACGTATTGTAATGACCACCGCCTGCCGTATGACAGAGATCGGTATCCCACGTATTCAAATATCCGTTATTCAATTAATCGAACCACGACCTTTGGGTTTCAAGGAAACGTTATGATTCAGATTACCAAGGGACTTGATCTGCCTATCAGCGGACAGCCTGCCTTGCAGATTGATGCGGGCCGACCGGTACAGCATGTTGCGCTGCTGGGGCGGGATTATCAGGGCATGAAACCGACTCTTTTAGTCAAAGAAGGGGATCGCGTCAAGCTTGGCCAGCCACTTTTTTCCGATAAAAAGTATCCGCAGATCCTTTATACCGCGCCTGCTGCCGGTCAGGTGGTTGCCATCAACCGTGGCGAGCGACGTGTTTTTCTATCTCTGGTCATCGCCGTATCCGGTGATGAGGAAATTGTTTCAATCAAACCTCGGCAGCCAGCCTGTCCTGGTTGAGTCGGGATGAAGTGGAATCGGGATTGCTGGGGTCCGGTCTGTGGACGGCCCTGCGGACCCGACCGTTCAGCAAGGTTCCCGCACCCCAGGCGATACCCGCGGCTATTTTGTGACAGCAATCGACACCAACCCACTGGCTGCTGATCCGCAGATCGCCATCGGCGAGAAGGGTGAGGAGTTCAAGGCCGGACTGGTGGTTCTGCAGAAATTGACCCGAGGACCGATTCATCTCTGTCACCATTGCGACGCAGAGCTCGATATGCCCGAAGGAGTGACCTCTCAACCTTTTAGCGGCTGCCATCCAGCCGGACTGGTCGGGACCCATATCCATTTCCTGGAAAAGGTTGATCAGAAGCGTCAGGTCTGGCATGTCGGCTATCAGGATGTTATCGCCATCGGACATTTCTTTTGACCGGTCGGTTAATGACTGAGCGTTTGTTGTCCGTGGCGGGACCGCAGGTGAAAATCCACGTCTGCTGCGGACTCGGGTTGGTGCCTGCCTGTCCGAACTGTTGACGGGAGAATTGGAAGCCGGCCCGAATCGCATTATTTCAGGCTCCGTTCTGTCCGGCTCGCAAGCGGAGGGAGCGCAGGATTATCTCGGCCGCTATCACAATCAGGTTTCGGTGATTGCTGAAGATGAACAACGTACGTTCATGGGCTGGATGATGCCGGGAAAGAATCAATTTTCGCTGAAACGGGTTTTCGCCTCGGCTCTGTTTCCCGGCCGCACGTTTGCCATGACCAGCAGCACTCATGGCAGCTTGCGGGCGATGGTGCCGATCGGTACTTATGAAAAAGTGATGCCGCTTAACGTCAAGGCGACCTGGTTGTTGCGCTCGCTGCTGACACAGGATACCGATCTGGCCCAAAGCCTTGGTTGCCTTGAGTTGGATGAGGAGGACCTGGCGCTGTGCAGCTTTGTCTGCTCCGGTAAGATGAACTACGGTGAACATCTGCGTCTGACCCTGCAGAAGATAGAGAAAGAGGGATAATGAAACCGTTACGCACACTTCTCGACAATCTTCACCCTCATTTCAGTGAGGGTGGCAAGCTCGAACGTTTATACCCGTTTATGAGGCTCTGGACAGTTTCGCTTATACTCCTGGAAATGTGACGGACGGTGCGCCTCACGTGCGGGACGCCATCGATCTGAAGCGCGTCATGATCACGGTGGTGATTGCCCTGTTGCCTGTTTTTTTATGGCCATGTGGAACACCGGTTATCAGGCCAACAATGCCATGCAGATCAGTGGTGGTGAAGTGCCGGGCTGGCGCGGCGGGGTGCTGAACCTGCTCGGTTACGGTGCCGATCCCGACAGTTTGGTCGATAATCTGCTTCTTGGGGCTGCCTGGTTTGTCCCGATCTATCTGGTCACGAATATTGTCGGCGGACTGTGGGAAGCGCTGTTCAGTATTGTTCGTGGGCATGAGATTAATGAAGGTTTCCTGGTGACCGGTTCGCTCTTTCCTCTGATCTGCCCCCCAGTTTGCCGCTTTGGCAGGTTGCCCTGGGAATCAGTTTCGGGGTTGTCGTCGGTAAGGAGATTTTTGGCGGAACGGGAAAGAACTTTCTCAATCCGGCCCTGACCGGGCGGGCGTTTCTGTTTTTTGCCTATCCGGCCCAGATTTCCGGCAATGCAGTCTGGATTGCTTCTGACAGTGTGACTGCAAGCACAGGCGCATCAGCCATGGAATGGGCTGCCGATGGTTTTACCGGTGCAACGGCCCTGAGCCGTGCAGCGGAAGGTGGCGTTGCCGCTGTGACTGCTGCGACCAGCTGGTTTGATGCTTTATCGGAACCATGCCCGGATCGATGGGGGAGACGTCGACCCTGGCCTGTCTGTTCGGAGCCGTTGTTCTGGTGGTGACCGGGATTGGGTCGTGGCGTATCATGCTGTCGGTCGTGCTTGGGGCAGGAGCGTTGTCGCTACTGTTCATGCTGATCGGCAGCAGTACGAACCCGATGTTTGAACTGGGTCCGCACTGGCACCTGGTCCTGGGCGGCTTTACCTTTGGTCTGGTCTTCATGGCAACCGATCCGGTTTCCGGAGCAATGACGGAGGGTGGACAGTGGATCTACGGTTTGTTGATCGGCATCATGTGTATTCTGATCCGGGTCGTCAATCCCGCCTTTCCGGAAGGATGATGCTGGCGATTCTGTTTGCCAACGTTTTTGCCCCTCTGATCGACCAGCTGGTGCTCAAGTCCCACATCAAACGGAGGTTGCGTCATGTCGAGGGATAGCAACCTGAATGTTCTGATTGTCGCCTTTGCCCTCTGCCTGGTCTGCTCTATTCTGGTTTCAGTTGCTGCCGTTGGATTGAATGAGCGGCAGAACGCAATAAAGCGGAGGAAAAAAAGCGCAATATTCTGTTGGCGGCCGGCCTGTATGACGAAACGCAATCGGTCGACAGTCAGTTTGACAGGATTCAGGCCCGAATTGTCGATCTGCAGACCGGTGCGTTCCGTCCCGATATGGAACCTGCCGGGTTTGACAGTCGTGCAGCGACCAGAGATCCCGACAGCCGCCATGAAATAGCCGCCGCTGAAGATCTGGGGTCAATCAAGGCCCGTTCACGTTATATGGACGTCTACCTGATTTTTGATGATCAGGAGCTGCGGCAGTTGATCCTTCCGGTCCATGGGAAGGGGTTGTGGTCAACCATGTACGGCTTTATTTCTCTGGCCAGCGACTATACGACGATTAACGGCTTTGCTTTTTACGAACATGGCGAAACTCCGGGCTTGGGGGGGGAGATTGATAATCCCAACTGGAAAGCCCAGTGGATCGGCAAGAAGATCTATGATGAGAGTGACAAAGTAAGGATTGAAGTGGTGAAGGGAAAGGTCGATAAAAATGCTCTGACGCAGATTACCAGCCGACGGCCTGCTGGAGCAACCCTGACTGCGCGCGGGGTTGAGAACCTGCTGCGCTACTGGTTGGGAGAGGACGGCTACAAGCCATTGATCACGCGGCTGAAGAGCGAAGGGGTGACACCATGAGTGTACACAAGGATGTTTTACTCAATCCATTGTTCGATAAAATCCGATCGGATTGCAGATTCTGGGGATCTGCTCCGCACTGGCGGTCACATCAAAACTGGAAACGGTCATCGTTATGTCACTGGCGGTCATCTTTGTGATTGCCGGTTCCAATTTTTCGGTCAGTCTGATTCGCAACCAGATTCCCAGCAGTATCCGCATTATCGTTCAGATCACAATTATTGCAACTCTGGTTATTATCGTCGACCAGTTTCTTAAAGCCTATGCGTTCGGCATCAGCAAGCAGCTGTCGGTCTTTGTCGGGCTGATTATCACGAACTGCATTGTTCTCGGTCGGGCTGAAGCTTTTGCCATGAAAAACCCGCCGGTTCTAAGCTTTCTTGACGGCATCGGCAATGGTCTGGGTTACAGTCTGGTTTTAATTCTGGTGGCGATCTTTCGCGAACTGCTGGGAGCCGGACAACTGCTTGGCTTTACTATTCTGCCGACGACCAGTGACGGTGGATGGTATCTGCCGAACGGGTTGATGCTGCTGCCGCCCAGCGCTTTTTTATCATCGGTCTGCTGATCTGGTTGCTCAGGTGCTGGAAAACCGATCAGGTTGAGCAGGAGAACTAAGGCATGGAACATTATCTAAGTCTGCTGATCCGCTCAATCTTCATCGAGAATATGGCTTTGGCTTTCTTTCTCGGCATGTGTACTTTTCTGGCCGTGTCGAAGAAGGTCGATACGGCGATCGGCCTGGGGGTTGCGGTCGTTGTGGTTCAGACCATCACGGTCCCTGTCAATAACCTGATTTTTCAATATCTGCTCAAGCCGGGTTCATTGAGCTGGATCGGTCTGGAAAATGTTGATCTGACCTTTATCGGTCTGATCTGCTATATCGGTGTTATTGCCGCCATGGTGCAGATCCTGGAGATGGTTCTTGATCGCTATGTCCCGTCGCTCTATAACGCTCTGGGGATCTTTCTGCCGCTGATCACGGTTAACTGTGCGATTTTGGGCGGTTCGCTGTTTATGGTCGAACGCGACTACAACTTTAGCGAAAGTGTCGTCTTCGGTTTCGGCAGTGGTGTGGGCTGGGCGCTGGCGCTGGCTGCTCTGGCCGGTATTCGCGAAAAGATGAAATACGCGGATGTCCCCGCCGGCTTACGTGGTCTTGGCATCACTTTTATGATCGCCGGACTTATGGCAATGGCTTTTATGGCTTTTTCCGGCATTCAACTGTAACTGCTCAAATGGAATGATTTATGACTGAGATTGGTCTTGGAGTCCTGATATTCACCCTCATTGTCATGCTGCTGGTCGGCTTGATTCTGGTGACCCGTTCGTGGCTTATTCCATCGGGTGATGTAACGCTCACAATTAATGATGATCCCGATAAAAAGCTTCTTGTATCTCCGGCAACAAACTGCTCGGAGTTCTTGGAGATAATGATATTTTATTCCATCTGCCTGTGGCGGCGGTGGAACCTGCGGTCAATGCAAGGTCAAGATCAAGTCGGGTGGCGGGGATATCCTGCGACCGAAACGGCTCATATCAGTAAGCGTGAAGCCAGGGAAGGCTGTCGGTTGTCCTGTCAGGTCAATGTTAAGCAGGATATGGACCTGGAGCTTGATCCGGCGATCTTTTCGATCCGTAAGTGGGAGTGCCGGGTCCGTTCCAATGAGTGCCGTTCGACCTACATCAAAGAACTGGTTCTTGAGCTGCCGGAAGGAGAGGACCTGGACTTTCGCGCCGGTGGTTATATTCAGATTGAAGCACCGCCGCATACGGTTGAGTACAAGACCATGGAGATTGCGGACATCTATCGTGACGATTGGGATAAATACGACCTGTGGCAGTATTGTTCACAGGTTGATGAGCCGATCATGCGCGCCTATTCAATGGCTAACTATCCTGAAGAAAAAGGGATTATCATGCTCAATGTGCGCGTTTGTCCTCCTCCGCCTGGATTGGAGAACGTCCCTCCCGGGCAGATGTCGTCCTTTATTTTTAATTTGAAGCCGGGGGATACGGTTGAGGTCTCCGGCCCGTACGGCGAATTTTATGCCAAGGATACAGAAGCGGAGATGATCTTTATCGGTGGTGGCGCCGGAATGGCACCGATGCGTTCCCATCTGTTCGATCAATTCAAGCGGCTGCATTCACACCGGAAAATTTCATTCTGGTACGGGGCCCGCAGCCTGCGGGAAGCCTTCTATGTTGAAGAGTTCAATGAGCTGGCTGAACAGCATGACAATTTTGAATGGAACCTGGTGCTGTCGGAACCTTTACCTGAAGACAACTGGACTGGAGCGACGGGATTTGTTCATCAATATCTTTACGATAATTACCTGGCCGATCACCCGGCACCGGAAGACTGCGAGTACTATATGTGCGGTCCGCCGATGATGAACAAATCGGCCATGGAAATGTTGTATAATCTCGGGGTAGAGCAGGATAATATTCTGTTTGACGACTTTGGCGTATAATTTCAGCAGGAGCTCATCATGCGTTTTGAACAAGTGCGGACCATCTTACAAAAATTTGCTCCCGATTATCATCGTCAGGTCAGTGAACTTTATAAGGACATGACTGAAAAAGAGATCTCTCCGCGAGTCAGGCTGATGCTTGAATATCTGATCGATCACGAGCAGAGCCGGGCATTGGCTTTAAGCGAATTCTGCCGTGAGGCGCCGCAGCAGCTTCTGGATCAGTGGCTGAAAGGGGTTGAGGTCCACTTTCCGCAGGTTGCTGTCGATGTGATTGAGGCTGGAGCGGGAACCGACCTTGATCTGGTGGTGAAATCAGCGGCCCTTCATAAGAAAACCCTGATCGACTATTTCGCCCATCTACTGGAAAAATCGAGGATCGTAACGTCCGTAACCTGTTTCAGACACTCAAGGACCAGGAGGAGAAGGCGATGAAGAGGATGATCCGTCACGCCCAGGGGTTGGCTGATCTCTAGGATGGCCCCTTTCCCTCGATCCTTTACTGTTCTGTTCCTGTGCCTGGTTATACTGGGTTGCCGGCAAGAACAGCCGCAAGACTCGATCCGTTATAATGGCACGACCATGGGGACGACCTGGTCGGTTGTGCTGGCCGCAGAGGACGGACTTCAAACCGACGGCCTCCCTCAACAACTTCAGCGCAGGCTTGATCAGATCAATCGGCTGATGTCAACCTACGAACCGAACTCGGAGGTGTCACGCTTTAACGAGCAGCAGGAGACAGGCTGGTTTCCGATTTCAGGCGAAACGGCAGAAGTGGTTGAGCTTGCTTTGGAGGTCAGTCGCATGACTCAAGGGGCCTTTGATATAAGTGTCGGACCGCTGGTTGATCTATGGGGGTTCGGGCCGGTCAAAAGGACCGGGACGATCCCCGGTCCGGAGCAGATCGAGCAGAGAAAGGCCTGGATCGGTTATAATAAGCTGGAGTTGCGTTGTTTTCCGCCGGCCCTTAAAAAGCGTATCGCTCAATTGAGAATCGACCTGTCAGCAGTCGCCAAAGGGTATGCCGTAGATGAGCTGGCGGCATTGCTTCAGCAGCGAGGGATTAAAAACTATCTGGTTGAAGTCGGGGGAGAGCTCCAGGTTTCAGGGCAACGCAGGGCTGGTGTGCCGTGGCGCATTGCCGTGGAAAAGCCACTGGAAGGCCGGCGTGAAGTGGAAAGGGTTATCCCCCTGACGACACGGCGTTGGCGACATCCGGGAATTATCGCAATTTTTATGTTGAAGATGGACAACGCTACGCTCATACCATCGACCTGTGTCGGGGCAACCGATCCGGCATAAACTGGCTTCTGTAACGATCCTTGATCCTCGTTGTGCTCGTGCCGATGCCCTGGCGACAGCCTTGATGGTTCTGGGGGAGGAAAAGGGCAGGTTGCTGGTTGAGGAGAACGACATCGCTGCTTATTTTTTGATTCACGAACAGGAAAAACTGGTCGACTATACCAGTCCTGAGTTTCTGAAGTTTATCGGGAAGGAAAACCCATGAAACTTTTTTTTGCTGTATTGACTCTGTTTTTACTTGCGTTCTCAGGCCTGGCCGCCGGTTTGCTGATGCGCCGTCGGGGCTTGAGCGGTGGCTGAGGAGGGTCGCAAAGCACTGGCCGTGATTGCCGGTGTGAAACATCGAATCTTAAGGTCAAGGTTCTCAAAATAGAACGACAAACAAAAACCGGACAATCTCGTTAATGAGAGAGCCCGGTCATGAACCTGTCAGTCCAGGTGGGTGTCATAGTCATGTGGATGTTTTCTGACTTCTTCATAATTTACCTTGAAGCCGTGAGTCATTTCCGCGCACTCGCTCGGCATCCACTTTTCACAATGATTTCCAATTTCGACTTTCAATCGATTCAGCGTCACAACCAATCACATGACCTTTCAAAGAGCTGTTCATCTTTTTGACCCAAACCAGCTCTCCATCTCTTACCAGTTCACACATGCCATGAAATTCTGTCTTGTTCATCGTTTTCTCCTTTGCTGCGGACAAAAAGCCAGTTGTCAAGGAGGTTTGTATCGGGGGTCACTTTTGTCCTTCTGAGCGTTTCATCTTGTTGTCATTATACTCCAGATGTTCGTTTCAATGATACAGGCCGGGCATAGGTCTCCGGGGCAATGAGCATCAATCAGGTGAATGACATAAAAAGGTCGACCTGAAGAAGTCGACCTTGCAGTTTGATGACACCGCCCGCCCATCACGGGCTCGTTTTTTTGCTTGATAAATAACCGATCAGGCCGTTATTTACTCTTCTTCATGCTTCTGATGAGCGGCCAGGTAGAGGTGAACAAGAGCCAGGACAAAACAGATGATCAGCGATATGATGTTGGCGGTATTTCCATTCAAAGCCCATGGAAGATTAAATAAAAACCATGACGATACTGGCGAGAAAAACAGTGTAATACATAAATGATCCTTTCTGTTGCGTAGTTGCTTCATCAAGTCAAGATCGTGATGCAAATACAGGTCATTTACAGTTACGTTGCGTTTGTATGAAGAAATGAATAACTGCCGCGCTGTTTCTCCTGGTTTGATTGGTTCTTCATGGTTCCCCTTTTTTGCCGATAGGATTATCGTTGAATATGGTTTTACTATACGCCCATTAATCCGATTGTCAATCTAAATGTCATTTAAAAATCTATGAATTACAACTACTTAGATTGGATTGCATTGCGGTATGAAAAAGATCATCGAGTGGGTTTTGCGAAATTTCAATTCTATTGTGCAGCAATTTCCGTTTCACTTTTATGGATGCCTGTATGGTCTTTATCGTGAGTCATCTGTTACGTCACAAGCAGGTTTATTCACTTTTACATTGTACTCTTAAATCCTCCCGTATATTATTGTCTGACACAATATGAACATTTGATCACTATTTGAACAGTTATTGTTTTCCAGGTTTCCACGGGAGTCGTTGAATGAATAATGCGTTGTTGTTTGCTTTGTTGGCTGCTGTGGGTAATGCTATTTTTGTTTACGGGCAAAGAGGGTCTTCTCAATCGCAGAACCCGTTTCTATTTACCCTTTGTTCCATCAGTATCTGCTGTCTGCTGTTTCTTGGTGCTTCATCTCTATATAAAACGCCTGACGACATGAGCTACGTTATCAATAATTACGGAAACATTCTCATAAGTGGTGTCGGCTTTTTTGTGACTTTTATCGGCTTTTTTCTTTTATACAGCCGCTATGGAGCAAGTTATTACAGCCTTTACGCCGTTTTATCGATACTGACAACCTCGATTGTTGTCGGAATGATTCTCTATCGCGAACCTTTTAATATTTATCACATAGGGTCTGTCTGTAGCGCTCTGTTGACTGTGTTCCTGTTCTGGTGTGGACAGATGCGTGCTTAACGATGAGGTTGAGCCCTTTCTCTAATGATATATGGCCGGTTGACGGGTCCAAAGACGGATCAGGAGTATAAGAATGATCAAACTAACAGCTGAAGAAGAGGCAATTCTCCGCGGAGATCATGGACGCTTACAGCAAAAAGCGCTGGAAAACATTGTCCTGTACGCTGAAGCTCTGGGAGCGGAAGAGCTCTGTAAGGTGACGAAGGCGACCTTGGGATTAGGTGCACAGCCATATTTGAATACGATTCAATCTGACGACTATAATAAAATCTTCTCCCGCGTTTACATGTGTACCGATGAGATTCTGGATATCAATAACAATAAGTTTTCCGAGGATTGCTTCTGTATGACCTGTACGGAAAACTGCGACACGGACGATTACGAAGAGGTTGGGCAGACTCAGGATTTTTTTGAAAAAAATAAAGCGTTTCTGGAGATTGCTCGTAGAGCAGGGGTCAGCATGGGCAGCACCTGCGTTCCTTACCTGATCGGCTGGTTGCCGCTGAAAGGCGAACACTTTGTCACGACCGAATCGAGTAATGCCATGTTCTGTAATTCTTTACTTGGAGCCTGCGGTAATCCTGATGGTATAGAGGCTTCAGCCTGGTCTTCCATTTGCGGACGCACTCCAAAATGGGGGTTGCACTGCCCTGAAAACAGGTACGCGACCCATGAATTCCGGATTGAATGTAAGGCAGACACCATCACTGACTGGGATGTGATCGGCTATACCATCGGCCGTCTTCTCCCAGCTGGTGGTCTGCCGATCTTAACCGGCGATTTCGCTTATCCTTCGACTGCCGAGATCAAGCAGCTCTTTGCCACCATCGCAACCACCAGTGGAGCCGTTATGTGTCATATCCTCGGCATGACACCAGAGGCACCAACAATGGAGATCGCTACCGGTGGCAAGGGTGTGGTCGAGACGATCGCAGTCACAGAAAGCGATTATCGGCAATCGTTCGACATGCTCTGCGATGCCGGCAGCAGTGAAGTCCAGATGGTGTCGCTGGGATGTCCGCATTATTCACTGGAAGAAATTCAGGATGTCGCTCGTTACTTGCGCGGTAAAAGGTTAAAACGGGGCTGAAACTGCATATCTGGACGGCCTACCCGATCAAGGAGATGGCCAGAGCCAGCGGTCATCTGGCCGTTATCGAAGACGCCGGTGGACGACTCCTGACCAGTTCATGCCCGATCATGGTAGGGGACAGTGTTGTTAAGGGAGTCAAGGGAGTTGCTCTGGACGGAGCGAAGCAGGCCCATTACATCCGTTCAATGTCGGATGCCGCTGTCTACTATGGTGACAAGTTCAGATGTCTTGATACCGCAATTTCCGGAAAATGGAGCCGTTGATATGAAAAAAGTGATCAAGGCACGTGGCGCTATCCGTGGCATCGCCGAAGGTGAAGCCCTGGTCTGTCCCGACAGTATTCAGGGGTGGGCCGGTATTGATGAGAAAACCGGTGTCATTATTGAAAAAGGGCATGTCGAAGAGGGCACTTCCATCGATGGTCGCATTCTCGTTATTCCCGCCTCCAAGGGATCGAACTGCTGGTCGGGCCACTTTAATTCAGCAATGATCAATGGTGTTAAACCGGCAGGCTGGGTGGTCAGGCAGATCGATACGCGGGTTGGTGTCGCCGCTGTCGTCGTCGGCAGCCCGATGGTTGCGGACTTTACCGATGTCGATCCTTGTGCAGAGATTAAAACCGGTGACTGGGTCAGAGTGAATGGAGATACCGGCGAGGTGGAGATCAGTCGTAAGGATTAACTTGAAAAGGCTGGCCTCCACTACTGTTTCGGGAGACCAGCCTGAGTCAAGCATATTGTTCTGCTCAGACCATAACGTCGTCAGCACCCAGTCTGGCTTGCGCCATCAAACTGCCTATGGTCGTCATCGTTTCAGGGGACGACAGTAGTGTGCCGAGGTTTTCTTCAAATTCCGTTTGATCACCACTTTTATATTCATTGGTGCCCTGCTCATCATAAAGATTGGCCGGGTATATTTTGAAATCGTGTGTCAGTCTGAAAATCCTGTGTCTCAGATTCAGGGTTGGGGCGTTGATATAAACATCGTAGTTGAAAATGGTGTTACTCTGTTTTCGTTCGATTTTAAGCTCAAGTAGACCTTTGGTCATCTCAGCCAGATACTCATTCTGCTCGCTCACTATTTCATGAGGGGCCTTGATCAAATCATAATCCTCGATATTTCCCCACATGTTTTTTTTCGCCATTGTTTTCATCTCCTTTTTCACAAAAGAAAAGCCCCTCCACAGACCGAAGAGAGGCTTTGTCCTCTGTGTTTCTTCGGTAACCCGGCTATCCGCATGGGACCCGTGGCTTTGCGTCTCCAGATCGCTCTGGATTTGCTATTATCGGAATTTGTATTTGCTAATGTTACGCGTGTTTTGTTTTCATATCAAGGATTTTAATATTTCAACCATGCTGCAGTCAGAACAGCTTCAATAGTGTTGCACTGATTTGTCGGCAGAGCTGAAGTAAAAGCTGATTCTGAGCTTCAACCAATGCATCCATCGTATTCTCGTTCGCCGGCGAAGAGGTGGCTGCTTTCACTGACGACGGATCTCATGTTTTTTGGTCGATGATGCTCCAGTTGGCTTTTAAACTGACAGGACCGCCCAATTGACCCGTCAAATGCAGCAGCTCGAGTCTGATCTGATAGTCTGGCCTGATGTAACCGGGCCAGGGATAGGTAAAAATCTGTTGTGAATTGAGCAACACCGAAAGGTTTTCCCTGACAGTGACGGCAATGTCTTTTTCCAGCAGCCCGGCCCAGCGATGTTTGTCGGCCAGCGTGTAGCGATTACCGCTGTCCGCCAGTACAATTTCCTGGCGTTTGAGCATTTCCGGAATGGTAATCGGGCCGATGCCGATTACCGACTGATCAGGGATACCGGCGTCGACTGTCGCGACATCTGCCCTGGCGGCGAGCTGATAATAACTGATTTTATCCGGTTTGATGCTGCATCCCGTTGTCAGTAGTATCAGAACTGCAGCGATCAGAAAAAAAAGCCTCTTGAATTTCATTTGGACTCTCCTCGACCGAAGATAAGAGCTTGTGGGTTGCGATCGAGTTGATCGGCAATGGAGCGTACAGCGCGAATGGTTCCGGTCAGTTCGTCCAGAGTCTGTTGAGCTTTGAAATTCAGGGCGGAATCAGTGCCGAATGAACTGTTCAGGCCGTTCATGGTCTGATCCAGTGTTGCCAGGCTCTGTTGCAGACGACTCAGGGTCTGGTCAAGACCTGGAGCCAAGGTGTCGTTGAAGCTTATGGCGACTCCCTTAAACTGTTTCAGCGTCTCTTCAAGCGTTGCTACTGTGCTGTTAAGGTTGTCGCCAAGCTGATCGAAGGGGATATCGTCGATTTTTTTCAGGATGCTGTCGATATCTTTGGCCACTTCACCCAGGGAGATGGGACGGTTGGAAAACAGTGTAACCGTTTCAACCTGTCTGATATAAGGTTCGGCCTCGGAACGAATGTCCAGGTCGATATAGAGCTGTCCCGTCAACAGGTTGCCGGTGGCCAGCTGCGCTCGCAAACCGTCGTTGAACATGAGATCATCTTCCTGCTCGGAATCCTCGGTCAGCATTTCAGGAGAGACATCAACCTTTTCTCCTTTGAACGTCAATTCCAGGCGTTCCGGCTCTATCATCACCAGAACCGGTATGCGTACTTCCTGAGTGTCGATATCATAGGTCAACTTTATATCAACCACCTCACCGATCGGGAGACCGCGAAATTCGACGGGTGCTCCGGGAGTCAGGCCGCGTACCGATTGATCGAAATACATAACGTAGTAAGACTTAAGGTTGTAGGATCTTTTTTCAGCACTCTCTTTATCGCTGTAAAGCCGGAAAAGATGACCTTCTTCAACCTCAACCGGAGCATTGAGGTCGGTGTGATTGTGAAAAGCAATCCCACCCTGAAGGATGGAGACCAGTGACTGGGTGTCAATGTTTATGCCACTGGCATCGAGTTTGATATCAACGCCACTGGCGTTCCAGAACCGGGTTGCCGAGCTTATGCGCTGATCATGTGGGGCATGGACGAATATTTTTATTTCAACGGCTTCACCGCTCTGATCAAAGTCGAAATCGACGACCTCACCAACCTTGATCTGACGATAAAATACCGGCGACCCGATGTCGATTGACCCCAGAGTTGCGGTTTTCAACCGGAAATGCGTACCCGGAACATTGGTTGTTACCAGCGGTTGCTTTTCCAGGCCGATAAATTCTCGGGTCTGTTGACCCGAAGTTACGGGATCAAGGCTGATATAGGCACCGGACAAAAGGGTGCTGAGTCCGGAAATTTCAGAGCCTGTGATATGGGCGCGAACGACCCAGAAGCGGGTCTGGTCGGTTAGATACTCCTTTGACTGATTCTCCATTCGCGCCAGAACAATCACCCTGTCAAGCTCTCTGGACAAGGTAATCTCTTCAACCGTGCCGATAACCACATCTTTGTACTTGATCTTGGTTTTGCCGGCTTCAAGACCTTCGGCGTCGGTAAAGCTGATGCTGATCAGGGGGCCTTGTTCCGAAATCGCTTTATACGCCAGCCAACCGCCAATCACCAAGGCGATCAAAGGAATCAACCAGACCACGGGAAGTCCACGGCGGGAACGGATTTCGGCCCGTGAGATGTTTTTTGGGGACAGCGTCTGTTCTCTATCTTCGCTCATAAGTTGACTCATCTTTTTTGTCAAGGGAATCCCAGATCAAACGGGGATCAAAGCTTTCAGCTGCAAGCATGGTCAGGATAACCACTGCGGCAAAATAGACAGCTCCCGGGCCTGCATCGACGCGGGCAACAGCCCCCAGCTTAACCAGGGCCACCAGAATTGTAACAACATAAACATCGACCATGGACCAACGGCCCATCATTTCGGTCAACCGATAGATGCGGGTTCTCTCACGCGGACGCCAGTGCCAGCTAAACTGAACGGAAACCAGCAATAACACCAGCAGCATCAGTTTAAGCAATGGAACAAAGACGCTGGCAACGAAAATAACCAGAGCTATCGGCCACATGTTGCTCTGCATGAAATAGATGACTCCACTGAGAATGGTGTCTGCCTGTGAATGCCCAAGGGCTGCCGTGATTGTAATCGGTTTCAGATTGGCTGGAATCAACAGTATTGTGGCTGCAATTACCAGCGCCCAGCAACGCGACAGGCTGTTTGGTTTTCTGCGGTAAAGGATACTTCCGCAGCGGGGGCAGTGCGGCCGCTGATCTTTATGGAGGTGATCCGGGCGGCAGAGCAGGTGGCACTGTGGACAGCTGATCAACCCATTTTCCTGGCTGTTATTTGCACTTCAGTCATGTAACTGCCCCAGTTTGTCCCAAATCAGATGACGGTCAAGCAGGTACGACTGAGCAGCCGTTGTAAAGATCAGAAGGCCAAGAGCCCATAACGATAAACCTGGAATGATTTCTGCCAGTTTTGCCAGCTTAACCAGGGAGACCAGGGTGCCGAGCATGAAGACTTCCATCATGTTCCAGGGCTGCAGTTTTTGGACCCAGATGAAGATTTTAGTTGATGCCGGCAGCCTGCGATCAAAGTGAAGTGGGAGGAGGATATAGAGCAGGCCGACCATCTGAATCAGGGGAAACAACAGGCAGGTCAGCAGAACCACCACTGCCAACAAGTTCATCCCCTGATTATGTAGAAGCCAGACGCCACTGATCAGGGTTGCCTGCTGTTCAAAACCATTCGACTGCATGGCAAGAAAGGGAAAATTAACTGCGATAGCGAACAGAATGAGATTGGTCATAACCAGTGCGAGAGATCGTTCGATACTGGCGGTTCTAGGTTGAGCCAACAATGCACCACAGCGCGGACAAAAAGCACTTAAGCCGGTTCTGATGGCGGGGACCCTGGTGATGAGATCACATTCATGGCATGCCACGCACGAAGACATGAGATCGCTTTCTTTCGTCGGTGTTGATCGTTAAAAAGATCCGGAAGACGCACAACGGTCCACCCGGATTAATCCGTTGAGTGTTTATTTCTCCTTGGAGATTAACCGAAAATCGGTGATCACGCAAACAGGGAACGTTGTTAACGCGAAGAAGGTGAAAAGTTTGGCATTTGCATGAATATCGACCTGGCTCTATTTCATGAGTGTTGCTTTCGGGGTGTTCTTGCCAGATTTTCTTTGCATTCACTTGTTCTTTTGTTTTAGTCTTTTCGTAAATGGTAAGACCAATTTGTTGTAGGTCTTAGGTTGTTTTTGAGCTCCATGTGACCGTTGATAAATATTATTCTGAGTGGATGTCTAACCGTTTAACCAGCCAGATAGCCGTTTTATTTTGAATATCCTGCCGGTTGGGAATTTGAAATTGATAAACAGGTAAATATGGATATCATGCCAATAATTGGTAAAACCAATATTTTTAATAAGGCTGGTCACAAATTCTGTGATGCCTATGTGATGACTGCTTTAGAGCTCTTTTGATTATCTGATGGTTGGTTTAAACCAGTGACCATCCGATTGATGATGTTTTTAAATGAGGAAATGACCGTCTTTGACTGCGGAACTCAATTTACTGTTCCGCGACCGGCATAACTTTTTGTAGACAGCTTCATTGACAACAGAAGTTGAATCAACAGTGATAAAAGGAGTCAGTTATGGGTAGAACGGAAGAGGCCATCAATCTTCTGAAGGCAAAACAGGAAAAAGTTCTTCAGATGGGTGGCGACGCAGCGGTTGCCAAGCATAAAGCGACGGGTAAGCTGACTGCGCGTGAACGTCTCGACCTTCTTTTTGATGAAGGGACTTTCCGTGAGCTCGACATGTTTGTCGAGCAGCGTTGTACCAATTTCGGCATGGAAAAAGTTGACGTTCCGGCTGATGGAGTTGTGACCGGTCACGGTTATGTCAACGGTCGTCCCGTTTTTGCTTTTTCACAGGATTTCACCGCCCGGGCAGGGAGCCTGGGGGAAATGCATGCCGCCAAAATCTGTAAGGTCATGGATCTGGCAGAAAAGTCAGGCTGCCCCATTGTCGGACTGAATGATTCAGGTGGTGCGCGGATTCAGGAGGGGGTCGACTCCCTTTCCGGTTACGGTCAGGTGTTTCGACGCAATGCCCTGTGCTCTGGTGTCATCCCGCAAATATCAGCAATCATGGGGTCTGCTGCGGGTGGTGCCGTTTACTCGCCGGCTATGACTGACTTTATTTTCATGGTCAAAAAACCAGTCACATGTTTATCACCGGTCCCGCTGTTATCAAGGCGGTTTTGGGTGAAGAAGTGACCATGGAAGAGCTTGGTGGGGCGATGACTCACAACACCAAAAGTGGCGTTGCCCACTTTGCTTGTGAAGATGATGCCGACTGTATCGAACAGATCAAGGTTCTTCTGTCCTACCTGCCGTCCAATAATATGGAAGAACCTCCGATCTTCATCAGTGAAGATGATCCAACCCGCCTGATCCCTGAACTCAACAGCATTATTCCGGACAGCCCAAGCGCTGCATACGACATGAAAGAGGTGATCGGCCATATTGTCGATGATGGTGATTTTTCGAACCGCACGAATACTATGCAGCGAATATCATCATTGGACTGGCCCGTCTTAATGGCCGTAGCGTTGGTATTATCGCCAACCAGCCTCAGGTATTGGCAGGTTGCCTGGATATCAATGCATCCAATAAGGCATCCCGCTTCATCCGTTTCTGTGATGCCTTTAATATCCCGCTGCTGACCATTGCCGATGTCCCCGGTTATCTGCCGGGCACCAATCAGGAGTGGGATGGAATTATCAACCATGGTTCCAAGTTATTGTGGAGCTATTCTGAAGCCACTGTCCCGAAGATGTTGTTGTCGGTACGTAAAGACTATGGTGGCTCCTACCTGGCGATGAATGCCAAAGATTTGGGCAATGATATGGCGTTTGCCTGGCCGACTGCTGAGATTGCCGTCATGGGGGCTGATGGAGCCGCTAACATCATTTACCGAAAACAGATAGCTGCTGCTGAAGATCCCGAGGCAGAGCGGCAGAAGTGCAAGCAGGAATACGAAGAACTGTTTGCCAACCCTTATTGCTCGGCCGGTCGCGGGCATATCGATGCTGTTATCGAACCGGCTGAAACCAGAGCGCGTCTGATCGATGCTCTCGAAATTCTTTGTACCAAGCGTGAACTGAGACCTGCCAAGAAGCATGGCAACATTCCGCTGTAAGCGTTTACTCTCACTATCCTAAAAGACAAACAGGAGGTCACATGGACAGGACAAAAAATTAGCCGTTGCTATGGCCGCAGTATCCGCCTACATCAAAGCTGAAGAGGAAGAGGCCCTGCTCGCTTCAACCCGCGATTCTCGTTCTCCTTCATGGAGCATGTCCGGGCGACTGACCCAGGCGCAGCAGAGTAACATGATCCAGTCGATTGCGTTCAAATAAGAATATCGAGGTATAAAGATGAGCAAGCACAGTCAGCTTAATATGGCAGAGATGACGTACGACAAGGATCGTCCGGCTGCAGCAACCCGGTGAAAGTGATGGATGTCACTCTGCGTGATGGTCACCAGTCGCTGTTCGCAACCCGTGGCCGGACTGAAGATATGATCCCGGTCGCTGAAATGATGGATGAAATCGGATTCTGGGCGATTGAGACCTGGGGCGGCGCTACCTTCGACACCATGCATCGCTACCTCAATGAGGATCCTTGGGAACGTCTGCGGACACTGAAAAGCATATCAGAAAAACCCCGTTCTCGATGCTGCTGCGTGGCCAGAATCTGGTCGGCTACCGCAACTATGCCGATGACGTCGCTGAGGCCTTTGTCGAGCGCGCAGCAGAGAACGGTATGGATATTTTCAGAACATTCGATGCTTTGAACGATTACCGTAACTTTGAAACGGTTGTACCGGCGATAAAAAAAGCAGGTAAGCATTTTCAGGGATGTATCTGCTATACCATGACGGAACCGCGTATGGGGGGAGATGTCTACAGCCTGGGCTACTTCGTTAAAAAGCCAGGGACCTGGAAAACATCGGTGCCGACTCGATCTGTATTAAGGATATGGCAGGATTGATCGCACCTTACGACGCCTATAACCTGATTCGGGCAATCAAGGAAGCTGTTCCAGCCGTACCCGTTCACCTGCACACCCATTTTACTTCGGGCATGGCATCGATGACGCAACTCAAGGCGATTGAGGCCGGGGTCGATATCGTCGATACCTGCATGTCGCCCTATGCTTACCGAACGTCACATCCGGCGATCGAACCGTTGGTCATGACCCTGCTTGGCACCGATCGTGATACCGGATTTGATATCAAGTCGATGGCCGCCATTAATGACGTTCTTGAGAAGGATGTTGTGCCCAAATATCGGCATCTGCTGGATGACAGCAAGCTGTCCACCATAGATATCAATGTGTTATTGCATCAAACTCCTGGTGGAATGTTGTCAAATCTGGTGAACCAGTTACGGGAAATGGATGCTCTGGATAAACTTGATCAGGTTTTGAGGAGCTGCCGAGGGTGCGTAAAGAATTGGGACAGATTCCTCTGGTGACCCTACCAGTCAGATTGTCGGCATCCAGACGGTCAATAATGTTCTTTTTGACACGCCGGAAGAACGCTACAAAATGGTCACCGCTCAAGTCAAAGACCTCTGCTACGGTCTTTATGGTAAAACCGCTATTCCGATCGATCCTGAGGTTCAGAAGAAAGCGCTGCAGGATTATTCTCGTGGTAGCGAGCCGATCAGCTGTCGACCGGCCGAGGTTCTTGAACCGGAGCTGGAAAAAACACGATCGGAGATCGGAGATCTGGCCAAAGACCTGGATGACGAGATTCTGTATACCCTCTATCCGGTGACCGGTAAGAAATTCCTTAAGTACAAGTACGGTAAAGAGGAAGCTCCCGCTGAAATGCAACCGAGAAGCCTCGAAGATGGTCGGAAGGTGATGGCCTTTATCGAAAAAGCCAAGGCGGGGCAACTGATCGAGAAACCTGTCCAGAGTGATCATGCACGCAGCTTCAACGTCTTTGTCGATAATGAATGTTTTCAGATCAACGTTGAAGAAGAAGGTGGCCAACCGGTTGTCAGGGCAGGGCAGGGTCGACGCAAGAAAGTTACACCGATCAATAAAGCCAAAAAGAACGAACAGGACGTTTTGCCGATCAGTGGGAAGGGTGTCGCTGCACCGATGCCGGGCCTGATTGTGCGTCTTGAAAAAGCCGTTGGAGATGACGTCAGCGAGGGGAGACGGGTTGTTGTGCTGGAGGCCATGAAGATGGAAAATGCCCTCAAGGCACCATCTGCCGGTAAGATCAAAGCCATCAACTGCGACACCGGCGATAACGTCACCAAGGGACGTTGTTGGTTGAGATCGACTGATGCGCCGGAACAGCCGTTGTTTGAGCGGCTGATAACAATCAAAAGGCCATCCCGCTTAGGGGTGGCCTTTTGTTCTGCGTCTAAGCGCGACAGCTGACTAGGACGATAATGCGTTCAGCACTGTATTCAGACATTCAATGACTCTCTTGCCTTCCTGCGAGAGGGTATAATATTTACGTTCGTCCTGCTGAAGCAGGTTTGCTTCTTTGAGAACCTTGAGGTGAAAGTTAACCTTGGTGTGGTCTTCAATGGCAAGAGTCCGGCAGATATCCATGAAGCGGATTTTTCTATCCTGGTCGAGCAGCAGCAGAATTTCGCGGCGAATCGAGTTCGCCAGGCAGCTGAAAGTGTCATCCATGTCGAGAATCATTTTGCAGCGCTGAAACTTTGCCTGCTCCAGACATCGTCTTACCGCCATGCGCAATTCGTTTATTTTAAAGGGCTTGGTAATGTAGTCGTCGGCCCCTTTGCGCATCGCTTCAACAGCATTGTCGATGCTCGAAAATGCGGTGACCATGATCACTTGAATGGTTTGATTTTCACGTTTGATCAAGGGCAGGATGTCCATGCCGCTGATTCCGGGCATGAGAAGATCAAGCAGAACCATATCATAGGCCGATTCTTTAACTCGTTGCAGCGCAGCTTCCCCGTTTTCCACCGTACTGATTTCCATATCGTCCGCAGCAAGAATTTCAGCTATATTCTCGCGCATTTCCTGTTCGTCATCAACGATAAGCAATCTATACATTTTTCTCGACTCCTATGGGAAACTCAAGAATGACCTCTGTCCCCCCACACTTGGGGCTGTTAATTTCAATCGCTCCATGATGCATTTCCATAATGCCGTAGCAGATGGAAAGTCCCAGGCCTGTTCCTTTTCCGACCTCCTTGGTGGTAAAAAAAGGATCGAGCACATGAGGCAGGTCTTCAACCGAAATACCTGGACCGTTATCATGGAAGCAGGCCCGAATTCGATCTCCCTGGCGTTGCGAGATGATAGTGATTTCTCCACCCTCGGGCATTGAATCCATGGCATTGACAATAATGTTAAGAAAAACTTCTTCCAGCTTCCATGGGATTGCCGCCACGGTCTTATCGGCTGACAGGTTCAGATTGATTGTGTAGTTGTGTCGCCGTGCCCCAAGCAGCTGGAGGGTCCCTTTGATGATCTCATTGATATCTGTCGGCTGAAAATCGCTTTCCCTGTTGGTCGAAAAAAAGAGCAATTCCCGAGCGATCTTCGACGCTCTGGCCAGGTTTCGCTCTATGGCTGAGAGACGCTTTTCGTAGTGAGGGAATTCGGCTTTGTCCTGCAGATCACTTCTCAGCAATTCGGTATTGATCGACACGTTCCCAAGCGGATTGTTGATTTCATGAGCGACTCCGAAGGCGAGCTTGCCGAGGGAGTGCAGTTTTTCTGATTGCGTGAATCGGTTCAGGCGTTCTTCGATCTGGAGTTTGCGTTCTATATCAAAGGTGTGGAGGGCATTCATGACAAACAAGAGAATAATCAAAGCTGAAACTCCTCGGTATAATTCAATCGGACCGCCGATTATGGGAATATTTGTCCCCGACGCAATCAGGCCGGCCAGCACGCCATAACCGAGAAGAGAAAGTCCGGCGCCGACAAAACTTAACGCACCGCGGTGGCTGATATGACGCACGGTCTGTGAGTAGAGGATCAATCCCAGCCCGGCAATGAACCCGCCAGGGAAGCCGATCCAGTGGCGGATTTGCAGATCGACCAGAGCAAAATTGAAATGATTGAAGTCAAGAGTGTTGGGGCCGAGAGACAGCAGCACGATGATGACAAGCAGGGGAAAAGCAACATAAAGTAAATTCTTGTTTTGCCGGGTGACCATGATCAGGGTACTGATACCGAACAACAGCAGAAAGCAGAATGAAATCATAATCAAAGACAGCTTGAGGGCGTTGACTTGTGGCAGCAATTGCGGGCTGAATTGATCACTGAAAAGAATCAGGTAGAGCGAAAACCACTCAAGCAGAGCATGGGTGTAGGCAAAAGCTGAAAACAGCCAGAGCTTGCGGGCTATATCAAGGTCACTGGCACGTGTGTTTCTTGATGTGATAGATACGCCCATGGCAAAAAATGCCATGCCGTAGAACAGATAGAGTGGGTAAACAAGGTATCCATCAACCATGATCTTTTCATCATAGGTCAATTGATGGCTTATGTAAAAGTTTTACCTTCCTCATGAAAGCTCATGCCGGTTTTTTTGCTGGAATCTTACTTTCCGACCGAATGTCGAGGTATGTCATAAAGCTAATTCAAAATATTAAATATTATCTGCAATATCCTTGAATTTATGGATGTTATTTTTTATGTATGGATGGTTTAATGACGTTCGACGCAGGTCAGTACTGGAATGTTTCACCTGTTTTATGCCGTTAGGATCAAAACACAGCCAATACTGCGCTTTTAATGAAAAGCAAACCGCTAAAAATGGTAGTCGATCATGACAGAGCCGAATGAACGGTCCGGCTGTGTTCTGTCAGCCGACATCTGAACTGCTCGGTTCTGTTTCAGTAAATGACTGCTTAACAGGTAATGGGCGCGGATAGAAAGCTGTGGCTGTAATGATAGTTGAGACGATTAATCCACTGAGAATGATGTTGTCGCGTTTTACGTCACGCTGGTCGCCGCTGATCAGGCTGCCGTCATAGAAGACGAATAGAGTAATGCCGTCACCGTTCCCCGACGACAAGTTCGATACTGTGCGGAGATGCTGTCGACGGCTTGGGGAGGTTGGCAAATGGAGAAGACCTGTGCCTGTCGGTTCTGATGTTACCGTGAAGCCCTCGAGGATATTCCAGCCGTAACGCAGACTCAGCCCTGTGGTTGCATCAGTCGTCAGGTTTCCCAGCGACAAACGTGACGAAAGTGAAAGCTGACCAGCCCAGCGATCTGTCAGGTTTTTGCTCTTGATCAGGCTGTGATTAAGCTGGTAAGCGATATTTACGAGCGGTTCCGTTTCTCGTTGAGAATCCCAACCTCTTGGATCTTCGCCCATGTCGAGTTCGTTGTGGCTGTAGATCTGCAGCTGTCCGGAGAGTGACTCTTCGCCCAGGATTCCGACAGTTACCTGGAACATCCGGGCTGATGTCTGGTTGAAGCTTTGCCAGCTTAGGCTGCCGGTCAGAGATCCTGCGTAGGGTAGTTCATATTCGGGGGGATTGCGGTTTGACAGGTCTGCCGGCGTATAGGCGGTTTGACCGATACCAAAGCTGGTGCGAACGACTGAATCGTCGTCATTGAGGGCGGGGATATGATTGCCTATCCATTTGATCAGCGCAAAGGTTTCGCTTTCATCCCAATCGGCAAAAACACGTGAATGGTATTGAATACTCCAGCCGCTGGTAAAATGACTGTCCCTGTCTCGCACGCTGTCGTTTTCTATTGAAAAGCGCATGGAACGTTTGTTGTAATGACTCCCGATATGAAATTGACCAGAAGCATTCAATAATCCAGGCACAAAAACCATAAAAGCTAATATGATAAATGAGGTTTTGGTCATATTTCAGCCTTTCCGGCGGAGGAGAGAGGTAGGCTCCATACCCTCCGGTCAATTGGTTTCCTGGTAGAAGTCTAGCAAATAATTATTGAATTGGTCGTTTATGCCGGTTTTCTGATCTGTTTCCCTGTCCGGTCAATAGTGGCGGAGACGTTATGTCCAAAACAAAATGTATGTTTTGCAGCATTGAGCCTGATCGATATTTATTGACGAATAGCGATGCGATTGCAATTAAAGACTTGTTTCCGGTTTCTCCCGGGCATGTTCTCATTATTCCCAGACGACACATTGCTTCTCTGTTTGATGCGACGGAAACGGAAAGTCGCAATTTATGGGATCTTGTCAGTCGAGTGCGTGGCCTGTTGATCAGACAATATTCTCCAGATGGATTTAATATCGGGATAAACGATGGTACTGCTGCGGGGCAGACGATTATGCATCTGCATATCCATCTGATCCCTCGCTATCGCAACGATGCTGAAGATCCGCGTGGTGGAGTGCGTTGGGTCATGCCGAGCAAAGCGCCTTATTGGGATGTGTGAGCTGAAAGAAATCAAGCTTGGCGGCTTGATTTTCTTGTTTTCTCCGGGGTAGTGATTAACTATTATCATTTGTTGAAAGGAACTTTCTATGGCAACGAACAGGACAATATGTAATTGCATGGATGTTGACTATATGGCTATCCGTATGGCAATGGTCAACGATTCAGCTCGAACGGTCGAAGATATCAAGCAGTTAACCGGAGCTGGAACCGGCTGCGGGGGTTGTGTCCCGGAGATTGAGGAGATTTTGGCATCGGTCTGTGGTTGTCTCGGGACGTCGATGGAAGAGGTCGTTGATGCTGTGAAATCCGGTGCCGATACGGTTGAAGCCGTTGGCGATAAAACAGGTGCGGGGGCAGATTGCGGTCGCTGTAAGGTTTTAATCGAAAACATCATTGAGAATAAATTTTGATTTTCACCCTGTCTTTTCTTCGGTCTGGCCATTGGACCCCGATTGCCGGACCTGTTTTCCCCGATTGCACGCTGGCGTCCAATCCTTTCTCCGAGTACAATGACGTATCATGACTTTATTAGCTTTTAAACCGGAACGCCTTATTGCCGTTGGTGATATTCACGGCCAGCTGACCATGCTCAACCGCCTGCTTGATGATGTTCAGCCTCAGGCGACGGATCAGTTCGTCTTTCTGGGCGACTACATCGATAATGGAAATGACAGCCGAGGTGTCGTTGAGCGTTTGATTGAGTTCAAGCAAGACTTCCCGCAGACGATATACATCCGTGGCAATCATGACCAGCTTCTGCTCGATGCTCTTGTTGAAATGGGGCTGCGTAAGGCACAGCGGTTACGCGAATTATCCTCCGGATACAGTCCGGAGTCACTTCTGACCGATACGGCAATTTTCCTCAGCAATGGCGGACAGGAAACCTTGGAGAGCTACCATATCAATAATCTGACCGCTCTGCCACGCAACCATGTTGATTTTCTTGAGACAACCCGGTTCTACTGGCAGTATGGCAGATATGTCTTTGTGCATGCCGGTCTTGAGGAGGGGGTTCCCCTGGAGCGACAGGATCCCTACGTTCTCCTGTGGGACCGCTTCAACCCGCCGGGACAAGACGGAATGATCCATGTTGTCGGCCACACCCCGACGGGTGGTGAGCCTCGCTTTGAAAGCGGTCGCTATCATATTGATACCGGGGCTGTTTACGGTCAGGCGCTGACCGCTTGTGACGTCCTGACTCGTCAGGTCTGGCAGGTTCGCTGATGTAGCCTGACATCGGATCATGAGCTGCCGATCAGACCGGAAACTGAAACCTGTGATCGGCAACAGGCATGTTTCCTGGTCGCGTTTTCCATTGACGGGTGAAAATCGAACAATAAAAGGGTCGAGGTTCGAAACGGGTTTGACAATCTTCTGAAGGGGGGCTAAGTATAGTCGCTCAAAATTAGCTAAAGGTCGTGACGCCGTGATTGATTTTTTAAATCTGCTCCAGCAGATGTCGATATTCCTGATAATTGCCTATCTGTTCAGCAAATCTCCCGCTTTTAAAGCCCTGACCGGCGAAGTTCTGCTGGTCCAGCACCAGGTTCTCCTCTATTTCATCTTTACCGGATTTGCTATTTTCGGGATATATATAGGATTGCCGTCTTACGATGCCGTTGCCAATTCCAGCCCGATAGGGATTGTGCTGGCCGGATTGGTCGGCGGGCCCGCATTAGGCGTCGGCGTTGGCATCACGGCCGGATTATATGCCCTGTTTCTAGGCGACTGGAGCGCACTGGGATTTATCGACCTGGCCTCTTCAATTATCCAGGGTGGTCTCGGCGGCTTTGCCTGTTATTACTATCAGCAGCGCAATAAGTCAGAACTGCTTTTCAATCCTCTGGTGGCAACGGTTGTTACCATGATCGGTGTAGTCATACACCTTATCCTGGTTCTGCTTCTGGCCCGGCATGATGTCGCTGAAATTGCTGTCCCGACCCGCTTGATTTTGCCCACACTGGTCGCTAATCCGCTTGGCGCCGGACTGTTCATGCTGATGATGCGTGACCAGAAAACAATGATTGACAAGGTTGGCGCCCATTTTTCCGCCAAGGCGCTTCAGATCGCAGAGCGCAGTTTGGGGATTTTTTCCCAGGGGTTCAATCCGGAAACGGCTCAGCAACTTGCTGAGATTATCTATGACGAAACCGGTGTCGGAGCCGTCGGCATCAGTGATTGTAAAAAAAATTCTTGCATTTGTCGGTATCGGTGATGATCATCACCTTTCAGGGGTTAATCTGGCGTCGCCTCAAACGATCAGTGCGATAAGGGAAAATCGGGTTATCTATGCTGACGGCGTCAAGGAGCGCTTTAAATGCGCGCTCTCTGAAAGCTGTCCCCTGGGATCGGCTCTGATTGTGCCGCTGAGGGTTGATAATGAGGTTGTCGGCACGATCAAACTGTATGAACCGAAGGACCGCCTGTTCATGAATCTGAACAGGACGTTGGGAGAGGGGATTGCGCAATTACTGTCAGAACAACTATTGCGCTATCGCTACGAGAATCAGAAGAATCTGCTGGTCAAATCTGAATTAAAGCTGATACAGGCCCAGGTTAATCCACACTTTCTGTTCAATGCCCTTAACACGATTGTTGCTGTCGTCCGTAAGGATGCGGATCAGGCTCGCAGTCTGCTCTTGCATTTGTCCAATTATTTTCGTAAAAACCTCAAAACGTTCGAGTGATCTTGCGACACTTGAGGAAGAACTGGATCATGTTAATTCGTATCTGGTTATACAGCGGGCCAGATTTGGTTCTAAACTCAAAGTGGTGCAGGACGTTGATCCGCAACTCTTGAATGCTCGTTTGCCAACATTTACCTTGCAGCCGATTGTTGAGAATGCCGTCAAACACGGAATATCAAATATGCTTGGCCCGGGAACGGTAAAGATAGTGGCCTGCAAGGACAACGGCAAGATGCTGGTTACGGTTGAAGATGATGCCGGCGCTTATTGCGAAAAAATCAATTCTGACGGACTCGGTATGAATATTGTCGATAAACGAATTAAAAGTTATTTTGGTCGTCAGTATGGGACGCGTATAGATTGTGTTCCCGGTAGTTTGACAAGGGTTCAGTTGACCTGTCCTTATGAGCAAGAGGAGCTGTCATGATTCGGACATTGATCGTTGACGATGAACTCCACGCCAGAGAGGAGTTGTGCGCTCTTTTGCTGGAGATCGGTGAAATTGAGATTATTGGTGATTGCAGTAATGCCATGGAGGCGGTTAAGGCGATTAACCACGATAAGCCCGAACTGCTCTTTCTCGACATAAAAATGCCGGTTCTGGACGGGTTTGATCTGCTTGGTATGATCGACGAAGAAAACATGCCTTATGTGGTGTTTGTCACAGCGTTTGATGATTATGCGCTCAAGGCGTTTGATGAAAAGACTCTTGATTACCTGCTCAAGCCGATTGATCCCGAACGCCTTGCCCAGACGATGAAAAAAGTTCACTGGGCCCTGGATAATAACGAAGCGCCGTCCTATCAACCTTTGAAGCTGAATCGAATTCCCTGCACCAGTGCTCATCATATCAAACTTATCGATCCGGAGGCTGTTGAATATGTCCACTCCGATATCAGTGGTGTTCATGTTTATACTGCAGAGGGAAGTTTTTATTCCGAATTGACGCTCAAAGTGCTGGAAGCCCGTGCGGGGTTGTTGCGCTGTCACAAGCAGTACCTGATCAATCCCGCCATGGTTGACGAAATCATTCCGCTTGAAAACGGCATGGCTGAAATCAAAACCGTTGCCGGAACCATCCTGCCGGTCAGCCGTCGCTGCCTGCATGGCGTGAAGGTCGCTTTTGGTTTGAAGTAAATCTCTATTCCCCTGCAAAGCCAGTGTTTGCAGGGGAATAAACGCCATTATCCGGCTATTGATCTCCCTCTCTCAAGTCCGCTTGCCCTTTTTTTCGAACCGCTTACCGGTTAGATACTACCACTTATCCTAAAGCGCTTTTTTTCTATTTTAGAAGGGCATATGATCCCTACCAACACAGCGATTGATAACGCAACACATATACAAACACACGGAGGAAATCATGGGCGAAGCAGCACTTTCTTACTGGTTGGAAGAATTTATTAACCCGACAACTCAGCCGGCTGATGCCGATCTCGATTACACCGCAAGCTACAAAGGTGAAACCGATGAAGACTGGATGTACGGGTCTGACTGATCCATTATGGATATGGCAGGATTATAGGGCCCAATTGCATGTGTGATTGGGCCTTTTTATTGCCCACAAGCAAAGATCGGAGACTTTGAAATGTCAGTTAGAATTGTAATCGTACGTCATGTACCAAAGGAAAAAGCAGAGGAGTTGCGTCCGTTGCTGCTCGAGATGAGATCTCGTGCCAATGCGCAAAGCGGTTATGTGTCGGGAGAGACACTGGTTAACTTTGACGATCCGAGCGAATACCTGGTCATCAGCACCTGGAAAACGCTGAAAGACTGGAATCATTGGCTGGCTGATGAAAGACGGCGGGAGTTGCAGGCGCAGGTTGATCAGATCACCGGTCAGGAAACTCTGTATTCAGTTTATTACAACGGTTGATCTGTTGCGGATTAAAAACTAAGGATTAGGTACTCACGATGGAAGATAAGTTAAATAAGCTGTTGGAGATGCGTCAAAAGGCCCTTGAAGGCGGTGGCGTTGACAAGATTCGTAAGCGTCACGAAAAGGTCTGATGACTGCTCGCGAGAGGATTGATTGCCTGCTCGACGAGGACAGCTTCGAAGAATTTGATATGTTCAAAACACACCGCTGTCAGCACTTCGGTATGGAAAAACTGAAGTTCTTGGTGATGGCGTTGTGACTGGCTACGGTACTGTCGGTGGACGACTTGTTTATGTCTTTTCCATGGACTTCACTGTTTACGGCGGTTCCCTATCCGAAACCTTTGCCGAGAAAATCTGCAAGGTTATCGATATGGCTGCCAAGAATGGTGCACCTGTGATCGGTTTGAACGATTCAGGCGGTGCCCGTATTCAGGAAGGCATTGAAAGTCTGGCCGGCTATACCGACATCTTCCTGCGTAATGTTGTCAATTCCGGTGTTGTTCCTCAGTTGTCCGGTATCTTTGGCCCCTGTGCCGGCGGTTCGGTTTATTCTCCGGCTCTGACTGACTTCACCGTGATGGTGCGCAACAACAGCTACATGTTCCTGACCGGTCCCAAGGTTGTCAAGGCCGTCACCCATGAAGACGTTGATGTTGAGACTCTTGGTGGCGCCAGCATCCATACGACAAAAAGCGGTGTAGCCCACCTCGCCGCTGACAGCGATGAAATGGCAATTCACTACCTTAAGGAGCTCCTGTCGTTCATCCCGCAGAACAATATGGAAGCACCTCCACGGGTTGAAACTGCTGATCCTGTTGATCGTGAGGATGAAGGTCTCTGCTGTCTTATTCCTGAAAATCCGAATCAACCTTACGACATCAAACAGATCATTACCACGACTGTTGATGATGGCCGTTACTTTGAGATTCAACCTGAATACGCCCCTAATATCTCCATTGGTTTCGCCCGCTACGGCGGCCAGTCTGTTGGTGTCGTTGCCAACAATCCTCTCCACCTTGCCGGTGTTCTGGATAATGATGCTTCGATCAAGGCTGCTCGTTTTGTCCGCTTTTGTGACGCTTTTAATATCCCGCTGGTTACTTTTGTCGATGTTCCAGGCTTCCTTCCGGGAACGGCTCAGGAATACGGCGGCATCATCCGTAATGGCGCAAAGCTTCTCTACGCTTACGCTGAAGCCACAGTTCCAAAGGTTACAGTGACCATCCGTAAATCATACGGTGGCGCTCACTGTGTTATGAGTTCCAAACATCTGCGTGGTGATGTCAACTACGCATGGCCATGCGCTGAAATTGCTGTTATGGGCGCTAAAGGCGCTGCGGAAATCCTGTTCGCCAAAGAGATCAAGAACAACAAAGAAAATGCAGCTGAAATTCTGGCTGAGCGCGAAAAGAATACGCTGACAAGTTTGCCAATCCGTACGAAGCAGCCAGACGCGGTTATGTTGACGCCGTTATCCTGCCACGTCGGACCCGTTTCCGGATCTGTAATGCACTGGTTATGCTTGAAGGTAAGCAGGACAGTAATCCCCGGAAAAACACGGTAATATCCCGCTTTAAGCGGCCTTTTCCAAAGGATAATAACCATGTTGAGCTGGCAAAATGTATTAGACGGTCACGGAATCGGAATTTCAATAACAGGGATGCTTATCGTTTTCAGCGGTTTGACCCTGATCAGTTTCTTTATTACTGCATTGCCTAGAATTTTGGCTACGGGCAATAAGAAAGACAAAGCTGCTAGAGAAGCTGTTGTTTCTGAAACTCCAGCTGAACCGACCGAAGAAGATATTATTGCTGTCCTCGCCCTGGTGCTTCACGCTGAAATGGAGCACAGCTTAGGGGAGATGACGCACCTGACAATTTCAAGACAACAGCGGACCGGATCAGTTTGGGCTTCGGCCGGCAAGATGCGCTCCCTGTCAGAAGGTGGATCTTATGCGTAAATATGAATTGAAGCACAATGGTAACGATTATTCCGTGCAGTTACAGAGTCTCTCCTCTGAAGAGGCTGTCATGGAAATTAACGGTAAAGAATATAAGGTTTCGATCAGTGCGGTTTCAGAAGTTGTTCCTGAAGGGGCTCTTGACAGTCTGAAAGCGGCAACGGCCGCTACAGGTGCGGTCACGGCTCCCGCGTCCAACCTAGAGCGGTTGCTTCCAGTGAAGGTACTGTCTTGGCACCCATCCCTGGCTCGATCATGGAAGTGTTCGTTTCCGTCGGTGATGTCGTTAAGCCGGACAGCCGCTGTTCAAGATGGAAGCGATGAAGATGGAAAACGAAATCAACTCGCGTCTTGACGGTACTGTCGCAGCTGTTGCGATCAGCTCTGGAGATACGGTTAACCAGGGTGATGAACTCATGGTTATTACTCCTAACTAATTATTTGATATCAGCACCTTATGTGGAAACAGATAAGGTGCTGAATGAACAGTTGGCTGGGTTCTGATTATCACCATTCATATTGAGTTGGTTCCGGACGGGTGCGTTCGGACCACGCTGATGAATAGCTGATTCTGAAACATACGAGATTATTTAGATAAAAGACAGCGGAGGCCTCTCATGGGCATGCTTTTAGATTTTTACAAGGAACCGGTTTCGCCAGTTTCAACTGGCCGAGCCTGGTTATGATGCTGATCGGTGGAGTATTCATCTATCTGGCCATCACCAAAACTACGAACCATTACTGTTGCTGCCGATCGGTTTCGGTTTTATCGTTGGTAATATTCCGATGCCTCCGGGCCTTGGCATTGGTGCCATGGATGAAGGCAGCTTCCTCATGAATATTTATCAGGCGTTAAGCAGGGCATCTATCCGCCATTGATTTTCCTGGGAGTTGGTGCTTTGACCGATTTTTCTCCCATGCTCAGCAACCCGAAGCTGGTTCTTCTGGGCGCAGCTGCACAGTTCGGGATCTTTCTGACCCTGATCGGGGCGCTGTTTCTCGGTTTTACTCCGGCTCAGGCGGGCGCTATCGGAATCATCGGTGGTGCTGACGGACCGACCGCAATCTTCCTGGCATCAAAACTGGCTCCTGAACTGTTAGGATCCATTGCGATTGCCGCATATTCCTATATGTCTCTGGTTCCGGTTATTCAGCCGCCGATCATGAAGCTGTTGACCACTCCGGAGGAGCGTAAAATCCGTATGGAAATATCCCGTACGGTCACCAAAAAAGAAAAGATTATCTTCCCGATCGCAGGGTTCCTCATTGCTACTTTGATCGCTCCCGGTTCCATGGTTCTGATCGGTTGCCTGTTTTTGGTAACCTGCTTAAGGAAAGCATGGTGACAGATCGTTTGGCCAACACCGCTCGCGGTGCCTTGATCGACGTTCTGACCATTCTGCTTGGATTTTCGATCGGTGCCCATACTCAGGCTGAAAGTTTCCTGAGAGCGGAATCTCTCGGTATCCTGCTGATGGGTTCGATTGCATTTGCTTGTGCAACTGCTGCAGGCGTTCTGTTTGCCAAGTTCATGAATCTCTTCATCAAGAAGAAAATCAACCCGCTGGTTGGTGCGGCTGGTGTTTCCGCTGTTCCGAACTCTGCCCGGGTTGTTAACAGCGTTGGCCTGGAAGCCGATCCTTCAAACTTTTTGCTTATGCATGCGATGGCACCTAACGTTGCCGGTGTTATCGGCTCTGCGATTGCAGCTGGTGTGCTCTGGACTGTTCTGGTCTAGATCAGCTGTTCATGGCGGCATTGATTTATGATCTGTTATTATATTGTTTATATTAGCCACTGGTGAGGGTAGCAGGTGCAGTTATGGTGGTCAGACTTGTAAGTGAATTCGACCAGAAGCGAGCACGTAGACTGGTTGAAGCAAATGGTTTTGTTTTGAACCTGACTTTGATGTTCTTGGTTGGTATTTTTGAGTCAGGTGAGCTGATTGCTACAGCTGCTCGCGACCGTAACATTTTTAAAATGATCTGCATTTCAGGATGAGTTTCAGGGAGGTGGTGTCCTTGGTGAACTCCTGACTGAATTGATGAGCACCTGCGACACCTGTACTCGGGACAACTTTTTCATTTTCACCAAACCCGATCGCCGGCAGTCTTTCGAACAATTTAATTTTAAGCCCCTGGTCGAACATCCTTCTCTCTGCCTGTTGGAGTACGGCCGGGGGCTGCAGAAGTACCTGCAGCAACACAAATCGCTGATCAGACGCGGCCACAATGGCGCTGTGGTGATTAACGCCAATCCCTTTACCCTGGGGCATCAGTATCTGATTGAATATGCTGCATCCCGGGTCGATCACCTTTATGTCTTTGTCGTCCGAGAGGACTGCTCTGTCTTTCCGTTTGATGTACGCATCCAACTTGTTCAGAACGGGACCGCCCATCTTGAGAACGTCTCTGTCCTGGAAACGTCAGATTACGCCATAAGCAGTGTCACTTTCCCGTCCTATTTTCTGAAAGAAGACGATAATATCCCCTGTCTGCAAATGGAAATAGATCTATTGCTGTTTGCGCGTAAAATAGCACCTTCTTTTTCTGTCAAAAAACGCTTTATCGGGACTGAGCCCTTGTGCGAAACAACCCGACGTTACGCTGAGACAATGCACCGTGTTTTGACTCAAGAAGGTGTCGAAACTGTCCAATTGATACGAAAAGAATCTGAAGATCAGGCGATCAGCGCTTCACGTGTCCGGCAGTTGATAAAAGATGAAGCGTATGATGATTTAAGTAAGCTGGTTCCTGCAACGACGTTGAATTATCTACGCTCAGAGCAGGCTGAAACAATCCGTGAGCGGATGAAAACTTATCAAAGGAGACATTGAATGGAAATTCGTCAGGCGGTGCAGGCCGGTACCATGCAGTCGAGTGACCTGATGGTTTTTATTGAGCCGGCTGAAGAGCTGGAGATTATCATTGAATCAACGGTCAAAAAACAAATTTGAACATTTGATTCAGGCACAGGTTGAAACTTGTCTCAATAAATTTGAAATCAAATCCGGAAGGATTCGGATCAGTGATAGAGGGGCGCTCGATTATGCAATTGCGGCCCGTCTGGAAACTGGACTGAAGCGCGCTTGTGCATAGGAGGTCATAGTGCAGGGAGCTTGGTGTAAAGAGTGGAAACAGGGACGTAACTTTATCCTTAAGATAGAACCGGGGCAGAATATTGTAGAGCGGTTGCAGATATTCGCCCGACAGGAAAATGTTAAAAATGCCGTTATTGATTCAGCCATCGGTTCGGTTAAACACGTTCATTTTAGAGGCATTAAGTCGGGGGCGAAACGGCCGATTACGGAACCGCGGATGCGGCAGCATCACGTGGAGGGCCCGCTTGAAATGCTTGGCCTCGAAGGCAATCTGATTACGGATGATAAGGGGAATGCTGATTGCCACTTGCATATCCTGATTTCAAAGAGTTCAGGTGAAGTTCTCGGTGGGCACCTGTATGATGCCGAAGTTTTCGTCAGCTGTGAAATCCTGCTGACTGAAATGATTGTTCATGGGGTTGAGCGGTATGTTTCAAAAACGGCCGGAACTCCAACTATATTTATCAACGAGGAGTAGCCTCATGTCTGGATTCAGTTTGCGTCGTTCATTACTGTACGTCCCCGGCAATATGCCTTCGATGCTGCAGAATATACCGATTTTTAACAGCGACTGCGTCATGATTGATCTCGAAGACGCTGTTCCGTACAGTGAAAAGATGCAGCCAGGGTTCTGGTTCGTAATTTTCTTGAAAATTACAAAAATCACAATAAAGAAATTTTGTCCGGATCAATGATCTGAGCACTCAATGGTGGAAAGACGACCTGGATATGGTTCTTCCGGCTATGCCGGATGGTATCCGCCTGCCTGAAGCCAACACTCCCGAGCTGGTCGAAAAGCTCGATACAATGTTGACCGAGTACGAAGAAGAGCTTGGCCTTGAGATCGGTCATTTCAAGATTCTTCCTTCAATTGAGACAGCTGAAGGCGTTATCAACTGCATCAAGACAGCCAAGAGCTCGTCACGTCTGATCGGACTGGCATTCGGTGCCGAGGATTACACCGCCAGTCTTGAGATTGAGCGAACCAAAGGTGGTGAGGAGTTGTTTGCGGCCCGGACCAGGGTTGTCTGGGCTTGCAAGGCTGCGGGGATTCAGGCGATCGATACGATTTTCCCTGATGCTTCAGACATGGACGCCCTGCGGACCGAAACCCAACTTATCAAGACTCTTGGCTTCTCCGGTAAATCACTGGTCAACCCAAGGCAGATCGATGTCATTCATGAAGTGTTTGCACCGAAACAGGATGAAGTCGACTACGCTCTTGAAGTCGTTGATGCGATCAAACGTGCCCGTGAAATGGGAACGGGCGTTATTTCACTGCATGGAAAAATGGTGGATGCACCAATTGTCAAGCGTTCGGTAACAACATTGAAGATTGCCCAGGCCCATGGTTTGATTGACATGGTTTTGGATGAGGAGGAGATCTATGGTCAAAAATAGCCTTGGCCGGTGGTTGCCGGAAGAGTTTGCCGGAAAAAAGGTTGTTCCTTATCAGGATCCCTTTTCGCTTAAGCCGGAAGGGCAGCGTGCCAGTCGCCCTTTACGCCGATCCAACCCTGGAGACAACAAAATCCTCAGCAGTTTACGCGCCTCGATTGAGGCTGCGGGTCTGAGGGATGGTATGTGCATAGCGACCCACCATCACCTGCGCAATGGCGATGCTTTACTGAATGCCGTTGTCAGAGAAATTGACGCTCTGGGGATCAAGGATATTCGCATCGCATCAAGTTCAGTTCATCCGGTCCATGCCGACCTGATCCCTTATATTCAAAAGGGTGTTATCACCGGTTTTGAATGTGGTGTTAATGGACCTATCGGTGAATTGGCATCTAAAGGTGAATTGGTGAGTCCGATCATTGTCCGCTCTCACGGTGGCCGTGCGCGTTCTATTATCAGCGGTGATGTAACGATTGATGCGGCCTTTATTGCTGCGCCGTGCTGTGATCGCCATGGGAACATGAACGGTTACTATGGTCCATCGGCCTGTGGTAGCCTTGGATATGCCCACACCGATGCAGAGTATGCCAGAACGGTTATCGCTGTGACCGACAACCTGATAGAAGGTATGGTGACTCCGGTTTCCATTTCTCAGGGACTGGTTGACTATGTCGTTGAGGTTGAGTCACTTGGTGATCCTAAAAAAATCGTCTCGACTACAACCCGCGTGACTCGTGATCCCGTCGGCCTCCAGATTGCAAACTATGCGGCTCAGGTGATTGATGCTTCAGGTCTGTTGCAGGACGGTTTTTCCTTTCAGACCGGTGCCGGTGGAATCTCCCTGGCTGTGGCTGAGCGCATTCGGCATTTAATGTCTGACCGTCGCATCAAAGGCAGTTTTGGCTGTGGTGGTATCACCGGTTATTTTGTCGATATGTTGGAAGAGGGATTGTTCCAGTCTCTGGTCGATGTTCAGTGTTTCGATCTGAAGGCTGTTGAGTCGATCGGACGCAACATGAATCATCAGGAATTAAGTGCCGACGATTATGCCAATCCCTTTAATGCCGGGGCGATGGTCAATCTGCTCGATGCCGTCATTCTCGGGGCGACAGAGATTGATACCAATTTCAATGTCAACGTTAATACCGAGTCGAACGGTTACCTGTTGCACAATACCGGTGGCCATTGTGATACTGCCGCCGGAGCCAAGCTGTCGATTATTACCGCTCCGCTGCTGCGTGGACGGTTACCAATCATCAGGGATCACATCACCACGGTTCAACCCCGGACACACCATCGACGTCGTTGTTACCGAACGCGGTATTGCCGTTAATGACAATCGCCGGGATCTCAAAGAAGAGCTCCTGAAAAGGAATCTTCCGGTGAAAGATATTCGCGATTTGCAACAGGAAGCCTGCGGTATCACTGGTGAACCTCGGCCGGTTGAGTTTACGGATGATGTCGTGGCTCTGGTCGAGTATCGTGACGGAGCATTATTGATGCTGTCCGCAAAGTTAAGGAATAATCTCCTGACCACTCGAGACTTGCGGCAATTACGTCTCGACGAGATTCTCAGGGTGACCGAGAATACGGTAATTCAATTAGCCCTGAATATACCGGGTGAGCGGAAATGCCCACCCGGTGCAGAACGTTTGATGTTGTGGGGGGATGAGCAGATCAGGGACATTTTTCCGTACCTGATGCAATTGCATTCAGAGACCGACGGACTGGGCCCCTGGCGTGTTTATATGACACCGGTTCCGGCCAAGGAAGCCAAATATCAATGTTGCAGTATTGAACAGAGCCGCCCGTTTGCCCGCCTGCTTGATATCGATGTCTACACGGCCAGTGGAAAGCTGGTTGATCGTACTATGTTACAGCTTGATCAACGTCGTTGTCTGATCTGTAAGGAAGATGCCAAGGAGTGTATTCGTCTCGGTCGTCATTCGCGGAGTGAATCGATGCCTGTCTGCAGCAATTGCTCGCAATTGTCCCAGCTTGAACTGCTTGCCAAGGGTTTGATTGACGGACTTAAAGCCGAACTTTACCTGACCCCCAAGCCCGGTCTGGTCGATCTGAACAATTGCGGGTCGCATCAGGATCTTGATCTGGTACGGATGAATTGCTCAATCGCATTGATGCGGGATTATCTTTCAGAGCTCTGCTCTGCCCTGGAACAGGGCAGGGGCTGGCAGGATCTTGTTTACCTTGGTCAAAAGCCGAACTGCGTATGTTGACCGAAACTGGAACAAACTGCCACAAAGGTGGAATCTTTCTCTGTGGGTTGGTCCTGATCGCTGCCTCCCGGATCGATTCACCTGACGACCCACACGCCCTCAAACAATCGATACGTGAAGCTGCCGGTGAGTTTTTCGGGTTAAAAAGGTCACAGCCAGTCACGGGAACAAGGTTCGCGCGGAATTTCCACAAGCTGGTATTGTTGGTGAAGCAGTACAGGGGTTGCCCGCTCTGTTCGACACCTTTTTGCCTGCCATGACCGACCCTTCCGTTGCCTTTCATCTGCGACCCATGCTGGCGATGGCGGCATTAATGCAGACAGTGGAGGATTCAACCAGCCTGCATCGCTGTGGCTACGATGGTTTGCTACTGCTCAAGCAAGCGGGACGGAAGCTGGAAAACACTCTCAGACGGAAGGAGGACCCATATCCTTTGCTGTATCGACAGGATCTCGAATTTCAGATGCTTAACCTGACCATGGGCGGCGTAGCCGACCTTCTCGGTCTTGGTTTTGGGTACGTCAACTATCTGGAAATCAATACTCATCTCACCGGTCATATCGATCCGCTGGGCCCATCCAATCAAATCAGAAAGAAAATGAGCGCCTGACAGGTGCCGTTTTACCCGGTATCCATGATCCATGGACCTCTTTTGCTGTTTTTTATAGGGTTCAATGACAAAAAATGTTAATTTGCACTTTGATCTCTGTCATGAATGGAGTGCTTCATGGAACTGATGACCGTTTATACATGGGGGCTGTTGTCGTTGTTCTCTATAGCCTGTTCTGGTCGTTTGTCCTTGACCGGAACAAACCACCAACGACAAGAGAATTTATCGTTAAGTTTATCGCCAGGGGATTGTTTCTGATGTTTGTTTTTTCTGTTCTGGTTGGTTTTGCCTACTATGCTCTTGGGTTATTTGAAACTGCTCCCGACTGATGTTAAATAATAAGGCCCACACGATGATGTGGGCCTTCTGGTTTTATAGATTCTGTTCCCTTTTTAAGGGTATGACCGCAACCTTGATGGCTCCGGTTTCTTGGAATACCTATCAACTGCGATATCTCGTCTTCGATAGGCAATCCTCCTTTCTTTTGTGTCTAAATTATAGCTCGTTTTTTTACGACCGCAAAGTTCTGCAACACTATTTTGTGAAAATTATTTGCGGCTTCTTGATTAGGCCTTTGCGGTCAGCACATATAAGCCTGATTAAGTCGTTCGATCTGCACCGGCTTTTTGATTGACATTGATGCATCATTCCCTTACATAGATGTGAAAATTGCACCTGAATCGAGCTGCAGTGATTGATTGTTTATAATTGAAGACAATGAGCTCTCATGTTCTGCAACTTTCTTCGGTCCACTTCTTTTATATGTTCGCTAATCTCTGAACCTGATGACTGGGGATATTCATGTGTCCTTGCAACAAGAACAGGCGAGGGTTGGCCTCGGATGTCAAATTAACGATCTTGGAGCCCACCATGACTGACGATCTATGGGATCGCTGGAATAAATATAAATCTGCCGACCTTTACGGTGTCAATGACTGGGGCGCAGGCTATTATGGTATCGACGATAAAGGCCGGCTCTGTATTAAGACAACCATCAAAAACAAAACCATCAGGATTCCGTTTACCGAGATTATATCCGGTATCTCTGAACGGGGGATGGATTTGCCGGTATTGCTGCGGGTTGAAAATTTTCTTGATTCCCGCATCTCACGGCTGAACGAATCGTTCCGGGCCGCGATTACCAATCAGAATTACCAGAATGAATATCGCGGCATCTACCCGATCAAGGTCAATCAGCAGGAGCAGGTCCTGCGCGAGATTACCCGTTTTGGTGCCCGCTATCATCACGGCCTCGAGGCAGGTAGCAAGGCTGAGTTGATTGCCGCGTTGGGTGTCATGGAAGACAAGGAAGCCTGCCTGATCTGCAATGGTTATAAAGATCAGGAATTCATCGATATGGCATTGAGGGCGAATAAAGCCGGTTACAAGGTTTTTCTGGTTTTGGAAATGCCGAGTGAGCTCGACCTTGTGCTGGAGCGATCAAAAGCTCTGGGCATTCAGCCTTTACTCGGTGTCCGCTACAAACTGTCGGCCCGGGCCGGCGGGCATTGGAGTGAGTCGGGTGGAGATCGCAGTCTGTTTGGTCTAACCAGTACCCAGATCATCCAGGTTGTCGACATTCTGAAAAGTCAGGAGCAGCTTGATTGCCTTAACTACTGCATTTCCATCTGGGGTCGCAGATTCCGAATATTCGTGATATCCGTCAGGCGATCCAGGAAGCTGCCCGTCTCTATGCGGGCCTGGTCGATGAAGGTGTTGCTATGGGGTATTTCGATCTGGGGGAGGGTTGGCCGTTGATTATGATGGTTCGCAGACCAACTACATGCACAGCCGGAATTATACCCTCGATGAATATACAGAGGACATCATTGAGGTTCTGATCTCTGTTTTTGATGAAAGCGGCGTGGCTCATCCGGTCGTGATGTCTGAGTCAGGGCGTGCGACCGTGGCATACTATTCGGTCCTGTTGACCAACGTTCTGGATGTCAGTCGTTTCGATCCGGCACCGATTCCTGAAACGATCGATCCGGAAGCGCCGGAAGTCGTCCACAACATGGTGGCGGTCCTCAAGCTGATGAATAAGAAAAATCTACAGGAATGCTTCAATGACGCTATCTTTTACCGTGACCAGATGTTGCAGATGTTTAAATATGGACAGTTGTCACTTCGGCATCGCTCTCTGTGCGAAAATATCTTCCTGACAATCATCCATCAGATTCGTGAGTACAGTGCAGGAATGAAGCGCATTCCACCTGGCCTTGAAGTCTTGTCCGACGGACTGTCCGACATTTATTATGCAAATTTCAGTATTTTTCAGTCCCTTCCCGATGTCTGGGCGATCGATCAGGTCTTCCCGGTTATGCCCCTGACCCGCTTAAACGAAGCCCCCCGGCGCCGAGGGATTATAGCCGATATCACGTGCGACTGTGATGGTCAGATCAATCGCTTTATCAGCCAGAAAGATCTGGAGAAAACCCTGCCTCTGCACGAGATCAAGGATGACGACGACTACTATCTGGGGTTCTTTCTGGTTGGTGCTTATCAGGAAACTCTGGGTGATCTGCACAACCTGTTTGGGGATACCAATGTTGTCAGTATCCGAATTCGCGAGGATCAGAGTTTTGAGATCATCCGCGAACTTGAAGGGGATTCGATAGCCGATGTTTTAAGTTATGTCGAGTACAATCCTAAAAGTCTGCTTGATCAGTTTCGCCGAAAAGCGGAAAAAGCGGTGATCGAAGGCTGTATCACGCCACGTGAAAGACGTGAAATGGTGTCTGAATTTGAAAAAAGTCTGCGTGGTTATACCTACTACGAAAGAGAGAATTCCTGATGTCGAAAGTTGTCATTATCGGTGCTGGAGGAGTCGGCGGAGTTGTCGCTCACAATGTGCTCAATTGCCCAATGTCTTCACTGAAATCATTTTGGCCAGCAGGACAAAAAGTAAATGCGATCAGATTGCATCGCAGCTGGACCGACCCATTACTACGGCCCGGGTCGACGCCGATAATGTGGCTGAGTTAACAGTTTTCCTGCGCCGACACAATCCCGATCTGGTTATCAATGTGGCTTTGCCATATCAGGATCTCAGTATCATGGACGCCTGCCTTGAGGCGGGTGTGAATTATCTGGATACCGCTAATTATGAGCCGATAGAAACGGCCAGGTTCGAATACAGCTGGCAATGGGACTATCAGGATCGCTTCAGGCAGAAAGGCCTGCTCGCTCTGCTCGGCAGCGGATTTGATCCCGGTGTTACGAATGTCTTTACCAGTTATTTGAACAAGCACTATTTCGATGAGATTCACGAACTCGACATCATCGACGTTAACGGCGGGGACCATGGTCAGCCTTTTGCCACGAATTTTAACCCTGAAATCAATATTCGTGAAGTAACGGCTCCCTGCCGACACTGGGAAGATGGGCGTTTTATTGAAACTCCGGCCATGAGTGAGAAGCGCTCCTTCACTTGTCCTGAAGGCGTTGGTCGCTACAACATCTATCGTATGTATCATGAGGAACTCGAATCTCTGGCCAAACATTTTCCGACCCTGACAAAGGCTCAGTTCTGGATGAGCTTTGGCGATAACTATCTCAAACACCTTGAGGTGCTGCAGAATGTCGGGATGACCAGAATCGATCCGGTCAGCTTCGGGGGCAGGAGATTATTCCCCTTCAATTCCTTAAAGCCTTGCTGCCCGACCCTGGAAGTCTCGGTCCTCTGACTAAAGGGAAAACCTGCATCGGTTGCGTTGTCAAGGGGGTCAAGGACGGACAACCGTTGAGCCGCTATATTTACAATATCTGCAGTCATGAAGACGCCTACAATGAAGTCAGGAGCCAGGCGATCAGTTACACGACCGGTGTGCCCGCCATGATTGGTGCCAAGATGATACTGGAAAAGAAATGGACCGGTCGTGGGGTTTTCAATATGGAGCAGTTTGATCCCGATCCGTTTATGGATGCCCTTAACCAATATGGATTACCATGGACCGTTATTACCCCTCAGGACTAGATTTGGGACAGATCGATACTCCTGCGTTTGTCGTCGATCAGGCCGTGCTGGAACGGAATGCACGGATTATGTATCAGGTCGGTGTCGAAAGCGGTGCAAACATGCTTCTGGCTCTGAAAGGCTATGCGTTGTTTGCCTCTTTCGACCTCCTGCGCCCCTACGTTGATGGTGTTTGTGCCAGTTCGATCAATGAAGCAAGATTGGGGCGAGAAGAAATGGGGCTGGAAGTGCACAGCTACAGCCCTGCCTACAGCCGTGAAAGTCTGGCCGGATTGATCGAATTGTCTGATCATGTAATTTTCAACAGTCCGGCTCAGTGGCAACGGTTTGCTGATTTACGCAATTCATCTGAAAAGGTGTCATTCGGCCTGCGCTACAATCCGAATCATTCGGAAACGGATGTCGCCCTGTACGATCCGTCTGCTCCGCTGTCTCGACTGGGAACTGTAAAGGATCAGCTCCCTCCCAACTTTATCAAACAGATTGACGGTCTGCACATTCACAATCTGTGTGAGAAAGACGCTCCCGCCTTACAGCGAACCTGGCAGGCGGTGGAAAAACAGTTGGGTTCTCAGCTCGAACATCTGCGCTGGATCAATCTTGGAGGCGGTCACCAGATCACTCGCGATGGTTATCAGCAGGAAGTCCTGATCCAACTGGTTCAAACGATTCGAGAGCGCTATGGCTGTAACGTTTATCTGGAACCGGGTGAAGCCTGGGCATTGGAAAGCGGTTATCTGGTAGCTTCAGTTCTTGATCTTCATCACAATCAAGCTCAATTGGCGATTCTGGACACTTCTGCAAGTTGCCACATGCCGGATGTCCTTGAAATGCCATATCGTCCCGATGTCCTCGGCAGCGCCGAAGCCGGAGTCAAGGAATGGAGCTATCGTTTGGGAGGTGTCAGCTGTCTGGCCGGAGATGTCGTGGGCGACTATAGTTTCGACCGCCCGCTGCAGATTGGTGATCGCCTTGTTTTACCGATATGGCACACTATTCCATGGTCAAAACGACAACTTTTAATGGCGTCAGCTTACCGACTATTTATCTCGCCGATTCACGCACAGGTGAACTGCGCTGCGTGCGCCGTTTTGGTTATCAGGATTTCAAGGGGCGCTTATCATAATGCACTTTTTGTCTTCAGAAATGAGCAATACCAGGCCGCAGGATGCTCTTTTTCACGTAATTCCTGCGCCTCTGGAGCAAAGTGTCAGCTATGGTGTCGGCACAGTCCGTGGTCCTGAGGCCATCCTCGCAGCTTCGAACCAGCTGGAGACCTGGGATGGCTTGAGTGAACCCTGTCTCTGTGGTATCCATACTACGGCAGCAGCGCAAGGGGAGGACAGCGCAACATTTCTTTCCAGCCTTGAAGCTCTGACCGGTGACGCACTTGATCATGGCAAGATACCCGTTATCATCGGTGGCGAGCATACAGTGAGCCTGGCCGCGGCACGCGCCCTGCATAAACGCTATAACGACCCTGTTGGGCTGATTCAGATCGACGCTCATGCTGATTTGCGTTACACTTATGAAGATAACCCTTTGAGTCACGCCTCTGTTATTCGCCGCATCCATGAACTGACGGACTGGCCTGTTTATCAGCTGGGAATCAGGGCTATATGCACGGAGGAAGTCGCTTACCAGCGGACCCACAATATCCATTGCCTGAGTGGAGAAATGGCGGCTAAAAATGACGTCGAAACCCTTGTGCTGCCGGATGATTTCCCGGAACGTATCTATCTGACGATTGATGCTGACGGTCTTGACAGTTCCATTATGCCGGCGACAGGGACACCGGTTCCAGGTGGACTTCAATGGTATCAGACGTTGTCGCTCATCCGCTCTGTTGTTGATCAGAGAACGATCGTAGGTTTGATTTGTCGAACTGGCGCCACAAGAGCATTTGTCTTTTTGTGATTTTTCAGCGGCACAAATGATCTATCAGATCATGGGGATGATTCAGCGTAAGCGCGATATCGACTAGCCTTCTGTTCCTCTCCGCGCCACTCCAGGCTTAGATGTCGGCCGGCAATGGGGATAGCGTACTTTTCCCAGCCTGAAATGAGGTTCTGATATGGAATATCTGCTTATCTGGTGCGTTTTTCCCTGTGCCGCCTATTCTCTCGCTCAGGGAAAAGGCTATCATAAGATCAAGTGGTTTATGGTTGGGTTGCTGATTGGTCCGATCGCTCTGCTTATTTTGGCGCTTTTACCGGCTACACCAGAAGCGAAGGGCGGTTATAAATAGTCATAACATCCCAGATGTAAAGGATATGTGATATATTTAAGAGGCTATTTGACCGGCCATTGATCTGGTTCAAAAACAGAATGAGTTCCTGTTTCCGGACTGGGGAATCGCTAGATCAGACAAGAACGGTGTCGACTTTCAATCGTAAAATGCTGAAGAATCAACACGTTCTATTCCTTTTGAAAGCGAATCCTTTATATACAGTTCTTCATCTCAGCAAGGGAGAGTTCTATGTCGGAAAACAAACACACCCCGGAACAAGATGATGCCAGCTTGTTTGATAAAATAACCGCCAGGACAGAGGAATTGATCAGCACCAGTAAAAAAAGCATTGATGAAGCTCTTCAAAAAGCAAAAGATGAGTTGTCGGCTGCTGGCGAATTTACTCGTGAACAGGCGGAAAAAATATCGATATTCGTCAAGAAAGACATGCAGCATGCAATTGATCAGGCGGCAAAAGCTAAAGACAACTTCAAGGATGCTGTCGCCCCACAACGGGTTGCAGCGGGTGCTCAGAGTCTGTTCTCAAAAGTGCTGTCGAACACTGCCGAAACACTGAACGAATGGGCGCAGAAGTCGGAACAACAACTTGAGTTTAAAACCGGCGAGATAACCAGTCCCGGAACCTTAACCTGCAAGAACTGTTGTGAACAGGTGCATATGAAACGAACGGCCCGGATTCCTCCCTGTCCTAAATGTCATAAAACCTATTTTCGTAAATCGTATTAAATAGAGGGGATACCGATAGCGATATTTTTTTATGGGGTCTCAAGCAATTGAGGCCTTTTTTATCGATAGTTGGTCATAGTTATTGATGGTAAAACCCTTGTTTGCATAAACTGTTTTCTATATATTTCAGTACTGGTAAAAGCTGCTTGCTAATTTACTGACATGAGGAGAAACAATGAGATTCTTTGAGCGTTTTTTTTAAAAAAGAGAACTCTGTTGCTGACGCGGAAAAACCTCCAGAGCAATTACCGCAGAGGAATGACCCCTGCTGGTGTGGCAGTGGAGAAAAGTATAAAAAATGCCATAGTGATCAGGATCAGCGTTACCTGGCCCGTAAAAAGCAGAGACGCCATCAAAATCCTGCGGACCTGTTTTCGGCTGACTCCCGAAACGTTAGGGGCTCTGTGAGAGCTCCCTTTTTATTATTCCCTTTGAATTTTCTACAATGGAAGATAAAGGTCTTTCCATTGACTGCCGATTAACGGAAATCATGTCTTTAACCTTGCCTCTTATCGCTCTTGTTGTTGGTCTAATCATTCTGGTTTGGAGTGCGGATCGTTTTGTCGATGGTGCCGCCGCGACTGCGCATCATGCCGGCATGCCGACATTGCTGATCGGCATGGTTGTCATAGGTTTTGGTACCTCAGCTCCCGAGATGGTTGTGTCGGCAATTTCCGCATCTCAGGGCAACCCGGGGCTGGCCCTGGGAAATGCGTATGGGTCAAATATTTCGAATATCGCCCTTATTCTAGGGTTGACCGCGTTGATAAGCCCGATTTCCGTAAAGTCAGGGATTTTACGGAAAGAGCTGCCGGTGCTGCTGGGCGTGACCGTCTTGGGAGCAGGGCTGCTGTACGACCTGTTGTTAAGCAGGCTGGATGCCTGGATCCTGCTGGCGACATTTGCTCTTATCATAGGGTGGTGGATCTGGTTGGGACTGCGTTCTCGTCATGACAGCCTGGAAGCAGACCTTGACGTCGAGCTGGAAATCAACCCGATGCCCCTCAAACCTGCGCTGATATGGTTGTTTTTGGGGATGCTTCTTCTTATTATCAGTTCTCGCATTCTTGTCTGGGGCGCGGTTGAAATCGCTCACACGTTTGGTGTCAGTGACCTGATCATTGGGTTGACTGTCGTCGCTATCGGAACCTCACTGCCTGAACTGGCATCAGCTATTGCGGCAACCCGGAAAGGCGAGCATGATCTGGCGCTGGGAAATGTTATCGGTTCGAATCTGTTCAATACCTTGGCGGTGGTCGGTATCGCCGGTTCAATTCACCCGTTACATATTGAAGCTGAAGTCCTTTACCGCGATTGCCTATTGATGGGCCTATTGACATTAGCTCTGTTCTTTGCAGGCTTTGGCGTCGCCGGGCAACAACGTATCAATCGGATTGAAGTTCATCCTGCTTCTCGTCTATTTGTCTTATTCAGGTTATCTTGTTTCAAAGTCCTTGGTATTGTTTGATTATTTTCTTGCCTGAATACTTAAATCCAGCGCTTTGTCACTTATAGATTCATAAAATTATCACCAAGAGGGTTGACTTTTGTTTCCAGCTGAATAATATTCTGTAAATATGAACTATAAAAGAACGATCGACGAAACAGACTATAAGATACTGGTTATTCTTCAGGAGAAAGCGCGAATTCCCAATGCAGAGATAGCGCGTCAAGTTGGGATGGCACCCTCTGCGGTTTTGGAACGCATTCGTAAACTTGAAGAGCATGGCATTATTGAAGGGTACGAAGTCAGGCTTAATCCGCAGCCTTTCAATCAGGGACTCACCGCCTTTGTCCAACTGACTGTTCAGCCTTCATCTCTGAGTGGGCTACAGCGCGCTCTGATCGGGGTCACGGGGGTCCAGGATGTTTATCAGGTCGCGGGAGAGGATGGCTATCTAATCAAATTGCGTGTCAGTGACAACGCTGAACTGGGACGCATTCTGGCTGAAGAAATTTCACCCATGACAGGTGTTCTGCGAACAAAAACCAACATCGTTCTTGATACGGTTAAAGAAACCAGGAAAATAGATCTGGAGAGAACATAGACCAGGTCACGAATAAATACAGATATTCAACCCAAGGAGATTGTTAAAATGCCGATGTCAAAGAGTTTCAAAGAGCGTTTGCTTCCAATTGCCGAACAACTGGTAGAGCACTATGGAACGCCTTTTCACATTTATGATGAAGCAGGAATTCGTGAAACCGGGGAAAATCTGAAAAAGCGTTTTCCGGAATTGAAGGATTTCGTGAGTATTATGCTGTCAAAGCACTGCCTAATCCCCGTATTCTTGAATTGATGCGCGACATGGGCTTTGGTTTTGACTGCAGTTCGATTGCTGAGCTGGTTTTAAGCCGGCAGGTTGGCGGCCGCAATGAGGATATCATGTTTACCTCGAATAATACGACCGAGGTTGAATTCAATGCTGCGGCTGCTGAAGGTGGATGCGTGCTCAATCTTGACGATATCTCATTGATTGAGAAGGTCCCTGTCTTTCCTGAACTGATCTGTTTCCGCTACAACCCGGGCCCACGTCGGACCGGTAATGTTATTATCGGCAATCCGGTTGAAGCTAAGTATGGTGTCAGCCACGATCAGGTTGTTGAGGCTTATCGTCTCGCCCAGAAAAGAGGAGCCAAGCGTTTTGGTTTGCATACCATGGTCGCATCGAACGAACTCGATTATTCCTATATGGTTGAGACGCGCGGATGCTACTGGAAATTGTCGCAATGGTTGAAAGCGAACTGAATATTCAGTTCGAATTCGTGAATATCGGTGGTGGTTTTGGGATCCCTTATCGACCGGATCAGAATGTTCTGGACGTTGAAGCCATGGCAACAGAGATTACGGAGCTGTTTGATGGATTCCGCGAGCAGCATGGTTATGCGCCACGTATGTACATGGAGAGTGGACGTTACATGACCGGACCGCATGGCTGCCTGATAACTTCAGCCATCAACAGCAAGAATACATACCGGCAGTATATCGGTGTTGATTCCTGCATGTCTGCATTGATGCGTCCTGCACTTTACGATGCTTATCATCATATCGACGTTGTCGGCAAGCAAGATCAGGCCGCTGATCAGGTTTATGATGTCGTGGGGTCTTTATGCGAGAACAACGACAAGTTTGCCGTCCAGCGAGAATTACCGAAAATTGATGATGGCGATATCATAGCGATTCATGACACAGGTGCCCATGGCCACGCCATGGGGTTTCAGTACAATGCTCGTTTACGCCCCAAAGAACTGTTACTGCGGGCTGACGGCTCTGTTGAACTGATTCGTCGCGAAGAAACGGTTGAAGATTATTTTGCGACACTCAATTATACGGAAAACACATTCCAACCGACTGAGTAACGGCACTGATTTTGTCACCTGAAAAATTTGACATTTTACCTCCATTGACCGTTGAGACTCTGGTTAATGGAGGCGCTGGCCTGGCCCGCTTTGCCGGGATGGTTATTTTATTCCCGGCGCTGCCGCCGGGGATCGAGTCATTTGCCGTCTCACCAGAAAGAAAAAAAAAAAAAATTTGCGGAAGCGGAACTGCTTGAAATCCTCGAGGAAGGGGCAGGGCGAAGACAACCACCATGTCCTGTTGCGTCACAGTGCGGAGGTTGCCAGTGGCAACATCTTGAGTACGAAAGCCAGAAGGGGTGGAAGGAAAGACTTTTTGTGAAACTTTGACCCGGCAATGTGGGGTCGAGCGCGACTGCATCCAGCCGCTTATGGTTGCGACTGAACAGTGGTCATATCGCAGTCGTGTCCAACTGAAATGTCAGCATACGAAAATGGATTCGTCACCGGTTTTTCCGCCCCAGGAGTCATTTTGTCGTCGCCGTTGATCATTGTCACATTATCGCAGAACCATTGAATAGGTTGATGCTGCAAATGCGACAACTATTTAATGGAACACCATTCAGTCATCAGATTTCCCAAATCGATCTTGCTGTTGATGATTTTGAAAAGACAGCTGTCACTGTCCATTTTAATGGCGGAAACAGCGATAAAATAATAGAGTTATTACGGAGCACTGACCTTGCTTCTGACCTCTTGATCTGTTCAGAGAAAGAAAAGCCTGTACCGATTCGCGGAAATGGTCTGCTCAAGATCGAAGTGGCAGGACAGGTTCAGCTGAATTACAGGGTCGGCAGCTTTGCTCAGGTTAACCTTGATCAGAATCGCAAACTGGTTGACGCTGTGCTTGCTCTGGCAGCTCCTCGGCAGGGAGACCGTATCGTCGACCTCTACTGTGGAATGGGGAATTTTTCATTGCCACTGGCCAAGCGAGGAGCCGTTGTCACCGGGATTGAAGAATCGACTGAGTCGATTGAACGGGCAACAGCCAATGCTGAGCTGAATAATATCAGTAACGTTCAATTTCTTTGTGGTCGTGCCGAACGTGAGTATGCAACTATTGCCGGGCGCAATGACGCCGATCTTCTGGTTCTCGATCCTCCCAGGAGTGGGGCGATTGAAGTTGTACAATCGATACTGGAAAAACCTGTTCCGCGCATTCTCTATGTGTCCTGTGACCCGCAAACCCTGGCACGTGACTTGAAACTTCTTCTCAATAGCTCATATCGCATGATATCGAGCCAACCCTTTGATCTGTTCCCTCAAACGTTTCATTGCGAGAGTGTGACTCTTTTGGAGCGTTTTCAGTAAGCTGTGTTACAATGTTTTGGGGCCGACTGGAAAGCAGGCTTCGGCAAACTTATGCTTATTTTATAGGCAATGACAGTCAGTCAATGCTAATTTTTTGTGCAGAAACAGGATGGTTTGCAATTCCTAGAGGTGCTGCCATTATCGATTAATCCTATCCGCCTGAAAAATAAAGGATAAATATTTTTCACTATCAACGTGCCCATCTGGCATCGTCTTTGCTTTATTTTAAAAGAGTGAATTCAGCAAAGGTGAGTTCCTGTCATTTTTGTAAAAAGGAGAGATTTCAATGCGGAAAGTAGAAGCCATAATTAAACCCTTCAAGCTGGATGAAGTTAAGGAGGCTCTTAATGAAATAGGCATACAAGGGATTACTGTCAGTGAAGTCAAAGGTTTCGGACGTCAGAAAGGACATACCGAACTCTACCGTGGTGCCGAATATGTTGTTGATTTCATCCCCAAGATAAAAATGGAAATTATAGTTTCAGATGACCAGGTTGCTCAGGTTGTTGATGTTATCGAAGAAGCGGCTAAAACCGGCCGTATAGGCGACGGAAAAATCTTTGTGACCCCGATTGATGAAGTTGTGCGTATTAGAACCGGAGAACGTGGCGAAGACGCGCTTTAATTTTTTTACCAACTGTTCAAAAAAGGAGAAGATTCAAGATGACACCGATTGAAGTTGTAGAGTTTGCAGAAGAGAATGATTGCCGGATGGTGGACTATAAGTTCCTTGATTTTGTCGGGATCTGGCAGCATTTCAGCACACCGATTACTGAATTCGGCGAAGACACTTTCGATGAGGGTATCGGCTTTGACGGTTCATCTATCAGAGGTTGGCAGCCGATTCATAATTCTGACATGCTGCTGATTCCAGATCCAACAACAGCTAAAATCGATCCTTTCATCGAAGTGACAACTCTCAGCCTGATCTGTGACATTATGGATCCTATTACCCGTGAAGGTTACACCCGCGATCCGCGTTTTATCGCTAAAAAGCTGAATCATACCTTAAATCGACCGGGATTGCCGATACCGCTTACTTTGGGCCCGAGCCGGAGTTTTTCATCTTCGACGATGTCCGTTATTCCTCCAGTGCAAATGAGTCTTTTTATTCAGTCGACTCAATTGAAGGCGTCTGGAATACCGGTCGTGAAGAATTCCCTAATCTTGGTTACAAGCCACGCCACAAAGAAGGTTATTTTCCCTGTGCGCCAACAGATTCACATGTCGATCTGCGTAATGAAATGGTTCAGGTTCTACAAAGTGTGGGTATGAATATCGAAGCGGTTCACCATGAAGTTTCAACCGGCGGGCAGAACGAGATCGACATGCGCTTCGATTCTCTTTTGAGCATGGGTGACACTCTTAAATGGTTCAAGTACATTGTTAAGAATGTTGCTTTTCGTAATGGAAAACAGTCACTTTTATGCCGAAGCCTATTTTTAACGATAACGGCTCAGGGATGCACTGTCACCAGTCGTTGTGGAAGGATGGCAAGACCTCTTTGCCGGGACGGCTACGGTGGACTTTCCAAAATGGCCATGTATTACATTGGTGGAATCATGAAGCACGCCAAGGCCCTCTGTGCGTTTACCAACCCGACAACAAATTCTTACAAGCGTCTTGTTCCCGGCTTTGAAGCACCGGTGAACCTCGCTTATTCAAACCGTAATCGTTCTGCATCCTTACGTATTCCGGTAACCAACAATGAAAAGGCAAAACGGGTTGAGTACCGCACTCCTGATGCTGCTGCCAACGGGTACCTTGCCTTTGCCGCCCAGTTGATGGCAGGTCTCGATGGTATCGAAAACAAAATTGATCCAGGCCAGCCTCTCGACAAGGATATCTATGGTCTCTCTCCGGAAGAGCTGAAAGATATCCCGAGCGTTGCCTCTTCCCTTGAAGATGCCCTTGATAACCTTGAAAAAGACCACGATTTCCTGCTTAAAGGGGATGTCTTCACCAAAGATGTTATTGATATGTGGGTCAGTTATAAACGTGAGGCCGAGGTCCAGCCCGTGCAGATGCGCCCATGTCCTGAAGAGTTTGCGCTCTACTTTGATTGTTGATCTGACGAGGCTGAGATAAAAACAGACAGTCTGAAGCCCGGGGAAGGGCGAATCAAGAAAAGAAAAATATCATTTGTGTAGCCAGAACGACAAAACCATCGACGGGTTTGTCATCAAATTGAGGCCTCCGGCAGTTTTGCCGGAGGCTTTTTATCTGCGCTCGGCATGAGGGCACACCAGCTTCAGGGTGTAAGGTCTTTTGTCTCCCCGGCCATGGGCAGTACTAGTGTAAAGATCCCTCTTTTAGGGGCATTGATTGATAGAGCTTTCGGCGTCAGCTTTACCATGAGTCGTGAGGCCTGAGTTCGTTGTATTCAATGAGCCAATTGTCGGCGACTTCATGAACTTTCGACCAACTTTTGGAGAGCAGTGAGGACATGATAATAGCTATAACAGCCACGACCAGATGGCTGAGCGTGACTCCGACACTTAAATTTTAAAGAGGACGAAATGCCTGAAGTAATAGTCGCCTTTTCCCACAGTTCATTGCTAATCATTGATCAATTTTTTCTTTGTTTTTTCTGATATAATAAGCGTGACAAAATCAGTAAAAAAGTTTTTCGCCTTGAATGCTATGGAATTTCCAAGTTTTGCTTTTTTTTAATCAACCATGTTGTTTCCTTAGGAGCCAAAATGAAGATCGTTCCGCTACAGCATCAGCTTGAAAACCTCCAGTGCCTGCAAAAATCAGATTTGGACCGCATGGCAAGCCTACTGACAGAGGAAAAAAAATGTTCCGGTTGCTACTCAGATAATCCGTGAGGATCAGTCTTTTTCCCGTATTGCGATCCTTTCAAAAGGATGGGCACTGCGTTATAAATCCCTTGAGGATGGTCGGCGGCAGATTTTAAATTTTGTTCTACCGGGAGATATCGTCGGGTTTTTTTCACTGCTTTTTAACAAATCAGAGCATGGCGTTGAGGCCCTGACACCGCTAGGCTATCATCATTGTTCGCGAGAGCAGGCCTACCAAGCCTTCAATCAGGCGCCGTGCCTGGCTATTGCCATGAGCTGGCTGTCTGGTCGGGCAGAGCGTCAGTTAAGCGAGCAGATTGTTCGAGTAGGCCGAAGAGCAGCATCGGAAAGAATGGCTCATCTCTTCGTTGAATTACACATACGATTATTGCAGGGCGGTTCTGCGCCACACGAGGCTATGAAATTTCCAATAACTCAACCTCTTCTGGCTGACACACTGGGCATGAGCCACATTCACGCCAACCGGAGCTTTAGAAAATTAGTCAATGAAGGCTTGGTAGCCATAGAGGACAGGCATATTCGTCTTTTGAACATAGATGGCTTATGCGTGCTCGCTAATTTCGATGGGACTTATCTTACCAAAGAGCCTCTTCCCAGTTCAGTCGCCCAAATGTTCAGAAGAAATCAGGATAAACCGCTTGGATCAAATTGATTTCAAGCTCAATCGGGGGCCTTCGTCAAATTCAATGATCTGTGAAAGCGTTGCGGCTCACCTGGCTCATCCCGGTGATAGAACGGGCCGGTTGATCAGTCCCCCCATGTTGCATATGAAGTTGCGCCCGCCGCCACAAAGGCCATCAGCCGGGAACCCAGCAGCTCCGGATGAGCTTTCCCCTCGACATGCTCGGGCGGAACTTCGAGAAAGCCCACCTTCAGAGTGCTGACGAAGCGAGCTAGAGAAGTCTTCTGCATGGCGATTCTCCCTTTGAAGGAAGATGATAACTCGTGATAGACATTTCAAAAAATCAGATAATTCCAGCTAAATATATATTTGATAACTTCATACAGGAATTATCAAATGTTAATGCAGATGTTATTTAAAATGCATAGCATACTTATTGGCTCTCTAATGAAGTTGGCGGTGTGGGGAAAACATTTTATGATAGCAAGATCACAGCGCCTTAATCTGAGGCCGTTTACGCTCTAACTTTCTCAACTGAAAGGAGAATACATGGCAAATGATGGCGACCATGAACCTGTTTCGGAATTAAAAAGCACACGTGATATGCAACGTGCGATCGTATCACTTTATGGAAGAACTGGAAGCGACCGACTGGTACTGTGAATGTATCGATGCCTGTAAGATGATGAGCTGGGCGCCCCAGACCCACATTCCCCTGCAATTATCACAAAAAAACTTTGCTGAACATTGCATAAAAAGGAGCTTAAACTATGGTATTAAGGAAATTGTTCCTGTTATTTGGTTTGGTTTTTGTCTTAAGCAGTGTTTGTTTTGCTGAAGAGAAAACAAATTTAGAAGACGTTAAAAAGGAAACCTCACAACTGCTCAAAACTTTAAAAGAGTATTCGATTGAACAGCGAGATAAAGCAATAAAATGAAAACGCAAAAAGCAATCAATCAGATTGATCGACGACTTGAACGTGTAGAGGCGGAAACTTTAGAAGCATGGAAAGATATGAGCGATGAAGTCCGAAAAGAAAAACGCGAAAATGTTGGCCTCTTTAAGAAAACAGCGCAATGAGTTGGCAGAATGGTCTGGGAGTTTGAAAACAAGCTCAGCAGAAAGCTGGGAGCATATAAAAGAGGGTTTTTCAGATGCATACAGATCATTAAGTGATTCTTGGCAGAAGGCGCAAAAAGAGTTTTAGATAAGATTCTGGACCATCAAAGTATTTCTGCTGGTCGAGAATGCAGATCCTTGAGGTGCCTTAAGCTTGAGGAGCATACTTCCTCTTTACAATTAACACTCTTTCAGGAGGTCACTATGAGAAGTTTATTTAGAATTGGTTTCGTTGTTTTTGTATTGATGGCGGTATTTGCGCTTTCTGGATGTGAAGAACAGGGGCCAATGGAGAAAACCGGAGAAAAGATTGATCAAGCGGTCGAAGAAACCAAAGAGGATTTAAGACAAACTAAGGAAAAAGTTGAAGATGCCGTGAAAAACTAAGAGAATTTATAAGGAGTCGACTATGTATGTTCAACTTGAACCGATCTTGTCAATCCTGACTGGTATTCTTATCCTCGCAATTCCAAAGTTTTTGAACTTTATCGTTGCAATATACCTGATTTTGATCGGTGTCGCAGGACTGCTGAACTGATGATTATTTTGAAACCGCAATTGAAAACTTACTGCCGCTGTTGAAAGTTCGCTTCATCGGCCAGGACATAGTAAAGGGAGGACAACATGTTGAGGTGGTCACTTATATTTTTGTTATTGCTCTGGTTGCAGGACTCTTCGGTTTCGGCGGGATCGCCTCCGCTTCGGCGGAGATTGCCCAGGTGCTCTTTTTCATCTTCCTGGTGATCTTCATCATCAGCTTGGTCGTTGGCCTTATACGACGTCCCAAAACTTAATCTGAACAAGGTTAATTTAGCAGTATCAAAAGGTGGGTCCAGACTCTGCTAAATCTAGCAACGCCTATGAGCGTTTTCGACCCAGTTACTGTGCATCGCGTCGTTAATAACAATTCTGGCGATCATGCTCGCTACGAGTCTGGTTAAACTTGATCATTACGACAGGCGATGCCAGGTGGTCGATCTGTCATGGAATAAACAGACTGCAAAAGGATGATTTCATGGAATTTATTGTTGGTTTGATCGTTTTTATCGCTGATATTTGGGCGATTATGCAGATTCTACAAAGTTCGAGCAGCGGTGCGAATAAGCTGGTCTGGGTGCTGGTTATTCTGTTACTGCCGGTTCTGGGGCTGATTATCTGGTATTTTCTTGGACCTCGTGGTACACGGATATGACCGCGCTTACCGAATAAAACAGGCCATAATTCCAGGGTAATTCAGCAGAAGCCTGTCCCGCTTTATTGAGAGGGAGCTGGATCCGATTATTCGAGGTCGGCCGAACTATTTTCGGCGGCCGAGATGAAAGGCTATGCAGAAAACTTGATGGGTGGATACGGTAGCACCTGGGATGTATCATATGGCGACAATGGACGTGAGGAGAGCACGCTAACGCCAACTGTGAAACGGGGGTTGTCAGACAGTCGGGCCGGAAGCAGTGCCTTCAATGGCAAAGCGTTTGGTGGTATCGCAGGGTATCACATAGGAACGATGTCTCGCGAAAACGTGACTTTATAAGCTTGGATTGTTCAGCTTTACTTGATGCATTGCTGAGTTTTTGAATAATACAACAATGTGGAGCCGCCGTGCTACGTGAATTGTACGCCCGGTGGTGTGAGAGCCGAGGAAGGGCGACCTCCCTCAGCTACTCGATTCATTCGCATAAAGCAGGTTCTACGCTGCAGAATCATTGCTGGCGATATGGATATCTCGTTGAGGGTAGGGAATTGATATTCCTTCCGCATCAAAGCGCAATTTGATATTTTCCTGCAGATCAAACAGGACCGGCCAGTAATCACCACTTTTGACCCAGGGGCGTACGGCAAAATTAACACTGCTGTCTCCCAGTTCTAAAACACCAATGGTTACGGCAGGCTCTTTCAGGATACGCTCATCACAATTAATAACATCCTCAAGAACCGCCCGAACTTTTTTTCAAATCGTCGTCGTAACCAACCCCGATCACCAGGTCGACCCGCCGGGTTCCTTGGCCGAGTAGTTGGTTATGGTGCTGCCGACAATCTGGCCGTTGGGAACCGTTATTTCCTTGTTGTCTCCGGAACGCATTTTCGTACTGAAAATCTGGATCTCCTCGACAATGCCCATGACTCCACCGGCGTCGATAAAGTCGCCAACTTTAAAGGGGCGAAAAAGGATCAACATGACACCTGAAGAGAAATTTCCCAATGTTCCCTGTAATGAGAGGCCGATCGCCAGACCGGCTGCCGCAATGATGGCAGCGAATGAAGTAGTCTCTATGCCCAGCTTGCCGAGTGCGGCCAGAATGACAAAGATCATCAGCGCAATGTAGATGATATTTTGGGCAAATATGATCAAGGTCTCATCGATTTTGCTTTTGGCCATCATTCTGGCAACAACATTTGAAATAATGCGTGCTGTGATGCGACCGATAATGAAGATGATAATTGCCCAAACGAGCGGCAGTGCATAATCCTGAATCAATTGCATCAAATTTTCAGTTGAGATGTCGCCCATCCGTATTCCTCCTGTTTAATTGGGTAATGATTGAACGTCCAAGGCAGAACCATGCTCTAATGAGTACTCTAGCATGAGACGGTGTGATTGCAACTTAAATGATACTCAAAAGGTAATTTATGTCCATCGCTATGAATCGGTGGAAACAGGCTGATATCTTCTGACTTTTTCGATGTCTTTGCGAGGTGAGGAGTGGAATTTTGCCAAAGAAAATGTTCAAGGATCCCGCGCCCGTTCAAATGTACGCGGGATCCTTGAACATTTTGATTGTGCCCATTTGGAGTTCCCGGATGGCACAGCGACCGTTTCTGATTTGGAAATCAGCAATTGTTTTCAAGATCAGGGAAGTCAGGCTCTTGAGCTTAAAGCGTAGTACTTTACGCCGTGCAATCAAGTGTGAAGATTGACGCCGAGATTGCGGAAAAGGGTGTTTTCCTGACGGAAACTAGATTGCATGTTGTGCCACGTAGGCCTTGATTTTTTCTGTCTCTGCTGAAATTTGCGTGACTTTTTTCTCCCGTGCGGTCAGGTCGTTAAAAGCCGGTGGCATGGCGGGATCGGATCCAATCGCTTCATGAACGGCGTCGCCGAACTTGGCGGGGTGTGCGGTAGCAAGGCAAACAAGGGGATATTCCGGGTTGCGAACCCTGCGACCAACGGCAACTCCGACAGCGGTATGCGGATCAAGAATATAA
>LQAG01000052.1_pt1 | contig 63276 bp, 86 predicted proteins | sample 1535801 | NCBI WGS metagenome assembly LQAG01 (sample SAMN04331584, study PRJNA305678) | bioreactor metagenome | isolation source: bioreactor_3 inoculated with Wadden Sea sediment 1st replicate of a... | place: Germany:Bremen
GGGTGCATTTCTTTGCCTACTTTCTTTGGGCATACAAAGAAAGTAGGGTGCCGTGCGGGGGCTCAACCCCGCGACCTTGCCCTTGCATTTGTTCTGTTAGTTTCCAGTTAAAACCTTTTCAATCTGTCGGTCTCGTCCGACTGACGAGTCACTTTTCTGGTACGACTCAGAAAAGTAACCAAAAGAGGTCGCCCCGTTCCTTGCCTGCTATCGCCTTCGGCAATATCAGGTTCCTTCCACTCCATGACAGTTGAACGTGCTCGCAAAACTCGGGCTAAAGCCCTCAAACAGTTCCTCGCTTAATCGTTCAACTGTCATTCCGCTGCGGCGGTGTCACAGGGGGAGGGAAAGGCAGGGCAATAAAGGTCAAAATCTAACGATTCAACCCTTTTTGAAATGCCTCCAGATTCTGTTCGACAAACTTCTGCGGAGCGAGTTGCCGAATAGCTTCAACACATTCATCGGCGCTAAAGAACAACGCCTGCCGCTTCACTGCCAAGCCCAGTAAAACAAGATTCGACAGAACCGGATTGCCCATCTCACGGGCATTCCGGCAGCATCAATCCGCTCCCCGACACCCTCTTTATCGGCACTGATCAAGAGCTTGCCGTTGTCTTTCAACAGCCCCTTGTGAACTTCGAGATTGGCTTCCCACAGCAACAGGCCGATATCGGCCTGTCCGGCGCGGATGAGCGGGCTGGCATAATCACCCACCTTGATACTGGATAGAACGGTGCCGCCGCGCTGAGCCATCCCGTGAGTTTCAGAGGTCAGCACCGGGATACCGCGATTTACCGCCACCTGGCGATGACCCGGGTCAGGAACAGCACGCCCTGGCCGCCGATACCACTGACGATGATCTGTTGTTTCATGACTTATTCTCCTCGACAATGGCGTTAACCGGGCAGACATGGATACAGGTGCCGCAGCCGATACAGCGGTCCTGATCGACTACGGCAACCTTTTTGTCCCTGTCCATCGACAGGGCCGGACACTCAAAGGCGCCGGTACATTTTTCACAGCCGATGCAGTTATCGAGGATCGTAACCTTTTTGGCTTGCTGGCTTTTTCGCACCTGAGGGTCCATGATGCAGCCGTGGCGCGAGATCAATACGGCAACGCCACCTTCAGGGCTGCGGATATAGTCATCCGCTTGTTTGAGCTGTTGCTCGAACACCTCATGGTCATAGGGATCGCAGGTTTTCAAAAAATCGACCCCACTCGCTTCAACCAATGGTTCGATGGCGACGGCTCTGGTGGGTTTGCCGCCGGCAGCGACACCCATATGGGGTACCGGCTGGCCGCCGGTCATGGCGGTAGTGGCGTTATCGAGGATGACGACGATGATACGCGCCTGTTGGATGACAGCGTTGATCAGGGCCGGAATTCCCGCGTGGAAGAAGGTCGAATCGCCGATGGTGACGACGATGGTCGGAAAATCATCTCCTTCCTGACTGTAGCTCTGGTAAAAGCCAGCTCCCTGACTGATGCAGGCACCCATGCAATGGACCGTATTGACTGCGCCGAGGTTCATGCCGAGGGTGTAGCAGCCGATATCGGAGGGAAAAATCCCCTTTGGAAAGCACTTTTTGATGCTGTAAAAGGCGGCCCGATGGGGACAACCGGGGCAGAGTGACGGCCGTTGACCGCGGCGCTCGGCCGGCGCTTCGGCCGGAGCCTCAAGGTCGAGGAAATCGGCCAGAACCTGATGTATGGCATCGGGTGTCAGTTCTCCTTCGCGTGGAATCCGTCCATCCTGCTTGCCGACTACGCCGGGGTGAGCCAGTTGCAGCTCAATCACCGGGTAGGTCTCTTCAAGGATTAGAATCTGATCGTAATCTTCACGCATGGTGCTGATGAAGTCGGGGTTCAAAGGGTAAGGCATCAACACCTGATAGAGATCGATAACATCGGTCAGGTTCAGTTCTTCAAGCAGGTCGACCAGGTTACTGTAAGCGATCCCCGACGCGACCATGGCTGTGCGTGGTTGGCTGCCATTGCCATTATTGAGACGTGGCTGCCATGCCTCTTCCCGGGCGATCTGCTCCAACTTGCCGTTCAGAGAACGATGCAGGGCGGGCAGAAAGGCGGGGGTGGCGCACCAGCGGGCCGGATCCTTCTGGAAGTCGGACTGCCGCTTCAGCTCCAGCGGTGTCTCAAGTGTGACATTCTGACGCGAGTGACAGATCCGTGTGGTCGGGCGCAGGACGATGTTCATCTCATACTTTTCCGACAGCTCGAAGGCCGGGCCGATCAGGGCCTTGGCTTCGGCCGGGCTGACCGGGTCGATAACCGGAACCCGTCCCTGCAGGCAGAACAGGCGGGTGTCCTGCTCATTCTGCGAGCTGTGCGGACCGGGATCGTCAGCGACAATGGTCAGCATACCGCCTTTGACACCGAGATAGGCGGTGCGCATGAAGGGGTCGGCGGCCACATTGAGGCCGACCTGTTTCATCACTGAGACCGCGCGTTTGCCGGTATAACTGCCGGCCAGGGCGACTTCAAAGCGATCTTTTCGTTGACCGACCATTCGATATGGAGTGGTTCAGGGCCTGGTCGCTGCGGTCGATCATGGCTGGAGGATTCAGTCGAGGGGTGCCGGGATAAGCTGCGGCCAGCTGACAGCCCGCTTCGATCAGCCCCTGACCGATCGCCTCGTTCCCCATGAGGAGTTCTATTTTTTCATTCATATTGATTACCTTTGCTTCTTCGATTTTAATAGCCTTTAGCACAGAGCAGGTGAGTCGCTTGAATCCACTGAGAAAAGCATGAAACCTGATCTTTTGTTCGCCACCAAGGGCACCAGGAAAATTTTAAAGTCAGGTTTTGCAGCAGAGGCTCTTGGTTTTATGGCGATGCTCTTAAAAAATGGTTATCTCTGAGTTCTCTTCAACTCTGGAGCTCTGCGTTAAAGAAAATTTTGACTCTATCTTGGTGCCCTGGTGGCTATCGAGTTACATATTTTCATCATTTTCCCCCCATCAATCCCGTCGGTCGAACAAAGAGTACCAACAACAGGACGACGAAGGCGACAACATCCTTATAGGCGCTGGAAAAGTAGCCGGCCGATAGTGATTCAAGCAGCCCCAGTGCCAGCCCACCGAGAATGGCTCCGGGAAAGGAGCCGAAGCCGCCAAGGATGGCGGCGGCGAAACCTTTAAGACCGAGCAGAACGCCGACGTCATAACTTAAGGTCGTAATCGGTGTCACCAGCACACCGGCCAGCCCTCCCAAGGCTCCGGCGATGGCGTAACTGGTCAAACGGATGCGTCCGGCCGGAATCCCGACCACCGCCGCTGCGGTTGGGTTGGAGGCAACAGCCCGCATCGATAAACCTAACGAGGTGCGATAGAAGAACCAGGTCAAAACGGCGATGGCAATAACGGTTAACAGCAGTATCCACAGGGCTTGTGGAAGGACACTGGCGCCGAATATTTTTACCGGTACATCGGCTGTCAAGGGCGGCAGGGCCATGCGATTTTTGCCCCAGATCAGCTTGATGACGCCGCGCAGGATGATCGACAGGCCGACGGTCAGAAAGATCAGCACCAGATGGTTTTCGGAGCGCGCCGGGCGCAGGCCGAAGCGTTCGATCAGCATAGCGACCAGAGCGACACCGGCCACAGCCAGCAAAAGGCCCGGCACCATCGGCAGACCCGTGGCAAACAGGGCTGAAAACATCAGCATGCCGCCCAGTGAAACAAAGTCGACCTGAACGAAGTTGACGATCCCCATGGTGTTGTTGACCACGCAGAAGCCGAGGGCGATCAGGGCATAGATGGCGCCGTTGGTCAGACCTGAAAAGCTGTATTGTAAAAAGTCCTGCAACATTGAAGAGGGTCTCTCTTACGCAGATCGTTGACTCCCCGGATCGGGGGACGTAGGATGAGCGCTTGCAAATCGATGATGATCGTGTTTAACTTGATGTACTTATGTACTAGTACGCTGAGACAAGATAGAAGAGATGAAACAATTAGTCAATCATTTGTTGGAACAGAAAACCGGGCAGGATATGGAGCAGGCGTTGAGCGAACTGCTGACGGCGAGCGAACTGCTGGAAATGACCAAGCGCCTGCAGATTCTTGCGCTATTGGAGCAAGGAGTGCCGCAACGTCAGATTGCCGAGCAGGTCGGAGTCGGAATTGCGACGGTGACCAGAGGGGCCAGTGTGTTGAAGAGGCGCAGTCAAAAAGAGTAGTTTTCGGAGCCGTTGCGGTTATTAATGACAGATTCAAGGTATTAAGCAAACGCCACGCTGGTCAGCTCGTGGGCGTTTGCTGTTGATGTTTACTCTGCTTGAACGTTTTCTTTACAGGTCAGCAAGACCGAAAGCATCGACATGGTACCACCATCGAAGCCCTCCACCGGAAAGCTGACCTCATCGCCCATCTCCTGCAGTCCGGCCAGATAGAGGAGAGGCAGGTAGTGGTCGGGGCTTGGTGCAGAAAGGATCGCTTGTTCTCCCAGAGAGAGGTAGTCGACCAGATTGGCTGAATGGTGATTCTGCAGCTGCTCGCGGTTCCAGTTTTCGAAATCCATAGCCCAGCTGGATGGTTCAAGTGATCGATTCCGCCAGGCATAATCCTTCAGATTGTGGACGATGTTGCCGCTTGCGATGACCAATATCCCCTGGTTCCGCAATGTCGACAGCTGTTGACCCAACCGGTAATGTTTCTCCGGGCTTTTCGCAGATCAAGACTCAGCTGGATAACCGGAACCTGAGCGCGGGGATAGATGTGGCGCAATACACTCCAGGTTCATGGTCCAGCCCCCATTGACGATCAAGCTTCACCGCATCCGGACTGAGCAGATCGGCGACCTGTTCCGCGAGTTCCGGACAACCCGGTGCCGGATATTCGATCTCAAACAGCTCTTTGGGAAAGCCATGGAAGTCATGAATGGTGCGCGGCGGGTCGACCAGGGTGACAGCGGTTTCCGCGACATACCAGTGAGCGGATAGCGCCAGAATTGCCCGTGGTTGGGCAGATTGAGGCCCAGGTGTTTCCAGCTGCGGGTGTAGTGATTGTTGCCAAGCGTGATCGTCGGGTTGCCGTGACCGACGAAGAGGACTGGCATTTTGAAGCGAACCGATCTGTCATAGTCTTCATCCTTTCAATATTTCAGTTTATTCCGGCTTTTTCACTTACCCTGGCCTGTTTTTGATTTTTTGCGCCAGCAGAGCGTCCACCACCCTTGACCACCAATGCAAGGGCAAGGTCATTAACTCTGGCGGCAATATGTGTCAGTGCGTCGTCAAAAGCCTTCTGACGGTGTTCTTCTCCCATTGCCATGCCTGGGAATGAATGAACACAACATCATCGAGACCGATAAATCCAAGAATGGTGCGCAGATAGGGTTCCTGGTGATCGAGAGCGGCCATCGGCATCTGGCTGTAGTTGCCTCCTCGAGAGGTCAGAACAAAGACTTTTTTCCCCTGCAATAAACCTTTTGGGACCATTTTCCGTGTAGTGAAAGGTGCGCCCGACCCGGGCAACATGGTCGATATAAGCTTTGAGACCCGATGGAACACTGAAATTATGCATCGGGGCGCCGATGACAACGACATCGGCACCTTCCAGTTCAGTGATCAGATCGTCAGACAGAGACAGGATCTCTTTCTGGTCGTCCCTCAGTTGCTCGATTGGAGTGTAGAAGGCTGCAATCGTTGCTTCGTCCAGGTGGGGGGGCGGCTGCCGGGCCAGATCCCGGGGTTGTGACTTCAGCATTGTCCACCTTCTGGGTAAAGTGATCACTGAAGGCTTTAACCAGCTTGCGTGAATAGGAATGGCTCAGCCCTGGGCTGCTGTTGATGACTAATAATTTTTTCATGATTTTATCCTTGTCATTGTTTTGTTGAAGTGTCTTTGAGTTATTCATAATGTGATTATAGACTTTTTCTATTGGTGGATTAATATTCTGATCGGTAAAATATTATTTCCATATAGTAATCAATAGAGGGTTGTTTTTGATCTGTTATAAAAATCTACCGATGGCGAAAAGGAAATGAAATGGGGACAAACAGGGATCATCTCGATGGCGTGACTGTTTTCACCAGGGTTGTTGAAAAAGGCAGTTTTACCTTGGCAGCCGGTTTACTGGGCATTCGACCTCGTATATCAGCAAGGAGGTCAGTCGGTTGGAGCGGCGCTTAGGAGTGCGACTGCTCAATCGTTCGACCCGAAAATAAGTCTGACCGATAGTGGCAGGACCTATTATGAATATTGCCGCCAGATTGTGGCCGATGCGGAAGAGGCAGAGCGCAGTATCAGTGCTCGCTTGATGTCCGCATGGGAGCATGAAGATCAGTGCGCCGATCAGCTTTGGCCATCGTTATCTGGCCGAGCTGCTGCCCCTGTTCATGAATAAATATCCCGCTGTGCAGATGGAAGTGAATTTTGATGACCGCCTGGTCGACGTCATCGCTGAAGGCTACGACGTGGTTGTGCGGGTAACAGAGCTCAAAGACACCAGCCTGATCAGTCGCAAGATCATGACCTCGGGGATCGTCACTCTGGCCTCACCCGCCTATCTGAGCATCGGGGCGACCGCTTCATCCACGCGAACTGGTCGAACACAATTGCATTGGATACTCCCATTTGCAGAGACCTGATTATTGGGATTATGAAACGCCGGAGGGAAAAGCTCTGGGGGTGAAGGTCAGGCTTCAGGCCAATTGCAACAACGATGAACTGCAGCGTTCGATGGCACTGGCCGGAGTCGGTATCACCAGGTTGCCAGCGTTCAGCTGCCATCAGGAAATTGCATCAGGGCGTTTGGTTCCGATCCTTGAAGAGTATGATCAACATGAATTGGGGGTTTATGCTCTCTATCCACATCGTCGCCATCTATCGACTAAAGTCCGGATTTTTGTTGATTTTATTGCTGAAAAGTTGAGGATTAAGTAATCGGGCTTTGATTTTCGACGCTCGCGACCCTACTCTTGACTTTATTCGTGACTCTTCAGCTAAGAGCTTTAAAATCTGTCGGTCTCGTCCGACAGACGAGTCACTTTTCTGGTACGACCCGGAACAGTAACCAAAAGAACTCGCCCCGCTGTTTTCACCCGCTGCGCGGAAAACTCCATTAACGGCTAAAACAGAGGGGAAATTTCTACAGCCTCCAGGCTAAAGTCAAAGTACCGAACTGGGTCAGGTTTTCCAGCGCCTCTTCATCGCCACGGTTAAGGATATTGGCATCGGTAATAGCGAAGGTCAGCGACCAGTTTTCCATGAGTAGGCCAGTCCGGCTGTGGCGCCGATATACTCATGCATGTAATCGACCGATCTGCTGTCGCGGAAGGTATTGCCATCGGTGAAAATCTGGTTGAAGACATATCCCGCTTCCAGGCCTGCGTACAGGTACCAGCCATGGTCAACTCCCAGAGGATTTGACGTTCTGGAGCTGTTGAATAAAACAGTGGGATAAGAAATCGACAGGCTGCGACCGTAGCGCAGATAAGCGCCCCTGAAACTGAACTGCTGATTGTTCCCAGAGAAAGTTCACAGCTGGTCAGGATATCGCTATAGCCCGATTCCGAAACCCAGCTACGCCAGGCTCTGGCACGGGACAGCTGGAAGACAGGTTCATTTTCAACTGTGTATCCCAGCCTTTCGGATCCTTGGCGCCGACGATTTTATGGATAAGCTTTTGTGTCTCTTCCCCCAGTGCCGCCGGCCCGATGATGCCGATGGTGGTGGTGACCAGATCGGAGTAATCGGCAGAGATGGTCAGGTACGAATTTGACATGGCAAGCAAGGCCGAGTAGGGCAGTTCATCCTTATCCGGATTTTCAACACTGATGTCGCTTGGTGTCGCCATAGTCTGTCCGATGGAATAACTGTTAACGGCGAAAGTACGATCATTCTGTGGCATGCTCCACATCAGCGGGGCCACCCAGAAGTCATGCTCCGGCATTGTCCCGTCTTCTTGATCCACTTCATAGAGCGACAAAAAGAAGCCGTTGGTGTAGCCGCTGTCATCGCCGATGAACAGATCGTTATCGAGGGTTGCAGACGCCCAGTTGAACTCGGCTTGACCGGGCTTGCAAGCAGACCAAACAGCAGGGTGAAGAGCAGTGACCGGGTCGATAAATGCTTAAGTGTCAGAGTTTTCATTCCGATTCATATGTCCTGTAAGTCATTTAAATTTATCGTCCTTGGCGATGGTGTTTTATCAGCATAGCAGAGCATCAGGATTCTTCATTCTGTGCTGTGCGTTTCCTGTTTTTTTCAGCGAAGTCGAGATATTTGGCAATATTGATCTCAAAACCGGATTGCTTGGGGCGGTAGAATTTCCGCCCCTGCTGATCCTTGGGCAGGCAGGTCATTGGTGCAACTCCGCTGGGGTAATTGTGGGCATAAAGATAGCCGTCACCAATGCCGATCGATGCGTCAAAATCTGATTTTACGTTGCGCAAATGGTCGGGAACATTGACTTTTCCACTATTCTTGATGATTTCAGTCGCTTCGTTCAGGGCTTTGTAAGAGGCGTTGCTCTTCGGGTCGAAGCCAGATAGGTGACCACCTGAGCCAGATTGATCCGGCATTCGGCAGACCGATGGTCTGGGCCGAAATCAATCCCGATACAGCGATATTAAGGGCCGAAGGGGCCGCATTACCACATTCTTCCGAAGCCATGACGACCAGTCGCCGGGCGATACTGACCGGGTCCTCACCCGCTTCAATCAAGGCGGCCAGATAGAATATTCCCGCATCGGGATCGCTGTTACGCACCGATTTCTGGAGGCCGCTCAAAAGGGCGAAGCGATCACCGGCATCGTAGAGCAGTGGCTGAGTATCGATCGCTTCGCGGACGATGGCGACGGTGATCTGTTCTCCGCTGAAAGCGGCAGCGATCGATTCGAGCAGGTTCAGGGCTGTTCTGGCTTCACCTCGGCAGCGCGAAGAGATGAGGTGAAGGGCGTCCTGGTCGATGCCACCGATTTCTCTGGCGATACCATCTTCCGACGATATGGCATTGCGGATGATCGTTTCTATGTTGTCACGGCTTAAAGGTTTGAGGCGGAAGACTGATGAGCGCGACAATAGCCCACCGACCAGCGAACAACTTGGATTTTCCGTGGTTGCGCCGATCAGGATAAAGTGTCCTGCTTCGGTGCCGTGCAGGCAGATTTCCTGGGTGTCGCGACGCATACGGTGGATTTCATCGACAACAGCAGGGTTTCCGGCCGACTTCAAAGTGGCGAACGCTCTGAGCGACAATTCGGCGCAGATCTGTGGCGCTGTTTGTAACCGCTGAAAATTCAATGAAATTTGAACGTGACTTCTGGGCGATCAGTCGCGCCAGGGTTGTTTTTCCCGTTGAGGGGGCGCCGAAGAGAATAATGGAATTGACCTTGTCACGGTCGATCAGGCGTCTGAGCATGGCCCCTTCTGCGAGCAGATGTTCCTGGCCGACAAAGTCTTCGAGGCTGTGGGGGCGCATACGATCGGCGAGAGGGGCTTGCCCCGCAAACAACGACATGATTGGCTCCTTGTTGAATCTTGAGCAATCGCAGCTGCAAAAGCGATTCCTCGCTGTTCTTTAGTAGTTACAGGCAGATGACTATAAAGCGACTGAGTATAGGAGGACTGAAGAAAATCTCAACAGGAAACGGCCAGAAATTTGAAGTGAGGGCCCTCTTTGCCATCGTCATCTGGTGCGGAAGGTCAGAACCGTTGATGTTTCTATTCGCAGACATGGCGTTGGGAAGCTCCTCTTCGCTCAATTCCGGAACTCCGGCCAAAGACTGACCCCGCCGTCGATGATTTCTTCACCCATCTGTTCCAGCAGTCTCAAAAAGTTCATAACCAGATGGGGATTGAGCTGCTTGCCGGCCACGTCCAGAAACAGACCGCAGATCTTGGGCAGATCCCATGGTTCTTTGTAGGAGCGTTTTGTCCTTAATGCATCAAAAGTGTCCGAAATCATGGTCATTTGACTACAGACATTTAGTTGCCAGTCTTCCTCGATTTCAGGGTAGCCGGTCTGATCATAGCGCATATGGTGTTCAAAGGCGGTCAGAATAGCCAACTGGGGTATCCCGGTCTGACTCATCAGGTATTGTGCGCCACGGGACGGGTGTTGTCTCATCTGTTGCCATTCTTCAGCGCTGAGTTTTCCGGGTTTACGGATGATCTCCTTGTCGACAAAATTTTACCGGCATCATGGAGCATTCCCGCTAAACCAACATCACGCAGCAGATCGTCATTCAGTCCTAGAGACATTCCCTGAGCGATATTCAAGATAGCGACGTTCAATGAGTGGGTGAAAGAATACTCGTCTTCCAGACGTAACGGCATCAGGGCCAGAAGGGGGTTAGCCTGTTGCTGAAAAGCCGAAACAAAGCCGGCGATGATCGCAGAGATCTCTTTGATGTTGCATTCTTCTCTGTTGCCCAGAGATTCGTAAAATTGATCCAGACTTTGCAGTTCTTCAAGCGTCAGATCCTCAAAGCGCATGATCGGACGGGAGGCCTCGGGTTTATCTCTGACATCGATGATCCCGTAATGGATGTGTGCTGCTCGGGTGTCAAATTGCTCAACGGTTTCAATCCCTAAGGCGACTTCAAAAAAAAGTCTGATCTCGTTATTTCCAAGTCCTTTCCTGAAGCTGATAAATTCAATTGAGCGGGCGTGTAGCTTATCGGCCACGCGTTCGGTGTGGGGTGTCTTGTTCAACGGTTTTCCGTCAAAGAGAATATCATTTTTAATAATGAAAAAGGTCAGATCGTCTTGACGATTCAGAATGGACGTCAATGTGTCCTGGATTTTGGGGATCAGCTTGTCGACTTGAGGATGATCGAGCGAATAGAGTGAGGCTGTCGCCAGGATTGCCGAGATCTGGTTCAGCACGTTTTCAATGGACCGACGTTCTGAGAGATTGGTCATTCTGGTTTCCCTTCCAGCAGTTTATTCAAGACCTGTTTTGCTTGTACTGTTGTGGAACCGCTGCCTGTATCGATCTGCTGCTTGAGTATGGGGAGGACCTGGTCGGCCGGATAATTCATCAGAGCTCTGATGATTTCGAGCTTGAGTTGCTGATATCGTCGGGCATGGAGTATTTTTCTTGTTTTGAGTTTCTTGGCAAAAACGGGCAAGGCCTGATTCTGTTTTTGTTTGGCCAGGCTGTGGACCAGTGCTTTTTTAATATCAAAATCGAATGTGAACAGTTTTTCTCGGGCGAGCATAGTGAGCATTTTATTGATCAGTTCCGGGGTATTGACAAGGCTGCACATGGAGATGGCGTGCAAAACTTCCTGGCGGTCTGCCGATGAGAGACTGTATGACAGCTGAGACAGAGAGCCTTTGTCTTTGAAGCGCAAGCAGGTTTCAGCGCTTCCTGGCGTACGCGCTGGTGGTTATGGTTAAGAAAAGTTCTGATTTGCGGCAGCTTTTCCTGGGCCCCCAGCTGTCCCAGAAGCAAAAGAATATTGCGGACGACAAACCAGCGATGATCTTCGAGATATTCGTTGGCAGCGTCGACGACGTTTTCGGTCTCTCCTATTTTTTTAACGTTTTTAAAAACAGTAAGCGGGCTGCCCGGTTCTGCTCAATTGCCATAAGTTCGAGCAGGGGGCGGATAAAGCCTGGGCCGAGCAGGGTGATGATTTCATCAATCGACGAATGATGTTCTTTACCGAGCCGGGAGACATCCTTTAATACCTGCGAATAAAAGGTCGCGGGAAGTAGTTTGATAAAGCCGTTGAGTTCCGTTTGGGAGCTGTTTTTACAGAAAGATCGACACAGGTACAACAGCCCGGCATAGTCGGTCGCCCCAAGATAATACTCAAGTGCCATTGCCATCTGTTTATGCAACGCAGGAAGGTATTCCTGATCCGGGTTGGTTTGAAGTATGTGCAAGGAGAGCTTGGCCATCTGTTGTTCAGTTTTGGCGGTCTCGAGCTGTTTTTTTAATTTTTCGAGCTGAAGGGTCAGAGTCTGTGGAATGTTCTGGCTGGAAAGGATCTGAATCAAAGTTTTCTGGTAGCGTTGCGGAACATACTGATTAAATTTGTCGGCACGCAGCAATTCCCGCATTTGTGCTATGCGTTTTTCTGTTTCAGCCTGAAGCTGCTTGTCTTCTTTGTCGGAGACAAGATTTTTTTCTGGCGAGTTGAGTGATGAGAGGGAGGATAACCGGTGATGAATAATTTTTATCCTGTGTGACCAGTTTAAAAGCCGTGAGGATGCTGACATCAGAAAAACCGCTAAAGAAATCTTCAGCATTTTTCTCAGCAGCTGCAGATTACATATTCCGGTGATGATTTCCTGCCGTTGCTCTGCACCGAGATGGTTTACAAAATCAGCAAGCTTGAGGAAGGAGGCAACCTTTTCATGCGATATTTTCTGACCTTGGGCGGCAAGCAGCGAATGGTTGAACTCTTTCGTCAGGGTGTCCTGACGTTGTCTGCGGACCGGATGTGATTCCTCGCACAACAGATCGGTTATTTTTCGGGCCAACTCTGCGGCTGAAGTCTTGTCAGGATTGAAATTGTCCATTGCGGTGTCGCTGATGCTGCAGAGAAGTTTCCGGGCAAATCTATTCCAGAACTCTTCTGATGATCGGACATTGTCAAGGTAACGGCTATCCTCTGCCTTCTCCAGAAGGAGGAAATCCCGTTTGGACATTTCTGTAACTTGAATAGCGGCAACACCACGTTGTGCGAGACAACGGCAGATGCCTCCTTTATCCCAGGTATCGGCTGGTTTGCTGACCAGCAGGCGTAGAAAGGAATAAAGTTCGGGGATGGTCAGGGTCGCGCTGATCGAAAAAGAGGAGATCCCGTGCTGGAACATCCGATAGGCAAATTTAGAAAAAAGTTGATCTTTGGGATTTAAGGGTTCGCCCTGAATCAGAAAATTGTACTTGGCGACACTGATCAGGAGGTCCCCCTCTCGATTGCAGTAGCTGCCCAGTTGTTCCATCACTTTTAGTGTTGCGTCTCTGACAACGCTATTTTCTTCGTGATAGAGGCTAAGATGTTTGCAGACCACGAAGAGGTTGTGAAGAATACCGGAAGGGCCAGCATGCGATGTAGATAGACTGTTCATCGAAATCCGTGTCGGTCATCGGGCTGAAGACTGTGTGAATTATGTACAATAATAATGACAATTTCTCTTGTGTGCATCTTCCTTAGAAAAATATAACAATCCATGGTCGGTTTCTCAAGGGATCGCAGGAAGAAGTATCGTCTGGCGATGAAAACAGACTCGAGAGCGGAAAATACCTAAATCAGCAACATACGATCGGATACGAATTCTTCGCCTCGAACCTTGTAGAACTGCTCCAGTAAGGCCTCTACACTCATCTTTTCTTTTTCCTCGCCGCTCTGGTCGAGGATGACCCGGCCTCCATGCAGCATAATCAGGCGGTTACCGAGTTGCAGGGCCTGACGCATGTTGTGGGTGACCATCAGGGCTGTCAACTGTTGCTCTTCAATCAGTTGTTGGGTCAGTTCGAGAACCTGCTGTGCTGTTTTGGGGTCAAGAGCTGCGGTGTGTTCGTCGAGCAGCAGAATCTTTGGTTTGACCAGGGTCGCCATCAGCAGGGTCAGGGCCTGACGCTGACCACCGGAAAGCAGGCCGACACGATCCTTCAGCCGATTTCCAGGTTGAGGCCCAGTTGTGACAGTTGCTGACGGAACAGTTCGCGATCACTCTGCCTGACCCCGCTGCCCAGACCGTGCACACGTCCACGACGATTGGCCAGAGCGAGATTCTGTTCGATCGACAGCGGGGAGCAGGTTCCAAGCAGGGGATCTTGAAAAACACGGCTGATCAAGGTGGCGCGCTTATGTTCGGGCCAATGGGTGACATCTTCTTCATCGACACGGATGTGTCCACTGTCTATGCCTGTGCTGCCGGCCAGACAGTTGAGCAGGGTACTCTTTCCGGCACCGTTCGAGCCGATGACAGTAATAAAATCACCTGTACGGACATTGAGGTTGATTCCTGATAATGCCAGGACCTCGTTAATGCTGCCACGATGGAAAGTTTTCACCAGGTCAGTTATTTCGATCATCGGCGTAACACCTTTCGGCGCAGTTTGGGCAAGGTCAGTGCGCCGACAACCAGACAGGCCGTCAGAAGGTTGAGATCGCTGGGGGTGAAGGAAAACCGCCCCAGCTTCAGGCTCAAGGCCAGGCTATCGCCAGGCGGTAAACAACTGAGCCGAGCAGCGCCGCCAGGAGTGCGCGGCCGATGGAACGACATCCGAAGAGGGTTCACCGACGATGACGGAGGCCAGCCCGGCGACGATGGTACCAACCCCCATGTTGACGTCGGCGGCTCCCTGGCTTGACAGAGCAGGGCTCCGCTGACCGCCGCCAGTCCGTTGGACAGGCCAACCGTCAGGATGATGACCCGGTCGGTGTTGACTCCCTGACTGGTGATCATCTGGTTGTTGGCGCCGGTCGCCTGCATCGCCAGCCCAAAGGCGGTATGCAGCAGCCAGAGCAGGAAAAGCAGCGCCAGGATTGAGAAGATGCCGAACATCAGCGGTGCCGCATTGAACATGCCGATTCCGGCATCGAGCAACGGTTGCAGTACCGTCGGTTTGCCGAGCAGGGTCATGTTCGGGCGGCCCATGATCCTGAGGTTGATCGAGTAGAGAGCGATCATGGTCAGGATTGAAGCCAGCAGGTGCAGGATTCCGAACTTGGTGTTGAGCACACCGGTGACCGCTCCGGCCAGAAACCCGGCTGCCAGAGCCAGAACGAGCGAAGTAAATGGATCGATACCGGCACTGATGGCCACGGCGGAGACCGCTGCTCCGAGCGGCAAGCTGCCGTCGACGGTCAGGTCGGGAAAATCGAGTACGCGGAATGTCAGGTAGACGCCGAGCACGAGGAAGCCGTAGGCAAATCCCTGTTCAAGTGCGCCCATAAATGCATAGTATGTCATGGTGTGGTTGAGGACTCAGAAAAACACCAATCTGCGGCTTTATGCCCATTCAGAAAAACGCGATGCAGTTTTGCTACGCCTCGTTTCTCTTCACTGTGCAAGCCTCTCAGCTTGGTATTTTCTGAACCTTTTAAAGTTAGAGTTAGTGATCTTTTCTTGTGGAAAACCGATTGTCCCCAGAGGAAACTTTGAATCTCATCACGCTTATAAAGAGAAGATCGACTACTCAATAATCCTATCTGCTTTTTCCAGAATAGTCGATGGAACCTCAATCCCCATCTTGGCAGCCGAACCGGGATTCAGGTGAATCAGAAACTCACGCAAGGTCTCAACCGGCATCGTGGCGGGATCGGCCCCTTTGAGGACGCGGCTGACCATTTCTCCGGTCTGGCGACCCATGAGGTAGTAGTCAACGGCCAAGGCAGCGATAGCGCCGCGAGTGACCGAGTCGGTGTCGGCGGCAAAATCGGCAATTTGGCCTGATAGCCGATCTGGGTGATCGCTTCAAAGGCTGAACCACGGTGTTGTCGGTCGGGATGTAGACGGCCTCGACCCGGCCGATCAGGCTTTTGCGGCCTGGAAACCCGGCTGAATTACTGACGGTCGCTTCTTCGACCTTGATCCCTTTTTTAGCGGCTTCTTCTTTCAAAACTGTAACCAGAGTGACCGAATTGGCCTCACCTGAATTATAAATGACGCCAATCGTCTTCAGTTTTGGCAGAAATTCAAGGATCAGCTCAAGCTGTCGGTCGATAGGACTCATGTCGGTTGTTCCGGTCACGTTGCCCCCGGGCCGGTCCAGGGATTGAACCAGCCCTGCTCCAACCGGATCGGTGACTGCGGCGAAAACGATTGGCAAGGATTTGATCGCTTGAGCACAGGCTTGGGCGGTTGGGGTCGCAATGCCGACGGCGACATCGGGCTGTTCGCCCAGAATCTGTTTAGCGATCAGGTTGGCTGTGGCGATATTGCCCTGAGCGACGTGATCGTGAAATGTCATTTTCATTCCTTGATCCGTCAGTTCATCTTTAATGCCCTGGCGCAGAGCATCAAGGGCCGGGTGTTCGACGATCTGGTTAAGGAAACAGTATATTCTGTCGCCAGGGCCGGCAGAGCCAGAATCATTACTGCCAAAATCAGGACAAGAGCACGTTTGATCATCATTGTCTCCCCTTTAAAGTGAAAGGCGATAATCTAACCTTTTGTCAGAAGTGAGGTCAAGACATGCAGAAAGTGTTGCCTGTTTGTCAGGGAATTGATACATATACCTGCTTTATATTAGTCCATAATCGCACTTAAAATGCGAGAGGAGTTGTCTGATGTTGAGAATTGCCGTCGTGGCTTATGATAATTGCCTGCAGTCGGGGATTGCTGGAATGCTTGATCTCTTTGCTCTGGCGAACTGGGAAAACAGACGTCTGCAACCGCAGCAGAAGGGAAGTTTCTGCAAGGTTGAAGTCGTGACTGTCGATGGTGAATCGGTCACCAGTTTTAACCGTCAGCCTGTCGTTCCTTCATGCTGTCTCGCTGACTGCAAGAGTCCCGATCTGGTTATTATTCCGGGTATGCTGGGGCGCCCGGAGAAACTGCTTGAATATAAAGAGCTGATCAGCTGGATAGGCCGGCAGCATCAAAACGGCAAGGTGGTGGCCAGCGCCTGTACCGGTGCTTTTCTTCTGGCTGAAACCGGGATATTGAAAGGGCGTTCAGCGACAACTCACTGGCAGCTGGCCGATCGGTTCCGGTTACGTTTTCCCAAAGTCGATCTGCAGGTGGATCGTATTCTCATCGATGGAGGAGACTATTTAACCGCAGGTGGAACCGGTGCTCATGCCGATCTGGCCCTGGCATTGATTGAACGGTTCGGGTCGCAGTCGCTGGCGGATGCCTGTGCCCGGATGATGTTGATCGATGCCCGTCAACGTGATCAGGCTCCCTTTGTTCATTTTCAAGGGTGTCGCGATCATGGTGATGCGACAATCCTTAAAGTACAACAGTGGCTTGATCGATTTTACCGAGAAAAAGTTGTCATCAAGGCGATGGCGAAGCGGGCAGGTCTGAATGAGAGGACGTTCCTGCGGCGGTTTCGAAAGGCGACAGGGGAAACCCCGCTTGAGTATCTGCAACGGCTGAGGATTGAAAAGGCGAAGCAGTTATTGCTCAAGACAGATCAGGATCTGGAACAGATTACAAAAGCGGTTGGCTATGTGGATTCAAGTTCTTTCCGGAGGCTGTTCAGGCAGGTGGTTGGGATCTCACCGGCTGTCTATCGCAAGCGTTTTGGGAGCTGACGCAGTGACAGCAGAGTATGAATTGCAAGTGAGCTGATGATCAGCACGCCGGCGATCAAAGTTCTCTGGTGGGGGACTTCGCCCAGAGCCACCCAGACCCAGAGCGGCCCGAAAACCGTTCCAGCCAGCAGCAGCAGGCTGACTTCAGGGGCTTGAAGATAGCGCGGTCCAAGAGTGATCAGGGCGAACGATACCGGCAGGATCAGGCCTCCGAGCAGCAGGAGTGTTCCGGCATCGCTTGGCGATACTTGTAAAGGCTGGGCACCGAGAAGAAAGGCGAGAACAACGACCGCCAGATTGCCGAGTGCATTGGCTGGAACCATGTTGACATTTTTCCCTCGGCGGATAATGACGATATTCGCAGCCCACATGGCCGTTGCCCCGAGGGCGAGCAGATCGCCCAGAAGTAATCCTTGCTGCAGACTGCCGGAAAAGATAAAGAGGATGCCACCAAAGCAGGACAGAATGGCTATCCAGGTTCTTAATAGGATCTGTTCGCGCAGGAAAAGCCAGCTGAGTAAACTGCTGATCACCGGTGTTGCCGCCAGAATAACCAGTGCATTGGCGGCGCTGGTATGTTTGAGCGAGCTGATAAACAGCAGTGAACCGATGGTGATGGTCATGGCCGACAGGATGCCGGTCCGGCCTGTAGCAACGAAACTTTGCAGAAAGCGGCGACGGTAGAAGCAGGCCAGAAACAGACTCATCATGATTGCCGTCAGCAGGCAGCGCCAGAACAGCAGCGTCCAGATATCGGCTTCGATCAGTCGAACCAGCAGTGCTTCAGGGCTGAGCATCAATACGCCAGCTCCGGTTATCAGTAAACCCTTGGTGTGATCTGTATAATTCATAAGCGCGATTGATCTCACAGCGGTTGAAGAAAAGCAAGCCACTTCGAATCAATCCTGAACAAGAGAAAGGCCCTGCTTTTTCGGCAGACAGAGTGATATGCGGTGGGACCGTTGCCGAATGAAATCTGTTTCCGCCGGACGGGTTCGAATTTGTTAGCTGTTTGAGGGAAGGAGTGGGTATGATGATGCGAGGAGGTGTTTATGGCGATTTCCGGGAATCCAAAAAAATGGCGCGTGATATTGCTGATGGCTATCAGAGTTTGTCACCACCTGGGCTGAAAAAATATAATGCAGCTGATTTGAAAATTATTCTCAATAATATCAGCTTGGTTAAGCGTGAAATACGTCAGCTGCAGGTCCCTCTGGATGATGTGACTCTGATCAAGGCCAAAAACATGCAGATTTCGCGGATGAATCAGGCCGAGGTCGTTCTTCGCACCTATTGTAAGAAGATGCGTATTGCAATTTAACAAGACAAAAGAACATGACCCTGGTGTTATCCGGACTTGGCGGAAGGATGTTCCTTCCTTTTCAGAATTATAGCTGCCGGTCTTCAGGGTAGAGGTACCGGTTTGTCGATCCCGTAAGCTCTATCCATCTTTTTTTGTTGAAGCCAATGGACAAATTCCTGATCTGCCAGATTCCCATCACCGAAGTTCAATTCCAGCAGGCGGCGCAGATGAGCCATGGTCTGGTCATCCTCTTCGATAAAGATGAAACCATAAAAATGATCATGCTGGTGGATCAGCTCAGCGTTGAATTTGAGCCGAATTGAATTATCCGGCAGAAAAATGCTCAGCATGGCCTGATCACTGATCTGCAAGTTAAGGCTTTGGTCACTGCGAAATAACGCCCCTGCAAAGCGAGATCAACCAGGTCACAACGATAGGGCTTGTCGGCAATATGGATATCGGCTTCCGTACGGAAATTGACTCTTTTGAAATTGCGTTGATCATGCATAGGCATGTCCTTTCCTGCTTCGTTTTGTCACAGTCAAAGTTTAACAGGAATTGAGCTGTTTGCCGCTCAGGGATCATCTTTTTGCCGGCTGGACGGGCGAAATCCAATTCCTGCTTGCACGGGCGCGGTGTCGGGGTTACATTTGTCTTAATGTTTTTTAAACGTCAGGGGCTTGTCTAGATAGTGCTCATCCGGAAACTCTGGATAGCACAGCGACCGTTTCTGAACAGAAACCAGATAGCAACATGCGATTGGCTTCCGGGCTTGACTTGGGACATGGCCACATACGAGGATACCTTTTATGCTATATCCAAAAAGAATGATCAGCAGAATCATACTGCTTTTAGTGATCGCCCTTTTACCGTACAGCAGCTGGGCCAAAGATGCAGAAACTTTCGACAGTAACCGGGCTCGTCTGCTGGGGCATATGTTGCAACAACAGTTGAGCGGGAAGCACTACAGTCAAAAACCAACGGATGATACCCTGTCCGATGCGGCTTTCGATCTTTATCTGAAGCAGCTCGATTTTCAGAAGCGGTTTCTGCTTCAAGAGGATGTTGCCCGGTTGGAAGAGTACAGGAACCTGATCGATGACAGTATTCGTCGGGGGCGACTTGATCTTCCGTTGACGGGCCGGACTCTGCTTAATAAGCGTATTTCTCAAGTGGAAGAAATCGTCGAGCAGCTGTTCCAGGAGCAGATCGATCCAACGGTCACTGAAAGTATCGAAACCGATGCCGAAAAGCTCAATTTTGTTGCCGATGACGCTGCCCTGCGTGAACGCTGGCGGAAGATTATCAAGCTTCAGGTCCTGAACCGTTATCTCAACCTGCGTGAAGATGAGATTGGTACCGATGACGAGGGGGGCTTGCTGCCGGTTTCTCCGGGGCAGGAACGTGAGCTGCTCGACAAAGCGGTTGAGAAGGTTGGCAAAACCAACCGCAGCCTGTTTGCCCGTATGAAGGAAGAGTCGGAACAGGACCACTATGATCGTTATCTTAATGCTATTTCACGTGCTTACGATCCACATACCAGCTACCTGCCACCGACCTCAAAGGAGGATTTTGATATCCAGATGAGCGGCTCCCTTGAGGGGATCGGTGCGACCCTGCGTGAGGATGATGGTTACATCAAGGTTGTGCGTGTCATTCCGGGGAGTGCGGCGTCTAAACAGGGGCAGTTGGAAGCGGATGATATTATTCTCAAGGTCGCCCAGGGAGCTGATGATCCGGTTGATATTACCGATACCCGTATCCGTGATGCGGTTGCCCTGATTCGCGGGAAGAAAGGGACCGAAGTCCGCCTGTCGGTCAAGAAGCCGGATGGACGTCGCTTGATCATCCCTATTATTCGTGATGTGGTTGAAATTGAAGAAACTTTTGTCAAAAGCACAACCGTTGAAGACGAAAAAACGGAGCAGACTTTCGGCTACGTTAAAATTCCTTCTTTTTACCGCGACTATAGTGGCAAGACCAATCGCAACTGTACTGACGATCTGCGTGAAGAGCTGAAAAAACTACGCAAGAAGAATATTGCCGGACTGATTCTTGATCTGCGCAATAACGGTGGCGGGTCACTTGCCGATGCTGTCAGCGTGACCGGTCTCTTCATCAAGACCGGACCGGTGGTTCAAGTTCGGAGTGGTTCCGGAAATATCCGGGTGATGAAGGATGATGACAAGTCGGTTGAATACGAGGGGCCGATGGTTGTTCTGGTCAACCGCTTCAGCGCCTCGGCTTCAGAGATTCTGGCTGGTGCCTTGCAGGATTACGGTCGTGCCCTGGTCGTTGGTGATGCCCATACCCACGGCAAGGGTACGGTTCAGGCTCTGCTTGATCTCGACCGCTTTGTCAAGTTGCGCGGCATGGACAAGTACATGCCGCTTGGTGCGGTTAAGGTGACAATTCAGAAGTTTTATCGGATCAGTGGGGAATCGACTCAGGAAAAAGGCGTCAGTCCCGATGTTGTGCTGCCTTCCCGCCTGGATGGGCTGGAAAGTGGTGAACAGTATCTTGATAACGCACTTCCCTGGGATCGTATCGCTTCGGCCAGTTATGAGCGTTGGAACGATGCGTCAGCCAAACTGAAACAGCTTCGCAGTTTAAGTCAGGAGCGGGTTGAGAGTGATGAGGACTTCCGGAAAATTATGGAAACTGCCGAGTTGGCGAAAAGCGGCGTGAAGAAAGCATGCAGTCTTTGCGGCTTGAAGATCTGATTGCTGAACGCAATCAGAGTCTTGAGCAGGAAGATGGCTTGTCACCGCATGGAGCGATGTCGTCCACAGGCGATGACGATAAAAGAAAGACAAGTCACTGGCCGAAGAGGTCGCCGAAGATCCTTATGTCGAAGAGGGTGTGACCTTGCTTCAGGATTATCTCAGGCTGGCCGGTTGATCTCCGCTTGAGCTGGAAGGGGAGATGACCGTCCCCCGATGGAGAAGAGCACAAATCATATGCTTTGCGTCTGATAGAAAAAGCCTGACCTGCAGAAAGAAGCAGTCAGGCTTTTTTATCGAGGCCTCTTCGCCAGCGAACAGCGGTGACAGATTATTGTAGCCCTTTAACCAGATTGTTTGCCAGGGAGCGCATTAGTGTAAAGTAAGCATCCTGACCCGCTGGAATGTCGCTGCCAAGGGGATCAAGGACACCTGTTCTGACTCCGGTCCCTTCGATGATGGTGGCAACCAGGCGCGATTCAAACTGCGGTTCACTGAACACGCATCGGGCGTTCAGCTGTTGCAGTTTAAGCCGGATGTCACTGATTCGTTTGGCACCAGGTTTTCTGTCGGGATCGATCGTGACAGATCCGATGGCATTAAGGTTATAAGCTCTCTCGAAGTACTGGTAGGCAGCATGAAAAACGAGATAAGGATAATGTTTGACCGGCGCGAGCTGGTCTTTGAGTTCAACATCAAGTTCTGCTAATCGTGCCAGCATCTTTAATTTGTTGTCCCGGTATTCCCGGGCATGGTCTGGATCGATCCTGACTAAGGCTTCAGCGGTCTCTATAACGATTTCCCCAGCCAGATGGGGATCCAGCCAGAGATGGAGGTCAGGAGCTTGCTGATGCTCTGAGTGGGCTTCATGCCCCTCTTCCTCTGTCCCATGGTGATGGGCCGGCTTTTCCCAATTGCCACTCTGGCGTTTTGTCAGCAATTTTTGTTTTCAGGAGGTCGGCGAGTTCCAATTGCTGGGCATCCTTGGCCAGGTTCTGGAGCGGCTTTGCGAGGAAACCTTCCAGTTCGTGACCGACCCAGATAATCAGGTCGGCCCGAGCCAGTGCCTTCGCTTCTGAAGGGCGCAGGCTGTAGCCATGGGGAGAGCCTTTTTGAACCACGAGTTCAGGCGTGCCGACGCCAGCCATCACACCGCTGACCAGTGAGTGGAGTGGTTTAATGCTGACAACGACCCGGGGGGTATCGGCGGCGATAGCGGTAAAAGTGGGCTGGCAGAACAGAATTATAAAAATAAGCAGCTTTTTCATTATTGGACTCGTCGTTTGAGTTGATTTTGTAATGTTATAATATAACATTTATAGGGTCAACAAGTTGATGTCGAATAAAAGTAGTGGAAGAAAAAGAGTGCAATTTATAAGTGGTGTCCATGACCACCAGCGTTGTATTGACGAGGCAATGACAAAAGCAGAGCAGGTTTGTCAACAGCATCAGCAACGTTTTACCAAGCAACGACGTCGTGTTTTTGAATTGATCTGGCAGCAACATAAACCGATCAGGGCCTACGATGTTCTGGAGCAGTTACAGCGTGATGGTCGTGCGGCACCACCGATGGTCTATCGCGCCCTCGATTTTCTCCTTGAACTGGGACTGATCCACAGGATCGAGTCTCTAAATGCTTTTGTCGGTTGCGTTCATCCGGGGAGTCCACATGAAGGACAGTTTTTGATTTGCCAGTCCTGCCGCGCTTTTGCTGAACTTGATTCCGAACTGATCAGCGAAGCAATTCGCTGTGATGCCGAAAAAAGTGGATTTGAAATTCAGCAGCGGACAATCGAAATTATGGGTCTGTGTCCGCGTTGCCGGAGACAAAAGGAAAAGGAATGAGTGACACGGTATTGAGCCTTGACAGGATCAGCCTCGAATTAGGTGGACGCTTGTTGTTGGAAGATGTTGATCTGCAGTTGGCTGCGGGCGAGATCGTCACCATAGTGGGACCGAATGGAGCGGGTAAAACCACCCTGTTGCGTATTGCCCTGGGTCTGCAAAAGCCGACAGCGGGCCATGTGAAGCTCGAAAAGTCGACCACAATCGGCTATATGCCGCAAAACTGCAACTGGACCCGACCTTTCCGGTCACGGTTCGGCGCTTTCTGGCCCTGACAGGGCGCAGGCATTTGGATACGTCCATGCCGTTGCTGGCTGAGGTTGGCGCCGAACATGTTATTGATTCCCCGTTGCAGAACCTTTCTGGCGGGGAGTTACAACGGGTTCTACTTGCTCGTGCTCTGGTGAGGGAGCCCGATGTTCTGGTGCTTGATGAACCTGTTCAGGGGTGGATGTCCATGGCCAGGTCGAACTCTACCAGTTGATCAGTCGCATCCGTGACCTGCGGAAATGTGCAATTCTGATGGTTTCACACGACCTCCATCTGGTCATGGCGGCAACTGACAGGGTCCTGTGCCTGAACCGTCATATCTGCTGCAGCGGAACCCCGGAAGTTGTGACGAACGATCCGGCCTATGCTGAACTGTTTGGTGCTCATGCGGTAGAACATCTGGCTGTTTATGTCCACGACCAAACTCACCAGCACGACCATTGTTGCGGCTGTGAAAAGAGGGAACACTGTGATCGATGATTTTCTGTTAAGGGCCCTGGTCGGTGGACTGGGGGTGGCTCTGGTTGCAGGTCCTTTCGGATCTTTTGTCTCTGGCGACGGTTGGCATATTTTGGCGATACATTGGCCCACTCCGCCCTGCTGGGAGTAGCGCTCGGGTTTGTTCTTCATGTCAATCTGACTGTCGGTATCTTTGTTATCTGCCAGCTTCTGGCTGTGTTGTTGTTTGTCAGTCAGTTTCAACGCCAGCTGGCCAGTGACACTATGTTGGGAATATTTTCTCACGGCGCTCTGTCACTGGGACTTGTCACCCTGGCTTTTATGGACGATGTCAGGATCGATCTGGTTGCTTATCTGTTTGGTGATATCCTTGCTATCGGAAATGCCGATCTCGGTTGGATATTTGGAGCCGGTGGGGTTGCTCTTGTCGGTCTGCTCTGTATCTGGAAGCCTCTCCTCGCGATTACCATCCATGAGGATCTGGCCCGGGTTGAAGGGATTCCGGTTGATCGTATCAACTGGCTCTTTCTCGGTCTGATTGCACTGACTGTCGCGGTAATGATGAAGGTGGTCGGTATGTTGCTTGTAACGGCGCTGCTGATTATTCCAGCGGCGACCGCCCGGCGCTTTGCCGGCAATCCTGAAGTGATGGCTGTGTTCGCTGTTGTTATCGGCTGTCTGTCGGTGATGCTGGGACTGCTCGGTTCATTTCAATACGATACCCCTTCCGGGCCATCCATTGTGGTCGCGGCTTGTTTGCTGTTCATGGGGAGTATGGTGGTGCCGCGTAAAGGGTGATCACTGTTCTTGAAGAAGAAATATTGAAACCGTCGCTCTCGTCCGATTGATGAGTCACTTTTCTGGTACGACCCGGAAAAGTAACCAAAAGAAGTCGCCCCGCTGTTTTCACCCGCTGCGCGGGAGGCTCCACTCCACAATTGCTTCGGGGCCGATCAGAGGCCTGATCAGGTTGATCATATGGTGATTGGAGAAGGTTTTCAGTGCGACCAGTACCAGGTCAACCGGACCGATTTCTTCTGCTGTCTGCCAGGCGTTGGCCTGTGGCAGGTGATAAGTCCCCTCTGATGGAATGAACGAACAGTCCTTTGTCTGCAACTGCCTGATAGTCACGTCGCATCAGAAAGTGGGCGTCCTGACCACTCTTCTGGAGTTTGAGCCGTAATAGAGGCCGATGGCACCCGAACCGATAACACCGATTTCATCCCTATGAGTCTCCTGATTAAAATTGAACCGGGCTGTAAGGGCAGGGCGGTCATTGTGCCAGCCGAGTGACAGGTTTAAGTTCTGCTGCAACTGTTCTAAAATTGCTGTTGCCGATTATGGTTGTATTTATGAGCATTGTTCACAGCGTTGTAGATATTGCCACCATACCAGCCCAGCTCAAACAGCGACAAGACCCCGCTGACAGCATAGTTTTCATTGTTCCAGGCTTCAATTGCACCATAGATGAAAGCGGCATTCAAGGCCAGGGCGATGCCGGCCTGGCGTGGACGTTCGGTATAAAGTTGACCGGCTCCCGGCAGGATGGCCGACAGGGTTCCCGCCAGTCGGGGTGATTTGTGCGGCAATTTCAAGTAGCGTTCAACAGACAGGTCGAGTTCGCTTTTAAGCGGTTCTTGCAGCTGATTGAAATGTTGTCGTGCCTTTTCCGGCTGGTTGCTTTGTAATTGGGAGAGTCCCAGGCGATAGAGGATCTCTGCCTTTTTCTCCTCAGCTGCCGATTGGCTAAAAGCTCAAATCGATCTTTCGCCTCTGCGTAATCACCACGCTGGTAGGCAACTTCAGCGAAAAGCTGTCTGGCCTGCTCCGCGTGGGAGCTTCCGGGGTAGTCCGACCAGATTTTTTCCAGGGCCCGATCCGCTTTAAGCCAACGTTCACCGGCAATCAGGCTGCGGGCTATTTGGAGTTGGGCATAAGCGGCACGTGGATCGGCAGGTTGGTAATGGATGAAGCGCTTGTATTCCGTAATGGCTCGGTAGTGATCCCCCTCAGCGGCCAGGCTGTCTGCAAAGGAAAGCTGGTCAGGAGAGGCGGCCAGGACATATGAATATGTTAACAGCAGGATCAGAGCGATGCGCAGAATCAGCATGATTTTTCCTGTCGTAGAGTGTTAGCGCAACCACGAATTCTAGCATAACCTATGTGACAGAGCCTATGGAAAAGCTATTTTCTTTTGTGAATCAGGATGTTAACCGAAAAAGCCTTATTTGACGAAAGGCACCCTTTGTGATAGACTCTGTAGGTCGAGCTAAAGGAGTTTATTTTGTTTAAAATTGGTGATATGGCAGTGTATCCAACCCAAGGGGTTGGAGTTATTGAAGACATCGAAAATCGTGAGTATTCTGGACAAAGTCAGCGGTTTTATATTTTAAGGATTGTCGACAGCGATATGAAGATTATGGTTCCGGTTGGCAACGCCGGAAATGTTGGCTTGCGCAGGCTGATTGATCAGAACTGCATCACAGGCATTTTCGATGCCTTGGCAGAGCCGACGGATCATGGCAAAATCGCATCTTGGAGCCGCCGTCAGCGGGAGTACAATGATAAGTTGAAAACGGGTGATCTGCTTGAAGTGGCAGAGGTCCTGCGTGATCTGTATCAAATCAGTTCGGCTAAGGAGCTTCTTACGGCGAGAAGAAGGTGCTTGAGCAGGCTCGCAAGCTGTTGATCACGGAAGTTGCCCTAGCTGAAGGAGCCAAGGAAGACCAGGTCACTCAACGTCTGGAAAAATTTTCCACTAACGTTTGACAGGCATAAAGCAGTATAAGACCGGGCGTGTATCGCCTGGTCTTTCTGTTTGTGGCTGTAACCCTATATTCTGATATGGATTGACCATGAAGCAACCGTTCTGATCCCGGCTGCAGGGATGGGCCGCCGGATGGGTGCAGCGGTAAGCAAGCAGTACCTTTCTCTGGCCGGAAAGCCAATTCTGGCTCATACGATTTCTTTGTTTGAATATCATCCGCAGGTTGAACATATCTATCTGATTGTTCCAGAGAGCGATATCTCCTATTGTCGGCGGGAGATTGTTGCCTGCTATGGCTTCAGCAAGGTCCATGGCATCGTTGCCGGCGGCAAGGAGCGACAGGACTCGGTTTTGAACGGCCTGGTGGCATTAGAGCAGGATGGCCTTGATCAGGCAGAGCGCCCGATTCTGATTCACGATGGGGCCCGGCCGTTGTTTGATGCCGCATTGTTATCCCACTTGATCGATATCGTCATTGAGCGGGGTGCCTGTGCCGTCGGGGTGCCGGTTAAGGATACGATCAAAGATGTTGAAGGTCGGCAAATCATGGGCTCACCGATCGTAGCCGGCTGTGGCATGCCCAGACCCTCAGGGGTTTCAGTATCGTCTGCTCAGGCACGCTTTTGATCAGGCCCTGGCGGAGGGGTTCAGTGGAACCGATGATGCTTCCTTGCTGGAGCGGACGGGCTATAATGTGCAGATGCTCGAAGGTCATTACCGCAACATCAAGGTCACGACACCGGAGGATCTGTTGATTGCTGCAGCACTTTTGGAGCATATCGGAAAGGACGCCTGAAATGCGAATCGGTCATGGCTATGATGTTCACCAGCTGGTTGAAGGGCGCCCGCTGATTCTCGGTGGAGTTGAAATTGATTACGAGCTTGGTCTGTTGGGCCACTCAGATGCTGATGTCCTGATCCATGCCGTCTGTGACGGAATTCTCGGTGCTTGGCTCTGGGAGATCTGGGGCGTCATTTTCCCGATACCGATGCTGCCTATGCCGGAATCGACAGCCGTGAACTGTTGCGTCAGGTGATCGAGCAGATGAAAGCAAGGGGATACCGGATCGGCAACCTCGACACCACGATTCTCTGTCAAAAACCGAAATTGGCACCACATGTTTCAGGGATGGTGGCTAATATTGCTGATGATTGCCAGTGCCGTCCCGGTCAGATTAATGTAAAGGCAACGACAACCGAAAGATTGGGTTTGCCGGTCGCTGTGAAGGTATTGCGGCTTACGCGGTCGTTCTCTTGCAGGAAGATGATCAAACTCTGCAGCAAGACTTGCTGCTGTTATTTCTTAATATGCTTTTTGGCTTTTCTGTCTTGCCATCAAAGGCAAGAGTATTTATATAACGCAGAGACATTAATGCCGTAGCCTTTGCAGAGCACAAGCGGATTTCAATAACCTCTGTTCTTTGGGGAGGATTCTTCGTTTGCGGCGATGATGTTTTATCCGGTCCATTGACATAACAGAAACACAATTGACAGATCGTTTAAGATTCTGCTTCAAATAAGCAATGAAGGACATGTGCATGAGTAGCGAAATACCCGTCAGTTCAAATTTTATCCGTACCATCATCAACGAGGACCTGGCCAGTGGCAAGCGCGATCAGGTTGTCACCCGCTTTCCACCGGAGCCGAATGGCTATCTGCATATCGGCCATGCTAAGAGCATCTGTCTGAACTTTGGTCTGGCTGCTGAGTACAAAGGTCGCTGTAACCTGCGCTTTGATGATACCAATCCGGTTAAGGAAGAGGACGAGTATGTCGATGCGATTAAGGAAGATGTCGCCTGGCTCGGTTTTGACTGGGGGAAAAGCCTTTTTGCCTCGGATTACTTCGATCAGTTGCATCAGTGGGCGATCAAGTTGATCAAAAAGGGCAAAGCCTATGTTGACAGCCAATCCGCTGAGGAGATGCGCATCAATCGTGGAACCCTGACTGAACCGGGAACCAACAGCCCTTATCGCGAGCGCAGTGTCGAAGAAAACCTTGACCTGTTTGAAAAGATGAAAAATGGCGATTTTCCTGACGGATCACACATTTTAAGGGCAAAAATCGACATGGCTTCGCCTAATATGAACCTGCGTGATCCGGCCATGTACCGGATTCTGCACGCCAGCCATCATCGCACGGGTGATAAGTGGTGCATCTACCCGATGTATGACTTTGCCCACGGTCAGGAAGACTCGATCGAGGGGTGACGCATTCGATCTGTACGCTGGAATTTGAAGATCATCGACCCCTTTATGACTGGTTTATCAGGGAGCTGGAAATTTTTGCTCCGCAGCAGATTGAGTTCGCTCGGTTAAATCTCAGTTACACGGTCATGAGTAAGCGCAAACTGTTGCAGCTGGTCAACGAAGACTATGTCGAAGGGTGGGATGATCCACGTATGCCGACTGTATCGGGAATGCGCAGACGTGGTTATCCTGCTGCCGCGATTCGCCAGTTTGCGAACGGATCGGAGTTGGCCGGGGGCGAACTGGATCGATCTGTCTGTTCTGGAAGATTGTGTGCGCGAACAGTTGAACGAAACCGCTTTTCGCCGCCAGGCTGTGCTCAATCCACTCAAGGTGACGATCACCAACTATGACAAGATCGAGATGCTTGATGCACCGAACCATCCGCAGCAACAGGAGCAGGGGCACCGAACCCTGCCGATGAGTAACGAACTGTGGATCGATCGTGACGATTTCATGGAAAATCCGCCATCGCCGAAAAAATATTTCCGTCTTGGACCTGAGCGCGAAGTACGATTGCGGAATTCCTATATCATTAAATGTGATGAATATATCAAGGACGAGAGTGGCGAGGTGGTTGAGCTCAAGTGTTCGGCAGATCTCGACACATTGGGAAAAAATCCTGAAGGGCGCAAAGTCAAAGGGATCATCCATTGGGTTTCAGCCCCGCACGCCAAAAAGGTTCAGGTCAGGATTTATGACCGTCTGTTCGATCAGGAAAACCCGGATAAGGCGGAAAATTATCTGAGCGCATTGAACCCTGGCTCTTTACAGGTCACTGAGGCTCTGGTTGAGCCGAGTCTGATGGAGGCCGGTCCAGGGGAAACATTCCAGTTTGAGCGGGTTGGTTACTTTACTGTCGATGCCAAGGATTCTAAAGAGGGTGCACCTGTATTCAACCGAACTGTGACACTGAGAGATACCTGGGCAAAGATTAAGTAGCGGAGTAATAAATATTCCTTCGTCCTGCTGGGAGAAGATGCCCGAAGCGGATGAGGAGAGCTTCAAGGCCCCTCACCCCGCCCCCTCCGCAGAGGAGGGGGAGGATACAATTAAATTGGAGTAAAAACATGAGCCTGCGCGTTTACAATACAATGAGCGGTAAGAAAGAAGAGTTTCAGCCTCTGGTTCCCGGTAAGGTCGGCATGTATGTCTGTGGCGTCACGGTTTATGATTACTGTCACATCGGCCATGCCCGGGCTAACATCGTTTTTGACATAATCTACCGCTATCTGCAGTTTGCCGGCTACGATACGACCTATGTGCGTAATTACACCGATGTTGATGACAAGATCATCAAGCGGGCCAATGAACGTGGGATCTCAAGCAAAGAGCTGGCTGAAGAGTTTATCGCGGCCTTTGATGAGGACATGGACGCACTTGGTCTGGTCCGTCCGACCCATGAACCACGGGCGACAGAGTACATCGATCAAATCATAGAAATTTGTCAGACTCTGATCGACAAAGGTTTTGCCTATGCCGCAGAGGGGGATGTTTATTACCGGGTCAACAAATTTGATGAGTACCTAAAGCTCAGCAAGCGCACCATGGACGAAATGTTGGCGGGAGCACGTATTGCTCCGGGCGAGCGCAAGGAAAAGCCGATGGACTTTGCCCTCTGGAAAGGGGCTAAACCGGGCGAGCCGAGCTGGGAGTCGCCTTGGGGCAATGGTCGCCCGGGCTGGCATATCGAATGCTCAGCGATGAGCTCATCACTGCTGGGCGAAAGCTTCGATATTCACGGCGGTGGTCGCGACCTGATCTTCCCGCATCATGAAAATGAGATCGCTCAGTCCGAAGCTGCCAACGACAAGCCTTTTGCCAAATACTGGGTTCACAACGGTTTCGTCAATGTCAACCAGGAAAAGATGTCAAAGTCGCTGGGCAACTTTTTTACCATCCGCGATATCCTTAAAACCTATAACGCCGAAGTGGTGCGCTTCTTTATTCTGACCTCTCACTATCGTTCACCGATCGATTTTTCCGATCAGAATCTGGTTGAAGCTCAGGCCGGTTTGAGCCGTTTTTATGAGGCTCTATTGAGTGCCGATCAGATGCTTGAAGGAGCAACGGAGGAAGCTGCTGAAAGTACGGCAGGTGTTGAGCTGGAAGCAAAGTTTCGCGAGGCGATGGACGATGACTTCAACAGTGCCCTGGCGATTGCCCACCTGTTTGAAGGTGTGCGCACCATGAATCGTCTGGTTGCGACCAAAAAGTTCAAAAAAAGGGCCGATCTGGTGGCCCAGGTTCGCGATCTGCGTCAGACCGTGCTGCGGTTGGGAGATGTGCTCGGTATTTACAACTCTGATCCCGCTGAATGGCTTGAGCAGATCCGCATGGCCGGACTGGCCAAACTGGATATCAGTGCAGAAGAAATTGATGAGCAGATCAAACTGCGCTTGCGGGCTCGGGCAGACAAAGACTTCGCCAAGTCGGATGAAATCCGTGATGCTTTAGCCTACCGCGGTATTGAACTGCTTGACAGCCGTGAAGGAACGAGCTGGAAGTTGAAATAATGCCGACTTCTGTGTAATACGAAATGAAAAAGGCGGATCCGACTGGATCCGCCTTTTGCGGTTTTATCGCTTTCCTTCATGTCGTACATCCCAGGTGAGCTGAGGATACTTGATATCGCGGTTTTGCAAATGATTCTCTCCCCAGGTTTGCAGAATTTGAAAGACCGGGCACAGAGTCAGTCCATATTCAGTCAGAGAATATTCAACTTTGGGTGGCATGATCTGATGCACCTGCCTGAGAATAATTCCTTCACGCTCAAGGTCGCGTAACTGCTGAACCAGCATTTTTTTTGTGATTTTGGGAATCCGTCGTAACAGTTCATTAAACCGACAAGGTGTGTGACGCAAGTGCCAGAGAATTGATGGCTTCCACTTGCCACCGATAATTGACAGTGCCGCTTTGACCGGTTTTTCATCAAAATCGAGTAAATGATCCAGAGTTTGAGGTGGTTGATTCATTGGCTGCTCCATTTTATGGTTCATATTTTCACCAGCTGTAAGAGTCGATTCTTAAGTTAAAGGTATTAAAAAGTAGACTAGGTAACATAATAGTGCCTGGTTGCTATTTTACAACCCATAACTTAGCATGTGAATATCTGAATAAATAAATGCTTGTGGAGGAGAAAAAATGAAAAACTATGATGTCCTTATTCTTGGTTCCGGCCCGGCAGGTCTTGAGCTTTGCTATATGCTGGCCGGGAGTGGACAATCCATCTGTTTTATTGAGAAAGAAGAAATTAATTTTGGCGGGGCCTGTGTTAATTCGGGTTGTATGCCGACCAAGCAACAGGTCCATTCGGCGGAATTTGTCAGTGCCGCTCAGAAGGCCGAACAGTTTGGAGTCATGTTTGGCCGGCCTGAAATCAATATGCATTCGATTTCGCAGCAGAAACATGGCTTAACCGGACGACTCAGAAGTTTGCATAAGGAGATGACCCCGGCAGATAAAATATATGGTCATGGTCGTTTTATTGACAATGAAACAATCGAAGTGACCAGGGCTGATGGCTCTTGTGAACAGGTGCGAGGAAAGACGATAGTGATCGGCACCGGCGCCCGGTCACGATCGCTTCCGGGAATCGACATTGATGGTAAAATCGTTTGTACCAGTGATGATCTTCTCAACAATAATGTGATCCCGACACGTTTACTGATTGTAGGAGGCGGCGTCGTCGGTCTGGAGTTTGCGTCGATCTATCGCGCCTTTGGCAGTGCTGTCACAATTATTGAGGCCCTGCCGCAGTTGCTGCCGAATGAAGATCCTGATACAGGGTTGATTGTTCAGCAGTGTCTGGAAGAGCGCGGTATCAGTGTTCATGTCAACACAGCTGTCAGCGGTATTGACATAAAAGATGGAGAGGCTCAATGTCGCTTCAGAGGCGATCTTCCGGCGGCGCAAAATTATGATAAAGTCTTGATCAGTGTAGGCCGTCAGCCGAATACTGATGATATCGGCCTGGAACACACCGATGTTGAAGTTGATAACGGATTTATCAAGGTCGATGATTACTTGCAGACAAAGGTTCCTCATATCTACGCGGCCGGCGATGTGCTCTCAACAGCCATGCTAGCCCATACTGCCGTCTATGAAGCGATGATTATTGCTGATAATCTTAAAAATCCTTGCAGTAAACGATATGAAAATAAAGTGACACCGAGGGTGGTTTATTCAACTCCGGAAATAGCCACAACAGGATTGACGGAAAAAGAAGCTCAAGAAGCCTATGATGATATCAAGGTCATCAATTTTCCACTTGAGATGAGTCCAAAAGCGATTATCTGTCAGGAAACCGAAGGACGAATAAAACTGATCTATCGTGAAAAATGTGGAACCCTGGTTGGGGCAAACCTGATCGGGAAAGCATCAACTGAAGTGATCCACGAACTCAATCTTGCTGTCACCCACGGTCTGACAGTCGATCAATTGAAAAATACGGTACACGCTCATCCGACCATGGCTGAATCGATCTGGTTCGCCGTATTAAAGGGGCAGCCCTTTAATTCAACTGCAGAGTGGGGCTCGGCCATGTCGGAGCAGAGTCATTAAGCCACACTATCTTTATTGTCATGGTGGGTCGAACGATTGACCCACTTTTTTTATCTATTCATTCAAGAAGGTTGTTATACCGTTACTATTTACCGTGCTCTATGGTGAGTTGAGTTGTATAATCGGTATCTTTAGGTCGAACTGTAAAATGAACACGAATAGATGATGAATAAAGAAGATCTGAAAGCCACCATAGTCAGCCGCTTAAAAGCGGATCACGAATTGTTGTTGCAGGCAGCCCGGAAAGCCCATGAAGCGGCCACCCATGAAGAGAATGTTCCCGACAACAAGTATGAGACGCTGGCGCTTGAGGCCTCCTACATTGCTCAGGGACAGGCCAATCGGGCTCAAGAAATTGCCCAGTCGGTTCAGATTTTTGAGCGGTTGTCTCTGCAGTCCTTTGATCGGGACAGTGAATCCGGTTATCGGCCGTGGTGACATTGGAGGACGGAGAAGGTCAGGAAAGCGGATCTTTCTTGCGCCCGTCGCTGGTGGATTGAGTATCGACTTTGCCGGTCGGAGTGTTCAGCTGATTACACCGGCATCACCCTTGGGACGGGCATTGCTTGGCTCAGTTTGTGGCGATTCGGTCGATGTTGGCGGTAAAGAGTATGAAATCCTCGACGTCTGTTGAGGACGACGACCGTCAGCGTCTGATCAAAAGGGTGCGTTTGCGTTTCTGGGCGTAACCGTACTCATGGCCGATCTTCCAGGATATGACTATTTTACGCAGGCTCGACCGCAGCGTTGCTGCCGCTGCAAGTGCGGTCAGCGCACCCCATATCGGCAGGGTTATACCGTCATACCTGAATGGAGTCCAGTGCCTGACCCATTCATCTCCCCAGACAAGAATCAGTCCCGTCAGAAAAGCCTGCATCAGCATGCGTGCAAGCAGGTCGAGCAGAACAGGGTAGTCGATCTGTCCCGGCGCAGATCGGTTGACCAGTGATTTCCAGCGCCTGTTGAACAGTCCATGCAGCCCCGAGATGATGTTGAGCAATGCTTCGATCAGTCTGAGGCCGCCATAGCCGCACACGATCCCCCATAAAAGAGCGACCATGATGGATGGGATAGAAATTGTCACAGTGGTCCCTTTTCAAGGCTGAAATCGATCCGGCGGCGCCAGAGTTCCACCTGCTTCACCCTCACGCTGACCCTCATCCCGATCTGGTAACTCTGCCGTTTTCGCTCTCCGGTCAAGGTCATGGTTGTCGGGTCGAACTGAAAGTAATCATTGAGATTGCGGATATGCACCAGCCCGTCGATGTAGAGATCATCAAGCTCAACAAAAAACCGAAATCGGTTACCGAGGAAATGGTGCCATTAAAAGTTCACCGACCTGACCGGCCATGACCTGACACCGGCGCAGCTCGAGCAGATCACGTTCAGCCTGCATGGCCCGGCGCTCTTTGATTGAACATTCCTGCCCCAGCCGGATCAGCTTTTTCCCGGTTGGAATGCTTGTATTCGGTTGCCTTGCCAGCGCTTTCTTTAACGCTCTGTGAACCAGCAGGTCGGGGTATCGTCTGATCGGCGAGGTGAAGTGACAGTAGTGACTGGCAGCCAGGCCGAAGTGCCCTTGATTTTCCGGTGTATAACAGGCCTGTTGCAGGCTGCGCAACAGGTGCTGCTGGATCATCCTGGCTTCAGGGCGATCCTGAACCTCATCCAACAGGTTCTGCAGCGAGCGTTGAAGGTCTTTATCCAGGACCATGCCTACTCCACACTGAGCGGCCAATTGCTGCAGATCCTGTAGTTTAGTCAGGTCTGGCCGCTCGTGAATACGGTACAGAAAAGGCTGCTCTGCCTTAGTCAGGAACCGTGCGACTGCTTCGTTGGCAGCCAGCATGAATTCTTCGATCAAGCGATGGGCCTGGTTGCGTTCGATTCTTTTCAGGTCGACCGGTTGGCCTTTGTCATTAAGGATAATCTCAACTTCAGGCAGGTCGAGATCCAGGCTGCCGCGTTGTCGGCGCATTTTTGTCAAAACGGTGGCCAGCTCTGTCATTTCCGTCAGCTGCCGGCTCAACTGCGGTGGCAGCCCTGACTGCTCCCGACCTTCCAGACTCTGGGCAACCTGAGTATAGGTCAAACGGGCGTGACTACAGATAACGGCGGGATAAAATGTGGCTTCAATTGTTTCCCCCTGTTTATCGATCAGCATTTCAGCGGTCATGACCAGGCGATCGACATGAGGATTGAGGGAGCAGATGCCATTACTTAAGGTTTCAGGCAGCATCGGCAGACAGAAACCGGGAAAATAGACACTGGTTCCCCGTTCGAAAGCTTCCTGATCGATGTTGCTCTGAGCCTTTACGTAGTGGGCCACATCGGCAATGCAGACCCAGAGGCGGTAATGTCCATCGGCTTCTTTGCGCAGGCGACCGCATCATCAAAGTCTTTTGCGCTTTCTCCGTCTATGGTGACCAATGGCAATTTGCGCAGGTCGGTGCGGTTTTCCAGGTCGCTATCTGTCACCTCCTGGGGCAGTTCATAAGCCTCGGTCAGGATGTCATCGGAAAACTGGTTGGGCAGGTCGTGGTTGCGAATGACCGTTTCGATATCAACTCTGGGGTCATCTGCCTTGCCAAGGTGTTCGATGATACGCCCTTTGGCGAGTCGTCTTCCATCAGCATAGTGCTCGATTTCAACATTGACCACATCACCATTCTGAATTTCGTTGATCTCTTTGACCAGGATCGGTCCACCCAGGGTGCGCTTAAGCGGCCAGACCTCTGCTCTGCCCCGTTGGGTTTGATAGTGACCGAGGATCAGGCTGTGGGCTCGTTCAAGGATCTTGTCGATCCGGGCGTAGCGCTTGCGCTGGCGGGGTGAAAAATGGCAACTGGCCTGAACCCGGTCACCATCCATCGCTGATCCAACATGTTGGGCCGGGATGAAGAGGTCTTCACGTTCAGGGTCGAGGGGACGTAAAAAGCCGTAGCCCTGTTCGGCTTGAGAAAAGGTTCCTTCCAGCAGATTCTGCTGCTGGCGGACGCGGTAGAGCCCTTTGCGCTCGTCCAGCTGATGGTGGCGAACAAGCTGATTCAAGACGCGGGTCAGCTGTTTGCGCTCCTGACCGCGCAGATTCAGGTGTTCAGCCAGCGCGCGCCGATTCAGCGGCCGCTTGCGGTGTTGCTCCAGCAGAGCCAGTATTCTGTGTTCAAGGGGATTCATGATCTCTCAATATCTATAAATTTCCTGCTTCAGCTGGAAAAGAGGGCGGCTGATCAATTAAAGCTGCAACGATGGCTCCTGCAGGGCGGCCATCTGTTCACGCAACTCCAGGATATGCTCTCCCCAGTATTGCATGCTGTTGAACCAGGGGAAAGTACGGGGAAAGGCGGGATCGTCCCAACGTCTGGCCAGCCAGGCACTGTAATAGATCATGCGCAGAGTTCTTAAGGGTTCAATCAGTTGCAATTCCAATGGGTTGAAATCGTAAAATTGATGATAGGCATTCAATATCCTGTCAAGTTGGCGGCGTTGCTGATCTTCAGAACCTGACAACAGCATCCAGAAATCCTGGATCGCCGGAGCCATGCGGGCATCATCAAAGTCGACAAAGTTGGGCAGATTATCACGCCAGAGCATGTTGCCGCTGTGGCAATCACCGTGAGTTCTGATGAAACGGACTCCGCTCAGGCGCTCAAACGCTCATCGATTAATTGGAGGATATCGCGGGTCAGAGACTGGTAAGACTCTTTATACTCGGGCGGAATGAACTTTTCGCCGACAAAAGCGACACAGTCGTGACCATGGCTGGTACTGTCGAGTCTGGGGCGAAACTGAAAGGGTTGTCTGGCACCGATCAGATGGATACGAGCCAGCAGCCGACCGATGATTTCCAGATGCTCCAGATTGTCAAGTTCCGGAGCCTGTCCACCTCTCCGTGGTGAGAGGCTGAACATAAGCCTTGATAGTCGTGCAAAGTTACGCCGCTTTTGTCGACCGATGGAGCGACAACAGGCAGTTCATGGTCAGCCAGCTCCTGTGAAAGCTGTGCTCTTCCAGGATCTGCTCACGGCTCCAGCGTTCAGGCCGGTAAAATTTAGCGATCAGCGGTTGTTCGTCTTCAATACCAACCTGATAGACACGGTTTTCGTAGCTGTTAAGGGTCAGGATGCGGCAATCGCAACGATAGCCGAGCGATTCGACGGCATCCATGATGAAGTCAGGTGTTAATTGGTCAAATGGGTGTTTTTCTATCTGTGTCATTAAATCCTCGCGATTTCAGGTTCGCAGAGTGTACCTGTCGTATGTTGGCAAGTAAAGAAGTGATCTGCCGTGAAAATTTCTGGCGCAAGATAAGTTGTCACAGCAATGATTCGTTCGCGATGAGGCGATCATGTTTACCCCCGGCTTGAGGATTGACTCCTGTTAACTTGTGGGGGAACCCGGGAATAATGCGGGTGTCATATGAAATGATGTGGAAAGCCTCACTTTAATGCTATTATGGCACTTATCGCACATTGTCTTTAATGCAAATCACACATGATGAGATCGCCATGAAAAAAACGTTTAAAATGACCCACCCTAAACTCAAGGTTCCACGGCTTGTAGAGGCCATTAAGTACGAGGTAAGAAAATATATAAAAGAGAGCGGGCAAAAACTTCCTGATAACGCCGATTTTTGGGATTTTGACTGTCGCTTCGGTGCAGATGAGGCAAGCAGTGAAGTGATTCATATGTCTGTGATCAATAAGTGTATTTCTGGAGCAGAAGAACAACAGCTCGAATCTTTTTATCTGGAGATCCTGGCGAGGCCTGCTTATCGGAGCAAAAAGCCCAAGCCGGAACAGCCTGCCGGTGTTGAAAATCCAGAAATTTGAAGGGATGGGAACGAAAAACGATTCTTATGAGTCGTGATGAGTAGACAGATTGGGATTTGGTAGCGGCCACTCTATCGGAGCCATAGAGTGGCCGTTTTTTGTTGTGATCAGGTTACTTCATCGATGTGCGGATAATGATTCAGCCCATCATGGTTTGGATTTTTGGCCATAAGAGGGACCCGGCAATCGTCCACATGGTCAGGCAGACAAAGCCATCAAGGTAACGCCAGGCGATCGGCTTGCGAAACAGCGGGGCCAAAAGGCCAGCTCCAAGGCTGAGGCTGAAAAACCAGGCAAAAGATGCGCTCATAGCGCCGGCTCCAAAAAAGTAGCGGTCGGTCCGGGTCAGTTCTCCACTTAAGCTGCCGATCAGAACCAGGGTATCGAGATAGACATGTGGATTGAGGAAGGTGAAGGCCAGGGTCGCCAGGAGCAACTTACGCCGGGTCGGGACCCTGGTTTCGTTCAGTTGCAAACTTTTGTTAATGAGGGCCGAGCGGAAGGCGCGCCAGCCGTAAAAGAGCAGAAAAAGTGCGGCAAAACCGTCATCCATTGGGCTGCAACTGGGTTAATGGCAATAAAGGCTCCGACTCCGGTTACTCCCAGAAAGATCAGGACTGCGTCACTGATACTGCAGATCAATGCGGTTTGAATCGGATGATGGCGGCGGACACCTTGGGACAGGACAAAAGCATTTTGTGCGCCAATGGCGATGATCAGACCTGCCCCGACTCCAAACCCCTGTAAATAAGCCCACATGTTTTTTCCACTGCATTCAGTTTTTAAATTATTGTCAATATCCGCATGAAAAGTCGAAAATGGACTGAGTCATGACTTTTGAGATGTCAGAGTAATGGTGATGCTCGAAAATGTAAAATTAATTGTTTTCACTATTCATTAGCATTGCTAATATCGTGTTATGTTAGATTACAAACTGGTTGAAGCTTTGGGAAAAGTTGTTCAGGAAGGTGGCTTTGAACGCGCCGCCAAAAGCCTGTTTTTGACCCAGTCTGCCGTGTCTCAAAGGGTCAGGCAACTGGAGGAGCAGTGTGGCAGTTGCTGTTGACCCGTTCGTTGCCACCACAGCCGACTGCTGCCGGAAAGGCGCTGCTGAAACACTATCAGCAAGTCAGTTTGCTGGAACAGGGACTTAAAAGCGAATTGACGGGCCTGCAGCAGGGCAACTGACGACGATTACGATCGGCATTAATGCGGACAGTCTGGCCTACTGGTTTGTCGATGCATTAGAGCCTCTTTTGGGCCAGATGAACCTGTTATTGGATCTGCGGGTTGACGATCAGGAGCAGACCCACCACTATCTGCGTGAGGGAGAAGTGGTCGGCTGCGTTAGCAATGAGGCCAAGCCGATGCAGGGCTGTCGGGTCGATCCGCTTGGATCGATGGGTTATCGCATGCTGGCGACGCCGGATTTTGCCGCCCGTTGGTTCCCTCGTGGGTTAACCGCGAAGCAGTCGGTCAGGCCCCTGCTGTTTTATTTAATCGTAAAGACCGGCTGCACCATCTGTTTCTGGAACAGTACTGCGACTTGAAGTCCGAATCCTTTCCCGCACATTATCTTCCTGCACCTGAACCCTTTGCCCAGTTGGTTGTCAGAGGTTGCAGCTATGGCATGATCCCCGATTGGCAGGGGCTTGAACTGCTCAACTCGGGTGACTTGATCGAGTTGCTGCCCGGTTCAACTGTTAAGGTCGAGCTGTTCTGGCACCGCTGGAACCTTGCGGCTGAAGCGCTGATGAAGCTGTCTTCACAACTGGTAGAAGGGGCACGGGCAATTCTGGCGAACAAGAAATGAGAAATTTTTAAATAATTCTTTATTATTTTTTCTGATTGTCTTAGAATGCTCTCATCCCATTTCTGCCAACTTGAGCCTGGTGATGAGGGTTAAATGTGAAGAGAGTTTTCGGTTTTATTATTTTTATGCTGCTTTTCTGCTGGTCGATTACAGCGAATGCTGAATTGACCAGGACTTTCGGACGTGTTCACGATGCTGCCGATGGGCTGCCGCTCAGTGGTGTTCGGATCTCTACGTCGGCAGGCACTTTACGACGTCTGAAGAGGGTTTGTTCGATTTTTCTCGGATGACACCTCTCTGGTTGTCCGGCTTCCCGGGTATCAGCCGCAAAAAGTCAGCAACGATTTTCCTCTTCACATATCCTTAACCGATCCACCCTAAGCTCTTTACCTGTCTTACTGGGCGGCAGACAGCCGCAAGCTGCGTGCTCATCTGTTGCAATTGATGCGTGATACAGGCATGAATGCTCTGGTGGTCGATTTGAAATCGGTACGCGGCGATATTTCCTTCCGCAGCAGGACTCCCTTGGCTCAGAAAGTTGGAGCGCAGAAGGTTCGGACTCTGAAAGATTTGACCACTTTTCTGGCTGAGCTGAAGCGTCAGGGGATCTATAGCATCGGCAGGATCGCAGTTTTTAAAGATGACGCTTTGGCCCGTTCCCGGCCGGAAATGGCGGCTTTAACTCTGGATGGTTACCTGTGGAAAGATCGCGACAAGATCAGTTGGGCCGATCCCTTCAATCCCGAAGTCTGGGATTATAACATCGCCATCGCCGAAGAAGCAGCGGCTCTTGGCTTTGATGAAATTCAGTTTGACTACATCCGCTTTCCGGCCAAATCTGATCTGGTGTTTTCAAAAGAGAACACAGGCGAAAACCGGGTTGCCGCGATCAACGGTTTTTGAAGCGAGCCAAACAACGCCTGGCCCGATACCCGGTCATGACATCGGCCAATATTTTGGTTACATCTGCTGGAAGCATAAGGATCAGAAAATCGGTCAAAGATTGGTCGATCTGGCCAGCTATGTCGACTACCTTTCACCGATGCTTTACCCCTCCGGATTCCCGCATGGGGTTCCTGGCTATCCCGATCCTGTCGCCAACTCCTATGAGACCATTGCGCTCTCGCTGGCCCGGGCACAGAAATTGTCCGGACTGGACGGTATCCGTTTTCGTCCGTGGTTACAGGCATTCAAAGACTATGCTTTCGATCGCCGCAAGTTTACTGCCAAGGATGTGCATGCTCAGATCAATGCCAGTGACAGCAGTGGCAGCCATGGATGGATGCTATGGAACGCCGCCAGCCGTTTCAGCCTGGCCGGGTTACAACAGCAGCTGAAAGCAGGCGAAAGACATCTGGTCGATGTCAGTCCTAAGGCTGTTGAGGCTGCAATCCTGACCCGTGCAGAAGAGCAGGAATACCTCAATCCTCCGATGTGAAAACCCCTTGTCAGGCCCAGATCAGGTAGGCCAGCAAGGTTACAACCGTTCCCAGCAACGCTCCCAGGAAGACCTCTTTGGGCGTATGGATTTTCATCAGTAACCTGCTCTGGCTGACCAGTGCGGCCAGCAGGAGCACCATAAGCCCGATCAGAAAACTTTCCCCAAACAGAAATGTTGAAACCGCAATAGAAAAAGCGACGGCAGTATGACCGCTCGGCATGCCACCATGAAGAGGAGAGCCGTGGTTGTAGCGGGCCTTGAGTAAAACAATCAGGATAATGACGATTAAAAGGGCCCGACCGGGACAGTTCCGTGCGGCTCCTTGCCCAGGTGGGTTGGCTGTTAAAAAGTGGAAAGATGTGGCCCGACAGGACCAGATAACCGAGGATAACGGCGCCGACACTGGTGACCAGTACGGCTCCGGCGGCGACATCCTTAGCAATTTTGGCCAGTTCGTGGTAGTCGTCTGTGATCAGATCAACAATTGCCTCGATCGCGGTATTCATCAGTTCGGCAAAATAACCAGAATTGCAGCCAGGACCAGAAGGAAAAATTCAAGTGCGCTGACTTTAAAGAACAGAGCCAGAAAAACAACGGCCAGGGCAGCGACAAAGTGATAGCGGACGTGGCGTTCACTTTTTGCGGCCCAGAGAATCCCTTCAATGGCGCAATTCAGACTTTCAACCCAACTGGATGGTCTCATAGTTCTCCCTTGCTTCACTTATGGTCTATAGAAAAGATATCAGTCGTAAATGAAAGCGCAATAACGACAAATGTTTAGGATTTGGGAGAGAGGGGAATCTCTGTCTTCGGTCCGCTTGGGAAGTGGACAAAAATAGTGCAAATTTCAGGCTAAACCGTTAGTATTTTAAATTGCTGCGTCAAAAATCTGTGCAGTGACAAAGCCAATAAAATTAATCCAGAGGGTAGATGAATGAGTGACGACCGTTTTGAAGACGACATGATGGAAAATGAAGAAGACTTGCTGCAATGTTCGAGGCCAGTCTGGAGCAGGTGGGGCAGCAACTGGAACCGGGTAAAAAGTTGAGGCGACTATTCTGCAGATCGGCAAGGACTGGAGTTTTCTCGATGTCGGCCAAAAGGGGGAAGGTGTCCTGGCAACGGCTGAACTTTTGAATGCTGACGGAGAGCCTCAGCACGCTGTGGGTGACAAAATTTCAGCCTACTTCATGTCACGCGCTGGCGGTGAGTTGCGTTTTACCATGAAGATCGGTGGCGGCGGCTCCGGGACTGAGCAGCTCGAAAACGCTTTCCAGAGCGGTATTCCGGTTGAGGGTAAGATTGAAAAAGAGATCAAAGGTGGCTTTGAAGTCAAGCTGAGTGGCCATATCCGCGCTTTCTGCCCTTACTCCCAGAGTGGTATGCGTCAGTCTGAGCCGGCTGATCTGATCGGCCAGAGCCTGTCCTTCAAGATAACCCAATTCAGCGAGCGGGGCGTAATATTGTCGTTTCCCACCGGGCTATTGTGGATGAAGAACGTGAGCAATTGCGCACTTCATTGCGCGATACCCTGAAGGAGGGGATGGTTGTCAAAGGATTCGTGACCAATATCAGGGATTTTGGTGCCTTTGTTGATATCGGCGGCATAGAAGGTCTGTTGCCGATCTCGGAAATCAGCTACGGGCGGGTCGAGGACATCAACGAGGTTCTCTCCATGGGCCAGGAACTGGAAGTCGCGGTAAAGAAGATCGATTGGGAAAATAACAAGTTTTCCTTCAGTTTGCGTGATACCCAGGCCAATCCTTGGAACAAGGTCGGTTCTCTCTACAAGGTCGGTGGCTCCTATCCGGGTAAGGTCAGCCGTCTGGCCCAATTTGGTGCTTTTGTCACTCTGGAGGATGGTGTCGATGGCCTGCTGCATATCTCCAAACTGGGAGAAGGTCAGCGCATCCGTCATCCGCAGGATGTCGTTTCAGTAGGACAGCAGCTGCAGGTTATCATTGAAAAGATCGACCTTGAAGAGCGCCGCATCGGTCTGGCGTTAAAGGCGGGTGATGAAGAGCAACTCGACACCAGCTATGCCGAACAGCCTGCGGCCAGTGGTCTTGGAACCCTGGGCGATCTGCTCAAGGCGAGCCAGCGGAAAAAGAACTTAAAGGTAAAAAGTAGTAAAATACCTGAATGGACCCTTGCACTCTCAATGGAAGGGTCCGTTCAGGTTGCTGTTAAAACCTGCCATTCCAACAACACTCCACAAACGGTTCAATCAATGTCAGAGAGTTCAGCAAAATCAGCCATCCTGTTTTCTATCTGCATGGCCCATTTCCTCAACCCGTTTATGATGTCCGCGGTCGGTGTCGCCCTGCCGGTCATGGGGCGCGAATTTGACGCCAGTGCACTACAGCTTGGGTTGGTCGAAACGGTTTTCATGCTGTCGATGGTGACTTTTCTGCTAGCGGTTGGTCGATTCGGAGATCTTTACGGGCGTAAACGGATTTTCCAGTATGGCTTGCTGACCTTTGCCTGTGCCGGTGGATTGATCTCTTTAAGCGGATCGATTGAGATGGTCATCGCCCTGCGCTTTTTTCAAGGGATCGGTGGAGCCATGGTCAATGCAACCACCATGGCCATCCTGGTTGCTGCATTTCCTCCCGAACAGCGGGGTAAGGCCCTTGGAATCGCTATCGCCAGTGTTTACGCCGGGATCTCCTGCGGGCCTTTTATCGGTGGTTTTCTGATCGAATACCTCGGTTGGCGATCCATCTTTTTCCTGATGCTGCCATTTGGGTTGACAACCTGGCTGGTCACACGAATAAAAATCGAGGAGGAGTGGGCCGATGCCAAAGGAGAATCCTTCGATTGGAGAGGACTGCTCGTTTATGCTCCCTCGATTCTGCTGTTGGTTTTGCTGTCACCAACCTGAAGAAGGGGGTGGATGTGGGCTCTTCTGTTTCTGGCCAACCTGGGACTGGCTCTGTTTCTCGTCATCGAAAGCAGGGTTGAACAGCCGATGCTCGACATCCGGCTGCTGCTCGAGAATCGTGTTTTCGCCTTGAGCAACTTAGCTGCGCTGTTCAATTATTCCGCTACCTTTGGAGTCACCTTTTTTCTGAGTCTTTATCTCCAGTTTGTCAAAGGGATGGGCCCCCATGAAGCAGGTACGGTGCTGATCGTCCAGCCGATCGTCCAGACCCTGTTTTCACCTCTTTGCGGTCGTTTGTCTGATCGCATGTCGGCCTCGATTCTGGCGACCCTGGGAATGGCAAGTTGTGCAGTGGGATTGGCCATCGCCGCTTTTTTACAGGTGGACTCTTCAATCTTGCAGATTGTTTTACTGATGATCTTTCTGGGAATGGGTTTTGCTCTTTTCTCCTCGCCCAATGTCAGTATGATCATGGGCAGTGTTGAGCAGCGTCATCTGGGCATCGCTTCCGGCTTGAGTGCCAGTATGCGCTCCATGGGGATGTTGACCAGCATGACAATCATTACCCTGATCTTTGCCTGGCTGATGCAGGGGCAGGCAGTGACGCCGGAAACGCAAATGTCATTTCTTGTCAGCATGCGGATGGCTCTTTTGATTTTTGCGGTCTCTGTGTGGTCGGTATTGGTTGCTCGTTGGGGCGGGTCAGCAGGGAACACTAGTCTGGATTGGGCTGCCACGCCAGGAAATGGCTTTTTTCTTTGATCAAGTAAAATGAATAATGTGAGTCAAGCTGTTGAGCGTCTCACAGAAACATCATGCTCCGGGAGACCGTTATGACACGAAAGCTAATCAGTCTTGTCCTGGCAGTGCTCGTGTGCTGCTTTGTTGGTCAAAATGCTGCGGCAAAGGAGATCGGTGCATCAGACATGTCCGGCAAGGTCGTCGGTGGTCTGCGTTTATTGACAATTGTACCGGAGCAGACAAATGATTTTATTGTTTATCGGGGCGATTATATCCAACCATCACTTGAAGGGCAGAATCGTTTTATTATGGCGATTCCCGAGTTGAAAGTTGAAAAGACCTTTCCGGTTAATGAAGGAGAGCAGGCATACGTTAAGATGAAAGAGCCTGGAATCTACCGTTTTACAGCTGGAGAGGTTAACGGCACCATCAGGGTTATTGAATACACGGCATCATCATATATCGAGCTGTCTGCAGGGCAGGCAGATAAGATTTTGCGCAATACCAGTCCTCTGATACTGGATGTCAGAACTCAGGGAGAGTTTCAACGCGGTTATATTCAGGGTGCAAAATTATTGCCGGTTCAGGTGTTGCAGCAATATCTCCACACTTTGGAGCGCTATAAAAATCAAGATGTCTTTATCTACTGTGCGACCGGAAATCGCAGTACTGTTGCCTCACGGATCTTGATTGAAAGTGGATTCAAGAGGATTTATAACCTGCGCTACGGTATTGCGGATTGGGAAAAGCGTGGTTATCCCGTTATTCAATAGTTGTTCCTACGCCAGGTTTTGTGTGGTGGTTTGATCCTGTCCGTTTCTTTCCTGGGGGAGTGACGTATGAAATGTATCGATCGAGATCGGCTGAAGCGTGGTAGAATTTGCCGCGGAAAGTCGATGCGATTTGATTGGGGAAGGGCGGGACAGCTCGGAATGGGCCTGTCTTTAGCCGTACGAACAGGGAGGCTATCGTCGCAGTAACGGTTTTTTTAATTCTGGATGAGGGTTCGGTATGATAGCAGTAAAGCGTTTCTTTCAATGGATTGTCGTAATCGGCATAGTGACCGGTGCTGCGCTGAGTGCCATTGCCTCAGAGGGGATTATACTCTCTAAGGGGCAAACCGTTTATGTGCCTGTCTACTCAAATGTTATCTCCGGCCCTCGGGAAGTCCCCGCTCATCTCTCCAATACTCTTATTATCCGGAATACGGATCTTCATAATCATATCCAAGTGACTGTTGCCGATTATTACAACACGCACGGCGGGCTCATAAAGAGATACTACACAAAGCCCGTGACCATGACTCCGCTGGAAACAGCCTATATCTATCTTTCTGAACGCGATCAGGAGGGGGTGTCGGGCGAATTTTATTATCCAGTGGCAAGCGGCTAAAAAAGTCAATATTCCCATTATTGAATGTGTCATGGTTGGGAGCCAGGGGCGCGCATTTGTCAGTCCTTCGCATGCCATTAAGGAAAATACCAGATAAAGCAGATTTGCGCTTTTTGTATTAGTTTATCCACTCCATCCCGGTTGCGTTCAAAGATTCCATTTTCAGGGTCGCGTGAACCCATCCATGGGGCTTGACTGCCTCCATCCGGGTGGCAGACACCCTTCCAATAGAATCTTTGACTGTGTTGGTACCTATCACTTGAGAGAAATAGATAGGCAGATTAGTTTATTCACGGCGTATAGGTTCGTTTTCCAGGCCGAGTTGAGAAAAAACATCCAACAACGATTCCGTTTGCAGCCCTGCATAAGTTTCATTCGGGTCGACAATTTTGCGGCCGAGAATCTCTTCGAGCATTGCCTGGCTATAGCGCGGTTTTTCTGCTGCCGTGGATCTGGTCCCGTATTGACTCAGGTTCGAGGCAAAAATTCCGGCGGCGCTGACCGGTAAAAATCTTCGTAACGCAACCCTTCAACATTGACATAGCCCAGTCGGACTAATTCGTGGATATCGGAGACGGTGATTTTTCTTTAGCCGCGATTCCCTCCTCGGTAACGGAGTAACGACCATAAACCAGCTCCTGCTTCAGCAATCCTGCAAGTGTCTTAGGAAAAGGCTTGAACCGTTGGGCTCGCTGCTTTTCATAGGCAAGGCCATGACTATCTTTATCGAGTGAGTGCACTTCGGCAAGGCAACGATCATATAGCTGTCTGCCCTTTGGGGTTGTTGCGTAGAAGCGTTGTTCAATTTCTCCAAAGCGTGCCGTATGAACCGAATCAACCGTTGAGCCGTCTGAGTTAAGAAACCGGACCGGCTCCGACAGCGCCTTATAGGCGTCCTGCCGTAACAGGACAGGGACACCGGAAGGTGGGCCTTCTGTGTGATCTTTAAATCCCGCATGCTTCATTGTGCTTAAATTCAGGTCACTTTGTTGCAGGCGCTTCCTCAGCCGACTTGCCAACTGCTCAATGCCTTCTGTTGTCACCTGTCCTGTGCCGTACGAATCAATTTCGACAGTGGTCAGGTTCTTGAAGTGAAGGTGTAGAGAATCCCGATCTGAAGTTTCGGCCAGACTGTTTAATGCCGCAAGTGCCAGGGTTTGAAATCCGGTTTCATCGATTTCTCCCATACAGAACTTCATAGCTGCCGTATAAAGGTCGATGCAAAATGTATTAGGCGTCAAATGGTTCAAGTGGTGCGATTCGAAGCAGGCGATATCTGCGGCAATCTTGAATCCGGCATCACACAGATCCTTATAGAGCTGGTAATCTCGCGCCTGTCCTGTCCATTTAAAATACGATTCACACATTCGTCAATGAGGGCCTCTGCATCTTCCCATTCAAGTCCGCCCAGCTGTTCGTTCTTGAGGATCAAGGCTTTTGCTGTTCCGGAAAAAACTTCGCGACCAGCGATCAGGGTTTCAATCCGGGTTTTGGTGTCGGAATCAAAATAATCTGTCATCAGCAACGAGCAGAAGACCCGATGATCAGGATTAAGTCTGGAACGGAAGGCTGTCGCAACAATGGGCTGGCTTTTTTCACCGACAGTTGTCATGTCGTAGAAATTATGGGGTTCCATTGCAAATACCGCAAACAGTCTTGAAATCCATCTATATTCCGAAGGTTTGCCGATCCTGATGGCCCCATGCCGCTCCCCACTGGTCTTTTCAATCTGCTGAGCGCTCATGTTGAAGCCGGTATAGAGCTGGCCGAGCAGGTCACAGACAGCTCGATTGCAGATGTTGTTGACCAGCAGCGACTTATCATAAAGCGGAACTTCATGTCCGAACATAATGGAAAGTTTAGAAAAAAGTCGGTCCTGCAGCTGTCTTTGATCGGCAAAGTTCGTTTTCATAGAGTCCTCTTTGGGTGTCCGGCCATCGGTGTGTGATGGTCATGATCCTGTCTGTACAGAAGATGTTATTCCCCTTTTCATTTTACTGTAACAAAATAGACGCCTCAAAAAAAAAATTACCAAGTTGATCGGTTAAAAAAATGTGAGCCGTACCGATGAGACATACCGTTGCGAATAAAAAAATCCCCGAATCATTTGACCGGGGATTTTTTCTAACAGCTTGTCGGGACAGGAGAATACCAGATCAGCTCAAGGCCTGGCTCAAATCGTCCAGGATGTCATCAATATATTCCAATCCGATCGAAAGTCGGATCAGTTCCGGGGTGATTCCACCAGCTTTCTGTTCTTCGGTTGTCAGCTGTGAGTGAGTCGTCGTGCTCGGATGGATAGCCAGGCTTTTTGCATCGCCGACATTGGCAAGATGAGAAAAAAGCTTCAGCTTTTCAATAAAGGCCCTACCTGCTGTTTCCCCCCCTTTAATGCCAAAAATGACCATTGCGCCCGCACCTTTGGGCAGGTATTTCTGTGCCAGTGGATAGGATGGATCGTTCTCCAGGCCGGGATAGCTGACCCATTCGACCTGTTGATGTTCTTGCAGGAAGTTGGCGACCTTCAGGGCGTTTTCGCTGTGGCGCTCCATGCGTAGCGGAAGGGTTTCGACCCCTTGAAGGAAAAACCATGAATTGTCAGGTGCAATACAGGCCCCGAGGTTACGTAACGGCACGAGCCTCATGCGCAGGATATAAGCCAGCGGATTGAGATCTCCCAGGTCGGTGGCATAGCGAATACCGTGATAACTGGGGTCCGGTTCCGACAGCAACGGATGCTTGCCTGTGGTCCAGTCGAACTTGCCACTATCGACCACAACGCCGCCGATCCCGGCGCCATGGCCACCCAGCCATTTGGTCAGTGAGTGGACAACAATGTCGGCACCATGTTCAATGGGACGAAGCAGATAGGGAGTAGCGAACGTATTATCAACGATTAACGGAAGACCATGACGATGGGCAATCTCAGCCAGAGTTTCAATGTCGGCAATATTAAGTCGTGGGTTACCCATGGTTTCGGTGAAGATTGCTTTGGTTTGTCTGTGATTGCGGCAGCAAAGCCATCGTTGTTCTCCGGCGAGACAAATTTTACCTTGATACCCAGTTGCGGCAAAATATCGTTAAACTGGGTATAACTGCCACCATAAAGGTTACTTGATGCGATGATTTCATCGCCCGCTTGAGCCAGATTTATGATGCTGTAGAAACAGCACTGGTTCCCGATGCCAGAGCCAGTGCCGCCGCGCCACCTTCAAGGGCGGCAATCCGTTGTTCAAGCACATCGGTTGTCGGGTTCATCAGGCGTGTGTAAATATTTCCCAGTTCTTTCAGCGAGAACAGGTTGGCGGCATGTTCGGTATCGCGAAACTCGAAAGAACTGGTGCGATAAAGTGGAACGGCTCGGCTTCCGGTTGTCGGATCAGGTGTGTAGCCAGCGTGCAGGGCCTGGGTTTCGATGTGTTTACTCATGGCGCATCCTCTCTTTTTCTTTTAATAGGTCAATGGTTGAGAGAGGCTGCAAGTAGATAAGACAACGGGAAAAGACTGTCTTCAACTTTCCCCTTGCGGGGCGCATTGCCGTTCCGGCGGCGGAACAGGCTTGGCACCTTGGTTGTCAGGTTGCCGGGCGCTCGGTGCTTCTCTTGCGCCTCTCTTCATGCATGAACGTAAGAATACTCTTCTTATCAAAATAGTCAAGATTTATTTTATTGAACTTGACTGGTTGCTGATACAATAGTGATTTCGATTGTTTGCACAGGTATAACTGTTTGAAATAAAGGCATAAAGCGTTTATTATTCAAGTATGAAAATGTTGCTGACGCTACTTTTGCTGATTTTTTTGCTGCGCCTTTGCACGCTGATGACTCAGCTGAGGCAGGTTTACACCTCCGCCGGGCCGAAGACCATGTTCAGAAGGGGAATTTGTTTGCAGCTGTTGAAGAATACCGCTTGGCGATTGCAAGCGGGGTCAATGATGCCGGCGTGCAGCAGCAGTTATCAATTTTGCTGTATCATCAGGGGTTTGTCGACGAAGCGATAGAAGCCATGAAGCGTGCAATTGATATCGACCCGGATACGGACTATCTGCATCATGAACTGGGGTTGCTCTATTTTGCCAAGGGTGACCAGGATAATGCCCTCAATCGGTTTGCCGCCAGCCTGAAAATCAATCCTGGTCATACAGACAGCCATTTTTATTTAGCTCAGCTGTTCAGACGACAGCAGAATATGACAGCGGCTCGCATGTTTGCACGCAGTGCCAGTGCTCTCGGCCATCCAGCCCGAGAGCTTGGACAAGGACTTGGGTTGGAGCATTATCCTGATGACAGAACTGTCTGGTTCAACGATGACGGCAAGATCTATCTACGTCAGATTCTGACCGGCAATCGTGAGTCGGCAGAGCAGATTCTGACCCGGATTGCAGAGGGAGAATCGTTCGAACAGCTGGCTCGCGACCTCTCTCGCGGTGCGAATATTCATCGGGGAGGATACGCGGGCGGATTTAGCCCGGTGACCTGAATCCTGAGATCGTCTCTGCTTTGACCTTCATGAATCCGCTAAGTCCGGCGATCATTCTCGAACTGGAAACCGGCCTTAATGTGATTCAGAAGATAGCTCCGTTGGACTGGTCTTACATCAAAACTGTAATCGGCTCAGGCTGGGGTCAACAGAAAGAATCGCAGGCGGGTTCCAGGGCAGACGGGCAAAAGGAAAATGTTGGAAAAAATCAGCCTCCGTGCCGCCAGGGCTGCTGGAGCAGGTGGGTCCCGGTCACCCTGTTGAATTATCGGCAACAGTCGCTGATGTGGAATCTGCACCTCTTGAGAAGCAGACAGAGGTACCAGCCACCGTGCAGCAACAAGCGCCTGCAGGGAAAGGGAGGTCAGAGGTTCAGGCCGGGACAATGAGCTTCTGGGTCCAGGCTGGTGCTTTTCAGGATAAGCATTACGCGTTGCAGCGGATAGAAAGGTTGAAAAAAATCGGTTACGCCAGCTATCTCCATATCGAATCCGATCGCCCGAAGGGTTGGCTCTTTGTGATTGCCGCAACATACGGAACATATGGCGAGGCCTATGCCGCCGTAAAGCAATTGAAGAACCAGAGGATTGATGCCTTTGTGTTGGAAAGACCTTGAGGTCATGTACACTGGTTCCGTCGACATGCCAAATCAAAAAGCGTTGTCTGTAACTATCGATCCGTTGTTGCCAGTTTCAGGGCAAGAGCTAAAAAACAGTACCTGCCAAACGATTAAGGATGGTTTGAGTTTTTTCCGAACGATTCAGCCACGGTCCCAATGTTCCCGCCAGCAGAGCAATCCCACCGAAAACCAGAATAGTCGCGATAATGAACAAGCCGCCAAGCATTAACAGCTGCATCCAGATCGGACCGCTGGTCGGATTGGCAAACTGGGGCAGAAAAGCCAGGAAGAAGATCGATACCTTGGGATTGGTGATATTCATGATGATGCCACGGCGGTAGAGTTGGGCATAGTCTGTTGTGGCATTTCCTTGAGCCGTGATCTTCTCAACCGGAGCTCGAAAGGCTCCCCAGGCCAGATAGATAAGGTAGGCTGCGCCGATATATTTAAGGATCGAAAAAGCCAGAACAGAGGTCTGGAAGATGACGGCAATACCAAAAGCAACCACCAGGCTGTGACCGATCAGGCCGGTGCACAAGCCGAACATGACCGCCAGTCCGGCACCTCGGCCACGCAAGGCCGATTGGGTCAGGACAAAAATATTGTCAGGGCCCGGAGCCAGGCCGAGAAGGAGCGATGCCGAAAAGAAGGTCAGTAGGGTTTCAAGTGTGATCATGGTCAGTTGACGATCAGGCACCAGAAGAAAAAGTTCTGAACGGATTCAAGCGTCATAGCGTCCTCCTGTCATTATAGCGTTTCTGCTATTTTCTGAACACTCACGAAATTCCAACTGGCGATCATGTCGGCGGGACAAAAAGAGCAGACTGACACCAGCTCCGATCAGAGCAAGCAGCATATCGGACTGGGTGTCCCAGACATAGCCCTGGGTGCCGAGAAATGCTTCCGCAGCTTCGTCCGACAGCAGGGCAACCCACCATTCGATCAGCTCGTAAAAAGCGCTGATGGCCAGGCAGATACAGAGGATAAAAAAGTTGAGCCACTTCCTTGAGTCGACCACCGCCTTACGCAGCAGAATCTCACGCGCGATCAGGGCAGGAACGAAACCCTGGGCAAAATGGCCGAGCTTATCGTAGTTATTGCGGTCGCTGAACAGGTCGCCCAAGGGGACCTCCGCATAGGTGTAGTGGCCGCCGATCATCAGGATAACGGCATGGATCAGGATCAGATTGTAGGCGAGTGGCGTCAGAGGGAATGATTTTTCCGTCATAGCCAGGATGACTAAAGCTATAATCGCCGGAAGCACTTCCAGAGTCCATGTTACATAGTCCTTTGGGCCGATAGCTGACCAGAAAAAGACAATCAGGAAGATGCCGAGCCAAAGAGGTTTCTTCATCGTTGATCCTCGCTGTTCATTGAAAACTTTTTTTATTCTGCATCAGATTTTATAGTTGTGTTCTCTCCCTTCTGTTCAAGGGGAGAACGGCCTGGTCAAGGTTGTGCTCGTGTAGAATTTTATCAATGACCCCTTCTTTTTGCATTTTGATTAAATGCTTGATTAAAGCTGCCGATAATATTTGCGTGTTCGGGGCTTTGCCTGGAGAAAAGAATATGGTATTGATTTTTCCTGTAGATCGGCTCAATGAGGACAATATTCTTTTGTTGATTTGGGAATTGCCTGGCAAGTATATATTGAATGGAGATTTTTGAGCGATGATGAAATTGATACGTTCGGCCAGTAGTTTCTTGATGTTCTGGTTGTGATTGTTCGCCTGATCAATGGTGATATTTTTGTTTTTTTGGAGTGTTTGTATGATCGCCGATCCCCGAAGGACTCCAATAGTCACGGGGTTGCAGTGGAGGAATAGGTCGTGGTTCAGACGTTGATGAGCTAGACCGAAGTAAGCAAAATCATCACTTACAATTGGAAGTGTGCAATTGAAATGGCGATGACGTTCTTTGGTATAGCTGGCAGCAATGACACCGTCGTAGATACCCTGCTTACTCATTTCCAGTGCTCTTTTCCATGGCACCCAGCGTATTTCCACTGAATAACCGGCTCGCTTTAGAGCAGTTGTTACCACTTCCGTCAGGTACCCTCCATTTTTCATTCCCTCTCCCATAATCGGTTCCCAGTTGGTTGCCGCGAGCACCAGAGGTGGATTACTCGCATGGACAAAGGCGGGAACAGCGAAGAGAGGAGCTAGAACGAGTGCGAAGGTAACGAGTCGTATTTTCATCATCTGAGTCAGGTTACTTCTTGTCCGAAATCAAACGTTCAATCGATATTGGGTCAGGTAAGTGTACTCACCAACGTCAATCGTCGCAACTTTGATAAAACCGCAGGGACAGACCAACCGGTCAATGTCCTGCTCATCCAAACGGATATGCTTTGGCGGTCCGGGGCGGCCATCAACTTTTTTAAATTCAATAATGTTCAGCATGCCTTCAGGCTTGAGCAAGCGCGCTGTTTCCTGGATGACCGTGTGTCGTTCCTCCGGTTGCAGATCATGGAGGATGGTTGCCAGCAGGCAGGTGTCGATGGAGCCCTTTTCCAGCTCTAACGGTTGACGGATATCGGCCAATAGAGGGGTTATCGTCTTGATCTGTCTGGAGCCGATCTCCTGTTTGAGCTGACCGATTCCATCCGTCCATAAATCGACGGCAATAACTTTAACCTGTTCACCCCACCTGGCGGCGACTTCCAGGCTGTATTTTCCAACTCCACAGGCCAGGTCAAGAAAAGTGGACTCTGGCTGAAGGTCGAAGAGAGCAAAAGTACGATCGACATCGATCAGGTCGAGACTGTTTTTCCTGCTGCTACCGGTTTTTCACTCATCAATTTATCCTTTTCGGCGGAGCGGGTCACTTCGCCATCTACGCGCAGGTTCTGACCGGTGATATAACCGGTGCCGTCAGAGGCCAGGCAGGTAATGGTTTCAGCGATCTTATCGGTCGTACCGTAACGGCCCAGAGGCATGCGCTTGAGAAACTCAGTTTTTTCCGCTCATAGAATGATTCTCTCTGTTGTTTATTTTAGATCCGCTGTGAGACGATTGAGGACCATCTGACCAAATTTTCGGTACAATTCAGTCGCAACCGGCGTCTTTGTGACGGCAGCTGACAGTTGACCTACGTCATGCCCAGCCTTTGCAGCGCTTCTGTCTGATGGTCAATGTATGAACGCATGATCTCCGGGCTGTACTCCGGGTGAAATTGAACCCCCAGGCGTACTTGCCGATACGGAACGCGTGATGAGGCTCATAGCTGTTTTGAGCCAGGAGAACCGCTTCTTCAGGCAATTTCAAAACTGACTGGGCATGGGTCGCATGAACATTGAACGACCGGGGAAGATCGCAGAACAGGGGATCATCAGCGTGACTGTCCAGCAGTTGAATCTCAACGGTCCCAACCTCTTTGCCTTGCGGATGATAGCCTACTTCGCCGCCCGCGGCTCGAGCCAGAAGCTGATGACCGTAACAGATGCCGAAAATTGGGACCTCTGCTTCAAGCAACTCCCCCAACCATTCTTCCGTCCTCAAGCTCCAGGGCAAGTCATCAGTGACCATGGCGTGTGATCCGGTGATGGCGACACCCGCACATCGATCAGCTGCTGGCAGAGGTTCGTCAAGTTCGACACTGACGATCGAGATGTCCAGATCAAGCGAACCAAGTGCTTCAGCGGTCCATTTGTCGAAATCCCCAAACTGCTCTTTAGTCGCTGGAAAGGTTGTGCCTGCTTTGATGATATACAGTTTTTTCATTCTGAACCCTGTGTTTTCAGTCGTCTATGATTTTACTATATACAGTTCCGCGGGGTCTTGTCACGTTCAGTTGTGCTGTTCGATTGTGAGGATAATCTCCGCCTTATATTATTTAACGCTGTGTGTCACACCCCAAAAGCCGGATCTGGTTAATTGCGCTCCTGTTCAGGCTTTTGATTTTGGATGTTTCGTCGGAGTGTTCCTCGGTTGATCACCTCAGACATTACACATCTTCATCCAGATAAACCTTTGCCCAGTCACACATTTGATTGAGAATCGGCAGGGCGCTGCGGCCCTTTCCGTCAATGAGTATTCAACCTTGGGTGGGACCTGGGGATAAACTTCCCGATGGACCAGACCGTCCCGTTCCAGTTCACGTAATTGTTGGGTCAGCATTTTACGGGTTGTATCAGAGAAATGTCTTTGCAGTTCTGAAAAGCGCATTGTCTGTTGACCCAGGTTCCAGAGGATGGATGATTTCCACTTGCCTCCGAGGACCGCGATCGTCACATCAATTGCGCTTTTGTAAACCTTTTCACGGAAAACATGATCACCATCTGCTACGCCCATCGTTGAAGTTCCTTTTTAGTTTATATGTACCTATTAAGGTACTACGTGAAAAAAAAGTGCGTTATTGCTAAAAGCAATCCTATGGCTGATGATAGCTCAACAAGTGCCAGGGTGGAAGTTTTTGTTGCCTGCAAACAACTGTATTTTCGATGATTACAGTTGCGTGAGGGTCTCGGCCGGGCCTGCTACGCAGCAAAAAAACGAGCCGCTGCTTCAATGCAGGACGGTCTGAACAAGACATTGCGCCCCTGACATTCTTCTGGCGCTGGGCAGGGTGCATATATGATGAAACTTTGGGAGAAATAAAATGAATGTGATTGGAAAACAATTTATTAATGGTGAACGCGTGGCAAGATCGGAGCAGAAACTCTATTCCTATGATGCCGCAACTGGAGAAGCATTGCCCTATACCTTTTACCAGGCTCTGCCTGAGGAGGCCGATGCGGCTGCAAAAGCAGCAGCGGCCGCCTATCCTCTCTATCGCAAAACAGGTCTACAAGAGCGGGCTGATTTTTGAGGACAATCGCTGAAGAAATAGATGCTCTCGATGATGAATTTATCCATGTTTTAATGCGTGAAGCCGGCATGACCGAAGAGCGTGTTCGCAGTGAAAGGACCAGAACCAGCAACCAGCTCAGGCTTTTGCCGATGTTGTACGGAAGGGGGATTACCTCGGCTGCAGGATTGATCGCAGCTCGGATGGTATCGATGTACGTCAATATCAGATCGGCATCGGCCCGGTTGTGGTGTTTGGAGCCAGCAATTTCCCTCTGGCCTTTTCGACTGCCGGTGGAGACACTGCCTCGGCTTTTGCCGCCGGTTGCCCGGTTATTGTAAAAGCCCACTCCGGACACCAGGCGACTGGGGAAATGGTCGGCCGGGCGATTACCTCTGCAGCCAGGCGCTGCAATATGCCGCCCGGTGTTTTCGGCATGGTTTTCGGTCGAGGTGTCGGAGCCGATCTGGTTAAGGCTCCAGAGGTTAAGGCCGTCGGTTTTACCGGCTCTTTAAGTGGTGGTCGGGTTCTGTGCGATCTGGCTGCGGCCCGACCTGAGCCGATCCCTGTTTTGCGGAAATGTCGAGTACCAATCCGGTTGTCATGATGCCTGGGGCACTTGCCGCAAGGGGAGAGGAGATCGCACAAGGATTAGCCGATTCCGTAACCCATGGGGTCGGCCAATTCTGCACCAATGCCGGACTGGTGATCGGTTTTGACGGTCCGGAATTTGATCAGTTTTGTAATGATTTTGCGGCGGTCATGCGGACAAAGGCTCCTGCCACCATGCTCAACAAAGGAACTCTGGACAGCTATCTCGAAGGGTTGGAGAGAATGAGTCGAACCAGGGGGATCGAAATGATTGCCGTTGGTGATTCAGCAGAGAATTGCGCCCATGCCTGCGCCTTCAAGGCAGATTCAAGCCTTTTGAAAGATCCTGCCCATCCGCTGGAGGAAGAGGTTTTGGACCCTGCACGACTCTGGTTACTCTTAAAATCCTCAGGAACTGCTGGATATTATCCCTGGAATGGGGGGCAGCTGACAGCAAGTATTTTGCCGAAGCGGAAGAGCTGAGACAGAATCAGGATTTGATCGACGCCTTTGAAGCACGGGTCGGACGACTGATCCTCAACCAGTACACGATCGGTCTGCATATTTGTGATTCGATTATTCATGGCGGTCCTTATCCGGCGACATCGGACAGCCGTGGAACTTCGGTCGGAACCCTGTCAATCAACCGCTTTATCCGTCCCGTCTGCTATCAGGGGTATCCAGACAGTGCATTACCGCCGGCGTTAAAGAATGATAATCCGTTGAAACTGCGACGCTTGATCAATGGCGAATGGTCAGAAGGGACGATCGAGAACTGAAATGGTTGACTCTTCCCCTTGCCGCTATGGAGACTGCGCGGTGGGGGAAGAGTTCTCATGGAAGAGCCCCTTAGCGCCGGACTTTTATTGAAAGAAGCCGTGCGGCCTGAATTTTGAACTTTTAGCAGATAATTATTAGCGTGATTTCCGTTTGCAAAAGAGGCATTATCCAGCAGTTACAAACAGGACTGACCAGCGTGAGGAGCAACCATGAAATCTGTCTCAGCTTTCTTTTTTTTCTTTTTAAATTCAGCTTTCTTTTATTCTCTCTCAGCGGGGTCTGTATTCTGGCTTACAATACTATCGGTTCTACCGTTGATGCAGACGGATTTCTTCAGGAACCGTTTTTTCTCATTCCGATCGGTTGGCTCCTTTTTTTGGGCGGCCTGGGGGTTGGGGATTATTGCAACGTTCAGAAGCTTTATGAAGCAGCGTTGATGCCACGTTTTCAGGGCGGGCTTTCTTTTTAGTCTCAAGGGGGCGTTCGAACGCATATAAACAGGTAGGGATAGAGGTTAATTAATAATGGAATTGAATCTAGAGGGAAAGACGGCTCTGGTCACGGGCGCAAGCTATGGTCTTGGTTATGCCTGTGCGAAAGCTCTGGCACAGGAGGGGGCGACGGTCGCAATCTGTTCCCGCCGTCGGGACACTGTTGAAAAGGCAGCGCAAGAGATTTCTGCTGAGACAGGGCAATCGGTCTTTGGCTTGCAGGCTGATCTGACCAATGATGCCGATCTGGTCTCTTTGGTCGGTGCCGCAAAAGAAAAGCTGGGGACGATCGATATCCTGGTTTTGAGTACCGGTCATCCGCCGACATACTCCCTGGATGAGGCGACCGACGAGCATTGGCAGGAAGGAAACGATCTGATTCTTCAGCCGACAATTAAGCTGACCCGTGCACTGTTACCGGACATGCGTCAACGCAAGTATGGCCGCTTCATCTATATTGGTTCCGTTCTTGGGCTTCAAGCCAAGCCTTCATCAATTATCCAGAGTACTTTGCGCACCGGGATCAATGCCTTTTCCAAGTGTATTGCCACAGAGGCGGCTATCGACGGTGTCACCGCCAATGTGCTCTGTCCGGGCTACTTCGAGACTCCGCTGCTGAAGAGCCTTGCAGAGAAGATGGAGCGTGAATCGGACAAAGAGACCGCAGCTAAACTGTTGGCCGAATGGGAGGAAAGCTGTCCGACCAAGAAGTTTGGCAAACCTGAAGATTTTGGTGCTTTTGTCAGCTTTCTTGCTTCCCCCAGAGGAGAATACTTTAATGGTACGTCAATCGCTATCGATGGCGGCTCATTGAAAAGATATTAAATTATACGGTGGTTTTATACCGTTTTACTCGAACGGGAAGGTTGATGTGGTTCCTTCCCATTTTATTGCGCTATGCCCGGCGACGATAAATCTTGCCTGAAACAGGCCCTTCAACGTACACTCCCCAGTTTAACCATTAATTTTTTGCGACGCAATTTATGACATTTTCCACATTTGCTCTTTCACAATCGATCCTTCGGGCGATTTCTGAACAGGGCTATACGAAACCGACCCCTATTCAGGACAAAGCAATTCCTGTGGTTCTTAAAGGCCGGGATCTGATGGCTGCAGCCCAGACGGGAACGGGAAAAACGGCCGGGTTTATTTTGCCGTTGTTGCAACGCCTGGCATCCGGTCCCGAGGTAAAGTCAAACCATGTCCGTGTTCTGGTGCTGACCCCGACCCGTGAACTGGCTCAACAGGTGGCCGACAATGCCACTGTCTACGGTCGTTATCTGCCAGTAAAGTTCGCTGTGGTTTACGGTGGGGTGAAAATCAATCCCCAGATGATGAAAATGCGCGGTGGCGTTGACCTGCTGGTGGCAACACCGGGCCGACTGCTCGATCTGCACGCCCGGAATGCTATCCGCTTTGGGCAGGTTGAGACCCTGGTTCTTGATGAAGCGGATCGTATGCTTGACATGGGTTTCCGTGACGAGATCGGTAAAATAATGACGATCTTGCCGAAAAGACGTCAAACCCTGCTTTTTTCAGCTACTTTTTCTGATGAAATCCGCGCTCTGGGAAAGCTTTTGCTGAATGATCCTCAGCTGATCGAAGTCAGCCCCGCAACACCGCAGCCGCGAGTGTCAAGCAATGGGTTTACGAAGTTGATAAAAGCAAAAAATCGCTGCTGCTGAGTCAGCTGATCTGCCGTAATGACTGGACTCAGGTGCTGGTTTTACCAAGACCAAAAAGGGGCGGACGAGCTTGTCCGGCATTTGAAGAGCAACAATATCTCCGCGGCTGCAATCCATGGAGATAAAAGTCAGGGTGTCCGTTCCCGCGTTCTTTCTGCTTTTAAAGACAATAAACTGCGTATTTTAGTGGCGACCGATGTGGCTGCTCGCGGTTTGGACATCAATGAACTGCCTCTGGTGGTTAACTTTGATCTGCCGAAAGTTGCCGAAGATTACATCCACCGCATCGGTCGCACGGGCCGGGCCGGTTTATCCGGGCAGGGAGTCTCACTGGTCAGTGCCGACGAGGTGAAACTGTTAGCTGCAATTGAAGTTTTGATCAATAAAACCCTGGAGCGTGAAACAGAGACAGGTTTCGTCCCGACCCACAAGGTTCCCTTGACCCGGCAGATAAAAGCAGGGCCCAGGAAGCCAAAAAACCGAAAGAGAAGCAGGAAGCGGTCCAAGAAAGCGGTTGGACGGCTAAGGGGCGAAAGAAGTGTCCAGTCAAGCCGGAGCGGCGGGGGCGCAGAGGACAGCGAACGGAACAACGGATCGTGCCGGTCAACCTCCGCGGGGGCGCAATATCCGGCCCGGAAAATCACGGATTGCGGGCCGATCAAAACCAAGGTAGTCCTGTTTAAGACAGGGAAAGAACGTTATCAATGATGAACGAAAAACAGAATAAAGATCCCCTTCACGGGGTGAAACTGGAGCAGATTCTAATCCATCTGGTCGATTACTACGGCTGGTACGACCTGGGCAAAAATAGATATCCGCTGCTTCAACAGCGATCCTTCCATCAAGTCCAGTCTTAAGTTCTTGCGTCGTACCCCTGGGCGCGAAAAAAGTTGAGGATCTCTATCTGGCGCTTAACCAAGCGACTGATGGATTGAAGTAAGACATTCATCGATCCTTTTCTCTCTGCAAAAAGAGAGTTTCTGCGCTGGTTGTTATCCGCCCAAGAGGGCATTCCCAGTTAGGAGCCTTGAATTGCGCCGCTTGGAGTTTAGCTGCTAACGGCTCCAATCCTGCTTCTCTGTGAATCAAGGGTGAACTTTTGCAGCATATGTCTTAATTGGGCCGCCTGACTGGACAGTTGTTCGGCAGTTGCAGCCGTTTCTTCTGCATTCGCCGTATTTTGTTGAGTAACTTGATCCAGCTGGGTAATTCCCTGGGTAATCTGCGTAATTCCCTGGGCCTGCTCGCTCGAAGCGGCTGCGATTTCAGCGATTAAATCTGAAGTCTTGGTGACAGCCTGAACAATATCGCTTAAAGATTCGGCCGTTGCATTGGCGATATGATTCCCTCGTTCCGCTTTTTCGACCGATTCTTTGATCAGTTCGGTTGTTTCGCTTGCGGCCTTGGCGCTCCGGGCGGCCAGATTGCGAACCTCTTCAGCAACGACCGCAAAGCCTTTGCCATGTTGACCTGCTCTGGCTGCCTCGACTGCTGCATTAAGGGCCAAAAGGTTGGTTTGGAAAGCAATTTCATCAATGGTTTTGATGATTTTTGAAATGCTCTGCCCCGCATTGTCAATTTCGCGCATCGATTTGACCATTTCTTCCATCTGGAGGCTGCCCTTTTGTGCCGCCTCCTGGGCGTTATTGGACAATTGGTTTGCAGAGTTGGCATTCTCGGCATTTTGATTGACCTGTGATGTTATTTGGGTCAATGACGAACTGATTTCTTCGATTGAGCTGGCCTGGGTCGTGGCGCCATGGGAGAGCGATTGGCTGGCATCGGCAATCTGACTGCTGCCGGTATCGATCTCTTCACCCGAGATCTGAATCTGCTCCATCACCGTACTTAAAGCATGGTTTGTTTTACTTAAGGGTTCACGGATCAAGCCTGTAGCGGAGAAGGTCAGGTTGCCGTCCGCCAGATTATTGAATGCTGCCAGGACTTCATCTTCAAGGTTGTCGGCAAAGGCATCCATCGCTTTGGCCAGGCGGCCCATTTCGTCAATCTGGATTAACTGAAGGCGCTTGCTTAAATCGCCGGTTGCAAGGGCTTCGATCATGTTCACACAGGCGGAAACAGGCCGGGTGACACTACGCACAATGATAAAGGAAAGGACGCCACCTGCAAGCAGTGCGATTCCGATGCCAACAACAGTCAAGGTCAGACTCGCCTTGTAGATGGCTGCAGCTTTGTCGTATTCGCTTTTGGCAATGGTCAATTGGATGCTGGTCAATTCTCCGATTTTTTCTGTAAAGGGATCGATCTGCTGATAGAGTTCCTGTTCGATAAAGGTGACCAATCGATCATTGTTCTGTTGTTCGATAATCGACTGAAGACGATTAACCGCCTGGTCAACAGGTCCCATGAGCTGAGTCGCTTGTTGCAACAGATCTTTTTCCCGGCCAACAATATAAGTTTCTTTGTACGCTGACCACTGCTCGTCAATCTGCCGACGGGCCTTTTTCAAGTTTTTTTGGGCCTGCTCCCAGGAAACCTGGCCACTGCGTATTTTATGAGACAGGTCGACGATATTAATCGCGTACATGTCAGAGACATCTTTCAGTTGTTTCAACGGAATCACCCGATCCAGATAAACCGTTTGCAGCGATTCATCTGTTTTTCGGACACTGACGATACCGAGTAAACCGATGAGAATAAGAGCCAGGAGAAGAAGGCCTGAAAGCAATGATAACCGCGTGCTGATTTTGAGATTATTGATATGCATAATGATTTCCCCCGAATATTAGGACATATTAAGCACGATAGCAATTTTGACTGATCCGGTCAATAATTCTAATGATATTATTCTATAAAGGGGTGGAGATTGAAATTCTGTTGTAACTTAAAAAAGATAGAATGGCTTTAAGTATTTGAAATGAATAATGAATATATTGTTCTGACAGATGGAAGCAGCCATGCTCCGAGTAAAGTGGGATATGGTGCTGCCCTATTGCTGAGAGCTGGTGATTTGGTCCAACCTCTGGAAAGCTGAAAAACAGGTTCGGGTTAAACGTTTGAGCAGACGTCATCAACCAGATTGGAACTGCAAACTCTCCTTTGGGCGCTGGGACAGTTTCCTGAACCTCCCTGTCGTGTGATCATCTGTACCGATTCGCAAAATATCGTTGGTTTGCCGAGTCGACGGCAGCGCCTGGAAGGGCTGGGGTTTAAATCGAGCACGGGCAAACTTCTAAAAAATGCAGATCTTTACCGTCAATTATTTCAGCTGACAGATCACTTCAGATGTACTTTTGTGAAAATGTCCGGCCATCAACCTGCGCTGGCCAAAGGCAGAATAGACCATCTGTTTTCTCTCGTTGACCGGGCGGCCAGAAAGTCGTTGCGGAACAGTTTAAAAGAGCTG
>LQAG01000053.1_pt1 | contig 61194 bp, 101 predicted proteins | sample 1535801 | NCBI WGS metagenome assembly LQAG01 (sample SAMN04331584, study PRJNA305678) | bioreactor metagenome | isolation source: bioreactor_3 inoculated with Wadden Sea sediment 1st replicate of a... | place: Germany:Bremen
GAAGGCCGAGCAGGGTGACCGGTCTGCTGCGCGGCGAAGACTGTCTCTCAACTCTGAAAGCGTTTCGCCAGCTGGGGATTGAAGTTGAGGACAGGTCTGGCGATGAGTTGATTATTCATGGCCGTGGTCTGAATGGTTTGCGGGAAGCTGACGATGTCATTGACTGTGGAAACTCGGGTACGACCATGCGCTTGATGAGTGGTATTCTGGCCGGGCAGCCGTTTTTTCTGTTTTGACGGGTGATCAATATCTGCGCCGTCGGCCGATGAAGCGGGTAATTGAACCGTTGTCGACCATGAATGCCCGGATTCAGGGGCGTGAGGGAGGAACCAAAGCTCCATTGGCAATCAATGGCGGCCACCTGCAGGCGATAGAGTACCGCTCTCCCATTGCCAGTGCCCAGGTGAAATCCGCCTTGCTGCTGGCCGGAATGCAAACAGAGGGCACAACGACCGTGTATGAGCCCCACCTGTCACGCGACCACAGTGAGCGCATGCTGCGCAGCTTTGGCGCCGAGCTGGTCTCTTTCGATGGTGGTGCCGGCATTACCGGACCGGTTTCTCTGAAAGCGCAGGATGTCGCAGTCCCTGGCGATATCTCATCAGCGGCATTTTTTCTGGTCGCCGGGTTGATTGTTCCCGATTCCGAGCTGCTGATTAAAAATGTTGGTATCAATCCGACCCGCAGCGGTATCATCGATATTCTGCAGATGATGGGCGGGTCCATCGAGCTGTTGAATCGGCGTGAGCTGTCAGGCGAGCCGGTTGCCGACCTACTGGTTAAATCGAGTCAACTGTGCGGAATTGATATCTGCGGGGAATTAATCCCCCGGGCGATTGATGAATTCCCGGTGGTCAGCGTTGCTGCCGCCTTGGCCGAAGGGACGACAACCATCAGCGATGCGAAGGAGTTGCGGGTCAAGGAAACCGATCGTATTGCTGCCATGTGTGAAACCCTGGGAGCTCTGGGGGCAAAATCGAAGCGCTGGACGATGGTATGAGGATCGAAGGCCGGGAGACCCTAGTGGGCGGGGAGAGCGTCAATTCTTTGGTGACCATCGTATCGCGATGAGTCTGGCTGTTGCGGCTCTCAGGGCTGAACGACAGGTTGAAATCAAGGATACTGCCTGCACGGAAACATCTTTTCCCGGCTTTTGGCAATTGCTGACAACCGTTCAATGCTGTTGATCGATCATGAAAGAGAGCCATCCGTGAAACAAAAACTGATTGTCGCAATCGACGGGCCCTCGGGGGCGGGGAAGAGCACTTTGAGCAAGGCCCTTGCCCGTAAGCTTAACTATATAAATATCGATACCGGCGCCATGTACCGGTCGGTCGCCTGATGGCAAAGCGTCAGGGGATTGCTCTCAATGATCATGATGCGCTTGAGCGGTTATGCGCGGAACTGAAAATAGCGTTTGTTCGCACTGATGAAGGCGAGAAAGTTCTTGTCAATGATCAGGATGTTTCAGATGAGATACGCACCCTGAAATCAGCCTGTTGACTGCACAGGCGGCAGCCTGTCCCGCTGTGCGCAGAGCCTGGTCAGGCAGCAGCGGGCCATGGGGGCCGCTGGCGGTGTGGTGCTTGAAGGACGTGATATCGGCACGGTCGTGTTTCCCGCGGCCCAGGTAAAGTTTTTTCTTTCAGCGACGGCAGAAGAGCGGGGAAGACGGCGTTATGAAGAGCTCAAAGCCAAGGGAATCGATGTTGATCTGAGCCGGACCATAGCGGATGTTGAGGCACGGGACAGGTCTGACAGCGAGCGCGAACACGCGCCTCTGCTTCAGGCTGAGGATGCCGTTGTCATCGATTCAACCCGCATGACAATCGCTGAAGTTCTGGCTGAAATGGTCCGCCTGGTCAAGGAGCGCGAGGCTCTCAACTGAAATATTAAAAAACGATAACTGCTTGAAAAATTATTGTTTTGTTTTTTGTCCGGGCTGTGCTATCTTGCGCAGTCTCGAAATGAGTCCGCCGTCGTAAGGCGTCGGGAAATTCACAAGGGGGTAAAATCTCCAATGGTAGAAGATAACGAAATGCAAGATGAAATGGAAATGCTGGACGGCGAGGAAAGCTTTGAAGAACTGCTCAAGGATTATGAGCAGGGCGGTTTTGAGCTGAAGCGGAACGATGTTGTCCAGGGCACAATTGTTCAGGTTAATCCTGATTCGGTTGTTGTCGACGTTGGCTACAAGTCGGAAGGGGTCATCCCGCTCCGCGAGTTTGCCGACGAAAACGGTGAGATCAATGTCAACGTTGGTGACGTTTTATGACGTCCTGTTCGGCGGTGGCGAAAGTGACAGCGGGCTGATCGTTCTTTCTAAGGAAAAAGCTGATCGTCAGAAAATCTGGAACTCACTGGAAGAAGGTGCCGTGGTCGAAGGTCGGATCGTCAGCCGCATTAAGGGTGGTCTGTCAGTCGATATCGGTGTTAATGCCTTTCTGCCAGGTTCTCAGGTTGACCTGCGCCCGGTCCGTAACCTGGACAAGGTCATTGGACAGACTTTCGAATTCAAGATCATCAAGCTGAACAAAAGACGTGGAAATATAGTCCTTTCACGGCGCGTTCTGCTCGAAACCGAGCGTGAGTCACAGCGCGGTGAAACCTTGAAAACTCTCGAAGAGAACCAGGTCGTTGAAGGTGTGGTCAAAAACCTCACCGATTACGGCGCATTTATCGATCTCGGCGGTATCGATGGTCTGCTGCACATTACCGATATGTCCTGGGGACGGGTCAAGCATCCTTCCGATATCCTGGCTGTCGGCGATACCATCAACGTCAAGGTTCTCAAGTTCGACAAGGATAAAGAGCGTGTATCTCTGGGCCTCAAGCAGATTGCTCCCGATCCATGGCTCGATGTAGAAGCCAGTACCCGATCGAAGCCAAGGTCACCGGTAAGGTTGTCAGCCTGACCGATTACGGCGCATTTATTGAGCTGGAAGAGGGTGTCGAAGGTCTGATTCACGTATCAGAGATGAGCTGGACCAAGCGCGTCAAGCATCCGAACAAGGTGCTGGCGATCGGCGATGAAGTTGAGTCCGTTGTTCTGGCTCTCGACTCCGATAATCGTCGTATCTCTCTGGGGCTGAAGCAGGTTGAGCCGAACCCGTGGGATGTTATCGGTGAGAAGTTCCCGATTGGTACCATCATTGAAGGTCAAGTCAAGAATATTACCGATTTCGGTATTTTCGTCGGTGTTGACGAAGGTATTGACGGTCTGGTTCATATCTCCGACCTTTCTTGGACCAAGCGGATCAAGCATCCTTCCGAAGCTTACAAGAAGGGTGACCTGGTTAAAGCTGTTGTGCTCAACATCGATCGTGAAAACGAGCGTTTCTCTCTCGGCCTGAAGCAACTCGCCTCAGATCCATGGGAAACCGTACCGACCCGTTACGCTCGTGGCACCATCGTCAATGGCAAAGTGACCTCGATTACCGATTTCGGTATCTTTATCGAGCTCGAAGAGGGTATTGAAGGTCTGATCCATGTTTCTGAATTGAGCAAGGAAAAGATCGACAGCCGAAAGACTTTGCCAGGTTGGCGACGACATCGAAGCCGCTGTCCTTCAGGTCGACACCGTTGACCGTAAAATTGCCCTCTCCGTCAAGAACCTTGACGAGCAGAAGGAAAAAGCAGAAGTCAATGAGTTCATGGGGGCACAGAAGAGTGCGACCTCGAACCTTGGCGACCTTCTGCAAGGTGCAATGGGACGTAAAGCAGACGATTAATCAATCGTAAGAACGGATAAGGACTCCAGCTGCTTTGCACTGGAGTCCTTTTTTGTGGGGTCAGATGAAAAAACGTCCATTTTTGATGGCTTCCCTGACCGTTGGGGGCATTTTTCTCTTTTTTCTTCTCGTCGTTTTTACCGCCGGACTGTTCCAGAACGGAAAAGTTATGGTTCCGGTTGGTGATAAGATCGGTGTCCTGGAAATTGAAGGGGCCATTGTTGAGTCGTTGCCGCTGCTTGAACAAATTAAAAAGTTCAATGCTCAAGGTTCGATTAAGGCGGTGGTCTTGCGAATTGATTCTCCCGGCGGAGGGGTTGGGCCGTCACAGGAAATTTATGCGGAGCTGAAGCGGCTGGCAGACGAAAACCGCTGATTGTTTCGATGGGGTCTGTTGCCGCCTCGGGTGGTTATTATCTGGCTATTGCCGGTCAGCGCCTGTTTGCCAATCCTGGAACAATTACAGGGAGTATTGGCGTCATCATGTCCTTTCCCAATTATGAGGAGCTTTATGGGGAAGGTTGGTGTGCAGACTGAAGTTGTCAAAAGCGGCCGATTTAAGGATATTGGTTCCTCAACCCGGAACTTCACTGAATCTGATCGGCAGCTGCTTCAGGAAATGATTGATGATGTTCATCAGCAGTTTGTTGAAGCCGTTAGTCTTGAGCGTAAAATGCCTGTTGAACGATTGGGGCCTTTTGTCGATGGCCGTATTTTTACCGGCAAACAGGCCAAGGAAATCGGCTTGATTGATGAACTTGGTTCTTTTACCGATGCTGTAGATTATGCTGCCGAGATTGTCGGAATAACCGGCGAACCTGATCTTGTCTACCCTGCTGCTGAAGATCGCAGCTTTATAGAGCGGTACCTTGAAAATGCAGTCAGCCGTTACCTGGGTGTAGAAGTCTCGACTCGACGGGTGCTCGGTCCGCAATATCTCTGGAATGCATTTTGAAAATAAATAAACAATTAACGAGTGGTAGGTCGCAATGACAAAAAGTGAATTGATCGAAAAACTATCAGATGGTCATGAATTACTGAACAAAAAGGAAGCAGAAACCGTTATCAATCTCATCTTTGGTGGTATTGGTGATGCTCTTTCCCAAGGCAGTCGCGTAGAAATCAGAGGCTTTGGTTCTTTTTCAGTTCGTGAACGAGAAGCTCGTGAAGCAAGAAATCCCAAAAGCGGAGAGCTGGTCAAGATTCCTTCACGCCGAACTCCTTTTTTTAAGACCGGTAAAGAGTTACGTGAGCGGGTTGATGACCTCTAATTGAAAGCAATAAAAAAGGCCCTGAAAACAGGGCCTTTTTTATTATACACTCCGGGATGCCGGCAGGTTCTGTACGAATGACCTGAACTATAATTTAGTCTACGGAAGAAATTTAAGGCGTCCTGCTCAAGGGCCGGCTTGCTCACCATTCCTTCACGTGTTGACAGGTCAGTAAAAACGTTGGTCAAAAGACCAGAACCAGATCCGCACACCCCAGAAACTGATATTCATAACGTAGTTCATAATAGTCATTCCGGCTGAAAAGTCAAGGGTGAAATTAGATTATATAAATGATATATCTCGATAGATCGGTTATAAGGCGGCTGATATGAAATGGACTATTTTAGGTTCAACGTGGAGCCAGAGTCGGCAGGGCAACGCTTGATCACTATATTGCCGATGTCGCAACTGATATTTCACGATCAAAAGCTAAAAAGATCATCGATCTCGGTGGTGTTCATATCAATGGTCGCAGGGTGCGTAGCTGTTCGACTTCCGTTAATGGTGCCGACAGTGTCGAAGTGTATATTGACCATCTGCCATTGGATCCTTACCGCATTGCTGAGCACGATATCCTTTACCAGGATAAATACCTGATTGCTCTGAATAAGGGCCTCAAATCGATACTCAACCGACCCATGCCCGTTACAAGGGGACTCTCTACGAAGCTCTGCAATGGCATCTTAGGGATCCGTTTCGGCCTCATCAGAAGGCTGATATCGGGATGATTCAACGGCTTGATCGGGGAACCACCGGTATTATCGTTTTTTCTATTCATCCACAGGCGCACAAGAAGATGACAGCTATTTTTCTGGATCATCAGTTGGAGAAGCGCTATCTTGCTCTGGTACACAATGCTCCAGTCGAATCGAAGGGGGAAATCAGGTCATTTCTCGCTCGCTCGCGAAAAGAGAATCGCGTTCATTCTGTCGCCAAAGGCGGAAAAGAAGCGATCACACGTTTTCATGTGGTCGAGCAGTACACCGCTGCCGCTCTGGTAGAGCTGGAGCTGGTGACCGGGCGCTCGCATCAGATTCGCGCGCATATGGCTGAGCAGGGCTGTCCTCTGCTTGGCGATACGCGCTATGGCGGACACCAAGTGGTTCAAGGAATCGAGCTCAACCGACCGCTTCTTCACGCCCGCAAGCTTGTGTTCAAGCATCCTGTAAATGAACAAGACCTGCTTTTCGAGCTTGAACTGCCTGGTGATATGAAACGAATAAAAGATATTTTAAGTGGACAGATATTATGACTTTCCCACAGATCGATCCGATAATTTTCAGCATTGGCCCTCTGGCCGTTCGCTGGTACGGGATGATGTACCTGCTTGGTTTTGTCGGGGCTTATTTCATGATGGTCCATGTTGCCAGGATGAGAAACTGGTCGATCAGCAAAGACCATGTCTCCGATCTTCTTTTTTATGGTGTCCTCGGTGTTGTGCTGGGGGACGCTTCGGCTATACGGTTTTTTACAATTTCCCCTATTACAGTCAGCACCCACTTGAAATCCTTTATATCTGGGAAGGGGGGATGAGCTTTCACGGTGGCCTGCTTGGAGTTGTGCTGGCCGTCCTGCTTTTCAGTTATAAACGCAAATTTGCCTTTATGCAGGTGACTGATCTGGTTGTGGCTGCTGTGCCGATCGGTTTGGGGTTCGGGCGCATCGGTAATTTTATCAACGCAGAACTCTGGGGAAGAACGACCGACCTTCCATGGGGATCGTTTTTCCCGGTGCGGGCTCTCTCCCCCGACATCCGAGTCAGCTATACGAAGCAGGTCTTGAAGGCCTGGCGTTGCTGCTCATTATTTACCTGTTACATCGCCGGGAGCCGAAAATCGGAGTTCCTTCTTTTTGTTTTCTCGGCTTATATGGTTTTTTCGGTTTCTGGTTGAGTTCGTTCGTCAGCCGGACAGCCATCTGGGCTTTCTCTGGGGGGGGCAACGATGGGACAACTGTTATCGCTGCCGATGATTGTCTTTGGCGTTGCAGGTCTGCTGCTGGTTTTACGAAGGAAATCGCCATGAGTCGAATTGATGCGATCATTTTTGACTGCGACGGGGTTATTTTTGACAGTCACAGTGCCAATCTGGCTTATTACAATAAAATACTGACCCATTTTTCCTATCCGCCGGTGCTACCCGAAGAGCGGCAAAAGCCCGTCTGTGCCACACGGCAACTTCAGCAGATGTTCTTCGGGAACTGATGCGTGAAGGGGATGTCGGGCCCGCTCTTGATTATGCTTCACAGCTTGATTATCGTGAGTTCATCCCCTACATGATCCCTGAGCCCCATCTTGACGACGTTTTGTCTCAACTGGTGGGACTTTACCCGTTGGCTGTTGCGACCAACAGAGGGAAAAGCATTGAACCGGTTCTGGAGCATTTTAATCTGAGGCAATTTTTCTCCGTTGTTGTCACCAGTCATGATGTCGTGCGTCCGAAACCAGCACCCGATATGCTGCTGCTCGCTTCAGAAAAACTGAAGGTCTCAGCTGAACGGTGTTTATTTATCGGGGACTCTGATCTGGATCTGAGAGCGGCAAATGGAGCTTCTGTGCCTTTTATCGGTTATGGCGGTCATGTTGCTGCTGACGTTTGCCTGACCTCCCACGCTGATTTGCTTCCTTTTCTCGCCGACAGGCGTTGATCGTTTCTCTTGCGCTGATGGATTGTGTCTGCAAGGCTTAAAACTGGGCCGTTCAGACAGCTGTTCCTTCGGTGATCCGCTGGCCGCTTTCTATGACTGATAATTATCGCTCTGGTTTTTGTCTGTCCGGATTTGATGCGCTATACTGTGACAGCAGGAACCGTCTGGCCTGGTTGCCAGGACTGTCCGTGGTTGCGTGCATGACACACACTTAAGTTGCATTTATCCGACCTAACTGGTTTGAATGGAAGGGCTACCCTGAAATGTTTCCACTGATTTCATTGGTAAAAAAATCCCGCATTTTTATGCCGGCATGTTTCATGACGACAGTGCTTTTGCTCGTCTCCGCATTTTCTTATAGCGCAAGTTTTGACTGCAATCAGGCTACGACCGCTGTGGAAAAGATGGTCTGTACCGACACTATCGTCTCGGATCTCGATTCTCAACTGGGGCAAGGCTATGATGATCTGCTCGGCATGTTGCCGGATAACTCTGCTGAAGATCTGCAATCAGAGCAGGGCTGTGGTTGAAGCAAAGAAATCAGTGCAACAACGTTAGTTGTTTGACTGCTCTATACCGGCAAAGAGTTGCCCGGCTGCAACAGTTAAAGCTTGAAAATCAATACGCCGGACAGGATATGGTTGTTTCTTCGGTGACCGAGCAGACCTATGATAATGCTGCTGCCATTGGTGTTCGTTTCACTGTTCCCGTCGATGATTCAGAAGATTTCCGTCGGTTTCTGACGATTTATCAGGATGGTCGGCAATTACCCCGTGATAAGTGGATTCTCAGCGATGACCGGTTGTTGGTCATCTACCCCTTTGTCGAGCCGCAAACAACATACAACGTGAAGGTCAGGCCCGGAATCAGAGCTGTGAATCGGGAAACCCAGATTGTCAATCGCAGTTTGAGCTCAAGACACGGCAACTTTACCGAGTGCGGCTTTTCAGGCAGCGGCTTCGTGATGAGTGCGAGCCTTAAACGTGCTCTGCCGGTGACTACCTTGAATGTCGATGAGGTGGAGTTGGATCTTTTCAGGATTCCGCCGCAGGATATCCCCCGCTGGAGCAATTACGGCAGCAGCGAACGTAGAAACTACTATCAGCTGAGTCGCTTTTCGAAGGAAAATCGATTGATTCATACGGGCCGTTTTCCGATTCAACATAAGCGTAATCAGAGGACGACGAGTAATCTTGACCTTTCGAGCATTGCCGCGCTTGATCAGGATGGCGCCTATCTGGCTATCCTGAGAATACCGGGGCATTATGAGTACGAATATGATACCAATTTTTTCACTGTCAGTGATCTTGGTCTGCAGGTCAGAAAAAAATGCCGGTTCCCTGCATATTGTGACGCACTCAATTGTGTCGGGACAGCCGCTGGCGAATGTTGAAATAGCGCTCTACGATAAAAAAGAACTGCTTGCCCAGCAACAGACGGATGAAAACGGCCTGGCGACTTTTAAAAGCGGTTACAGCAAGACGGCAACGGTTATTGCCCGCCAAGGAAGTCAAGCGACTGTCATCAGGCTGAACAGGCCGCTGGATCTGTCAGCCATCCGCAATTCCATAGCGCTTCATCGCGAAACGCAGATTTCGCCTGGGGCCCGCGAGATCTTTACCGTCCGGGCGAGCAGCTGCAGGTCTACGCTCTGCTCAGGGATTACGACGGCCGCAGCCTGACAGCCCTTCCGATAAGCGTCGAATTGGCCGATGCTGCCGGTTCGAGTGTTGTAAAAATGACTCTTAATGCCGAAAACATGGAGCTTACCTGTTCAGTTATCATTTGCCTGCCAGTGCTAAGACCGGGCGTTGGAAATTGATCTATCGCTTGAGCGGATCGAACGATGTCGTCATGAATATCATTATCGGTTGAGGATTCATGCCGGAGCGGATGACGTTGACCATTTTCGATGGTGATTTCAGTAAGCGTCGTCTTCTCTCAGATCTTGATCTGTTGGACATCCCATTGAAAGGGGTCTACCTGTATGGTGCTCCTGCTGCCGGTAACAAGATGGATGGTTTTATCACTGCCGAGCTGGACCGGCGTCCGTTTGAACAATGGGCTGGTTATGAGTTCGGTATTGCCGATGAAACGATCCAGAGACAACGCCAGCAGTTGACGGATCTTCAACTGGATGATGACGGGATCGGGCGTTGGGGTGTCGAGATGGCTCCCTGGCGGACGATTCGTTCGCCGTTGGCGCTGACGACGACCGCCAGTCTTTATGAGAGTGGCGGTCGCCCGATAACCCGCAGTATCAGCGTGACGCACATCAACCAGACAGAACTGGTCGGTATTGAGCCGCAGTTCAAGGAGCGGACTGAGAATAACAGTCGACCCGAGTTCAAGCTGATTCTGACCGATAACAAGGGGCAGTTGCGTTCGGGCAAGAACTATCAGGTCTGTTTGATCCGTGAAGATCGAAATTACTATTGGAGTTATAACGAAGGGGCCGGCTGGGTCTGGAATTACGATCCGATGGAATATCAGACTTTTGCCCGCCGGATCGATTTCGACGGGAGCAGTTCGACCACCGTTTCAGTTCCGGTGGAGTGGGGGAATTATCGGCTTGAAGTCAGGGACCAGGGGAATAGCTTGATTTCCAGTTATCGTTTCCGTACCGGTTGGTATTGGTGGGGCAATGCCGATCAGGGGACTGCGCTTAAGCCGGATCAGGTCCGGATGACGTTTGAAGATGAACTCTACCATCAAGGAGAAGTCGCACGTCTGCTGATTACACCGCCGGCGGACGGTTTGGCAACAATTACGGTTGAGGACAACGATCAGATCCTCTGGATCACGCAGGACGATGTCCTCTCCACGGGAAGCACAGTAGAAATCCCCGTCGATAAGAATTGGTATCGACATGATATCCACGTTACCGTGACTGTTTTGACTCCCGGGGATATGAAGCATTCCGTCGCTCCCAAGCGAGCTTTCGGATTCATAAACCTGCCTCTGGAGAGGAAAGCGGCCGAATTTGATGTTGATCTCGATGTGCCGGAAAAACCGAACCGCGCCGGCGGATTACAGCCCGGGTCAAGGTCGGAGCGGATGAGCCGCTGCCGCAGAATATCTTTGTAACGCTGGCTGCTGTTGATGTCGGGGTTCTCAATATCACACGTTTTGCCACCCCTGATCCGGCCGGTTATTTCTACGCTCCCCGCAGACTGGAGACCAGTTTTTACGATGTCTACGGCCGGATTATCGAGAATGCTGGTTTCAATTATGTTCAGCAGCGTTTTGGCGGTGGTTTCCGTGCCTCTGCGGCTGAGTTGTCTCGGGGCGGTAACAGGCCGAACAGCGATGTAAGAATTATGGCGTGGCAGAGTCAACCGGTCAGAGTCTCGGCTGATGGCAGTGCTGAAATTGAAATGGACCTTCCTGATTTCAATGGTAAGCTGCGCTGGATGGCGGTGGTCTACAGCGATCAGGCCTATGGCCATGCGGATGCAGAAACGACCGTTGTTGACAAACTCGTGGTTCAGCTGTCAAGGCCCCGTTTCATGGCGGTCGGGGATCAGTCTGTCCTGAGTCTGGACTTGAACAATCAAAGCGGAGCGGAGCAGAGTCTTGATCTCCGCTTGACGGCAGAGGGTGGATTGACGGCAACGGAGCGCCAGACAGCCATTTCCTTGGCCGATAAGCAAAAAACAACAGTGCTTTTTTCGGTGGCGGCGCAAAAATCGGGACAAGGGAAGGTCTCGTTGACGGTCAAGAGTGATGGGTCGGCTGGAAACGGGATTGCACTTGAGAACGACTGGACTGTTGATATCCGCTCTGCCTACCCGGCCGTAACACGCAAGGCCCAACAGGTGATCGGTCCCGAACAAAGCTGGGAGCCTGAGGATATGCTTGAGGGCCTTGACCGCGCCAGCGTGACGGCTCAGCTGACCCTTTCCAGTCAACCTCTCATTGACGCTGACAGTCATTTGAACAGTTGTTGACTTATCCTATGGCTGCACAGAACAGAGTGCCAGCTCTGGTTATCCGTGGGTTTGATCAATCATGACATTGCTGAGAAATGGGACTTCTGGCGATTGTCGAAGGGAAGTTCGAGCAGGGTTACAGTGATGCCTTCCGCAAAAACAGATAGAAAAATCGGTCCAGAGGCTGCTGCAAAGTCAAAACAGCCAGGGAGGATTCGGAGCGTGGTCGAATCACACTGACGAAATGAACTGGTTGACCGCCTATGTCACAGATTTTTTAACCGATGCGCGCATGGCCGGTGCCGATGTTTCCGCGTCATCTCTGGAAAAATCGGTTCAGAGGTTACAGCAGTATCTGCGCGATGGAGGATCTGTCCGCCAGCGTTGGGGGCAGGATCAGCGCTACTATTCATTGGCAACAAAGGCCTATTCGGCCTACGTTCTGGCAAAAATAAACCGTTTAAATCTGTCGGATTTGCGACGCTATTATGATGGTTTGACCGATGTTGTGTCCCGATCAGCTCTGCCCTGGATTCAACTGGGCTACGCATTTGACATGCTTGGTGACGCGAAGCGGGCCAAAAGTGCCTATCTGCTTGGTCGGCAGACAGATTACAGTGAAGGGTACTATGGGACTTACGGCAGCCGCTTGCGGGATCTGGCCTTGGGCTATGCTGTGCTGGCCAAGCGTGGACTTGGGGATGGCGATATGTTGTTGTCGATCTTTGAGCTGACCAAGGAGCGGCGCTGGTTAAGCACTCAGGAGCGCAATGCTCTGTTCCGGGCTGCTATTGCCGCCGACAGTGATCATACGAATAAGCTGGAAGTGGTGATCGCAACCTCGGCATTTGAACAAAAATATCGCAACAGGATTTTTTAAGTCGTTATTGGACTCTGCACAGGTTGAGAGCATCAGACAGATCAAAGCCGGTACCGACACGGTCTATGCCAGCCTGGAGTTGAACGGTCAATACGCCAGTCCCCCTGCTCCTTATGGAAACGGATTGGCGATAGCACGTGATTACTTTGACCTGAATGGTCAGCCCAGGGGGCTCGAGCAGTTGAATAGCGGTGATCTTGTCGTTGTTCGTCTTGTCGTGAGAGCGCAACAGTTTACGCCGGATGCTCTTGTCGTCGACCTGTTGCCTGCCGGCCTGGAGCTGGAAAATCAAAATCTGGGAAGCGCCGGCGTTGATATGAGCACAATTGTAATCGAAGGCGAAAAGATCGCGTCGTGGCGCAATGAAGCGAATGCTCAGCATGTGGAGTATCGCGATGATCGCTTTGTCGCCGCCTTGTCTCTCGACGGTATTGACCGCGATTACGAGTTATTCTATCTCGCACGTGCCGTCACACCGGGCCGGTATCTGGTTCCTCCTCCATACATTGAAGATATGTATCGCCCTTATTATCAGGCTGTCGGTTCAACGCCGACGACTGTGACCGTTAAACCGTAAGCCGGTGTCCGTTGTCGCATGGTTGAGTCGCCGGCCTCGTAAAGTTGGGCCATTCGTCCGATTGTGCGGGGTGGTTTGTGTGTTTCTTATCCTTGTCCTGGGGATGCTCGATCAGTTTTTCCCTGCCGATCTCACTCCGGAGCATCAGGCCCGGTTGGTGGTTGACAGCAATGGTGATCCGTTAAGGGCTTTTGCTGATGCTGACGGTGTATGGCGTTACGAAACAGGTCCGGAGCAGGTGTCGCAAAAGTATCTTGAGAGTCTGATCCAATACGAAGATCGGTGGTTTTACAACCACCCGGGGTCAATCCCTCTCTCTGTTGAGAGCTTGCTGGCAGTGGTTGACGCATGGAAAAATTATTTCCGGCGGTTCGACTCTGACCATGCAGGTTGCCCGTATCCGTTATAAATTAAAATCAGGTTTAGGCGCAAAATTCGTGCAGCTTGGACGTGCTCTACAGCTGGAATTTTACTTTACGAAACAGGATATTCTGACTTACTACTTGAATCATGCTCCTTTCGGGGGACCCTGGAAGGGGTTGAGGCAGCCAGTCGGAGTTACTTCGGCTACTCTGCATCCAGACTGACCCAGGCCCAGGCGGCGCTGCTGGCCGTCCTCCCTCAAGCCCCCAGCCGCTATCGGCCCGACCGTTATCCCGAACGGGCAAAACAACAGCGAGATAAAGTTCTTGATCGACTGGTGACTTTTGGCCGGTTGACAGAGGAGGAGGCCGCCGACGCCAAATTAGAGGCAGTTGTGGTCAGTGCTCCCCGCTACCAGATGCAGGCACCGCTTCTGGCGCGTCGGCTTGTCAATGCACTGCCCGATAAGGCCGTTATCGTTAGCTTTATCGACAGTAACGTGCAACAGGCTCTTGAATCTATTGCCCGCAATAGCACTCATTTGATTCCTGAGCGGGCGTCCATGGCCATGATGGTTATGGAGCATGAAACCGGAAAGGTCGTCGGCTACGTTGGGTCGCAAACCTGTTGGACAGGCAACGTTTTGGCCATGTCGATATGGTTGTTGCTCAACGTTCGCCTGGATCGGCACTCAAGCCATTTATTTACGGCCTCGCGCTCGATAGCGGCATCATTCACAGTGAAAGTTTGTTGATGGATGTGCCTTTGAGTTTCGGTGATTATCGTCCGCAGAATTTCAACCGGGGATTTTCAGGGCCGGTCAGTGTTAGTGACGCCTTGAAAAAATCACTTAATGTTCCAGCAGTGCAGGTGCTTGAACAGGTCGGTGTCGATAACTTTTATGCTCGTTTACAGACGGGTGGGGCGGGGATGACTCTGCCCCCAACGGCAAGCCGAATTTAGCTGTTGCCCTTGGGGGTGTTTCAACTAACCTTGAAAACCTGGTGCATTTGTATAGTGCTCTTGGCAACCGTGGTGAAGCGATTAAGCCTCGGTTCACTGCGGCTGATGCCCCCCGGAAAAACCATTTAATGAGTCCGGGAGCGGCGTGGATTATCCGCAGCATGCTGTATCGATCAACTCCTCTGGTCAACGGCACAACGACCCTGGCGATAAAAACAGGAACCAGTTACGGCTACCGCGATAGCTGGGCTCTGGCGGTGGCTGAGCATCATACGATCGGTGTCTGGGTTGGACGTCCCGATAATGCCGCCATGCCCGGGCATTATGGAAATTTGACCGCTGTCCCCATCGCTCAGGCGGTGGCAGCTGTTCTGCCAATGACGGAGAAGTCCGTTCATCCCCGGCCCGACAGCGTCTCTGCACAGACGATCTGCTGGCCTGGAGGACAGCTGAAAAAAGGTTTATGTGACGAACCCCGCGAAGCTTGGATCCTTGAGAACACGGTTCCCAAAACATTGATGAGCACGTTAGAGCAGGTCCCCATGATTGCGCGCGCCGAATTGAACATCCGAGTGGCGGAGGACACAGGTTTAAGGGTGCCGCTTGGATGTGCTGTCTCGGTTCTCCATTCCATAACAGTGCCCATATGGCCTGCTCCGCTGCAGGGTTGGATTGAGCGGGACTGGCGCAACAGTACGCGTATTCCCAGACTGGATCCACGTTGTGAGGTCAATGATGGCCTTATACCGGAAACGCCGGTGCAGATTGTCGGGTTGAATGATCATGACAGAATCAAGCTTCACGCCAGTACCCTGAAAGACCCACTTATTACAGTCGAAGCTGTTGGTGGACAACCTCAGTGGCACTGGTTCCTGAATGGTCAGCTGTTGGCGCCATCGGGCAGTCACTTGCGCATGCGGATTCCTCCAGTGGGAAACTACCAGCTGGTCGTCACCGATCAGGCTGGTATGAGCGACAGTCTGCAATTCGTGGTTGAACCCTAGGGGTATGGACGGTGTTGAAAACAACCTGGAGCAGATTGATGGAATTCGACTTGCCTGGCCTGAAAACGGCCGGGTCTGCCACTCTCTTCCTGTTTGATATCACCGAAGAGCGTAAACGTTTGCTTCCCTTCCTGATCTTACCCGGCTGACGTTAAGGCATAAATTGGGAGACAGGTGGGGCGATTGTCGTGGGCAACATGGGGGGCAGCGCTGGGCGGAAATCAGGTATCCAGGGACAGATATTTTTTCATGCGCAGGACATTTGACTGCCCTTCTTTAAGGTAATCGACCTGGTCCATCAGTTTTAGAATCAATTGGATCCCCCGCCCACATTCGTCGCTTGGCTTCGATTTTTTTTCGCATGTGCTTTGATATCGAATCCCTGCCCCTGATCATAGACTTTGATGATGATATCCTGATCAGAGGCAGAAATTGACACATTGACATCTTTGTCGGGATCATCGTTGTTGGCGTGACAGATGGCATTGGCCAATGCTTCTGTCAGGACCAGATTAAGATGGTAAGCAAGTTCCCGCCTGTTGCCCTGAAAACCTTTCAGGGAATAGGCCAGACTTTCACCAATGCGTCCGATCATGCCAAGGTATTTGGTCTGGTTCGGAACTTTAATATCAACTTCGATCCTTCTGGACATGGCTCTCTTTATAGGCTTGGACTCGCTTTTGATTAGAAACTGGCCAGCGCCTCTTCATGGTTAGCAAAATTTCAAAGACTCTGTGCAGGCGGGTCAATTCAAACATTGAGCGGACTTGTGGTTGCAGACAGCAGAGTTTAAGGTTTCCTTCGCGGGCGCTGGCATTTTTAAAACCTGAGACCAATGCTCCGAGACCGGAAGAATCGATAAAGCGAACCGCACTCAGGTCGACGATCAGGTTGCATTTGCCTTCGTCAAACAATTGAAGCATTTGTTCTTTCAACTCTCCGCTGTTGTGTGCATCCATGCGCTCTTCCTGGATGCTGATTTTGATAATGTCATCCTGTTCTGTCATTGTGAGTTGCATTAAGGTTCTCCTTTTCTGATTCCATCGTTGTTTCGTAATTCAATGACTTGAGTATACCTGAAAAATTGAATTAATATCAGCACTGTTCAGTGCTTACTGCAATATTTTCATAACCACGAGAGTAATGTCATCGTTAAAATGCCGCATGCCGGTGAATATTCGAACCTGATTCATGATCCGGTCAATGATATCCTGCGGGCTGAGTTCGGTGCATTCTTCAAGCAGTTTTCCCAGTCTTTCGGTGCCGAAAAAATCCTTATTGTTGTTTTCAGCTTCTATAATGCCGTCGGTGTAGAGTAACAGCATATCCCCTTCGGCAAGACGGGTCGTTTTTTGTTCGAAGGCAATATTGTCCCTGATGCCGAATATCAGACCTTCTGCATCGATAAATTCGATGGTTTTACTTTGATTACGCCAGATCAGAGGATTGTTATGACCGGCGTTGCTGTAGGTCAGTTGCCGACTGGTTCTGTTGTACTGCAGGTAAACATGGTCACGAACAGATCGGAACGATCAAGGTCTTTGAGAAAATAGCTGTTCAGGGCCGTTAACATATCAGCCGGTTGAAGGATGTTATCGATACGGGCGTGAATAAATGTCCGGGCTTCGGCCATGATCAGGGCAGAACCGATGTTGTGCCCTGAGACGTCGGCTATGATCAGGTCATAGTTCTGTTCGTCCCGTCTGATCAGATCATAATAGTCCCCGCCGACTTCATGGGCCGGTACGCAGAGCCCTGCGAATGCAACATCATTTAATTGCGGCAAAGCTGAGGGCAGCAGGCCCATCTGGATGTCCTTGGCAATTTCCATCTCGCGTTCCTGATCGCGGACGTGCAGCAGTTCCTGAAGTTGTTCATGGTTACGCCAGGCGATGCCGATCTGGCCTGCAATGTTTTCGAACAGAGCGATAAATTCCTGGGTGAATATTCCCCGGACTGTTTTAGAAAAAGCGGACAGAACGCCGACAGTTTCACCCTCCAGAACAATGGGCGTGTGGGCGAAACAAGTGATCTCTTCACGTTTGATGATTTTTGCCGACGTCGGCTTTTCCAGGTATTCCGTATCGTTGACGACCATGGTGACATTCGACAGGAATGCCTGACCGATATAGGTGTCCATGTTCAGATTGCGTTCTGATTGACCGAAATGCTCGGAAGACTGACCGACAAGGCTCTTGACCATCAATGTCATCGATTCCGGTTCCAGAATGCGGATAACACAGAGGTCAAATTTGAACTGCTGCGAGAGGAGTTCCAGGATATTGTCAAGGGTCTGCTGGAAATCGGTTCCGCTGGAGACGATCTGCGCCGCGTCATAGAGGACGCTCAACTGTTCGCGACTGGAGGCATGGCTGATGGTCACGGTTCCGAAGATGTCGAACACATCTTCCATTTCACTGCCACGCGCAGCGAGGTAATTTTCCAGAATAATTCGTGCCGGGGCGGCACCAACAAAACCGGCCAGTGTCCGTTCCGTGAAATTTTTGAGATTGGGGATTTCATGGTCTGACAGACTCCCGCGGGCATCTATCTCCTGGTCTCCCAGATATTCTGTAATCGCCGCCTGGGCCTGTTTTTCCCCAATGAACTTTGACATCAGTTCGACAAATTCCATGACTGTGGGCGCTTTGCTGATGCGTGTCAGTTTTTCCTGACTGATGCCCTGTTCGGTAAAGACATCGACAAACTTTTCTGTCTGTTTCTGCTCACTGGCCGACTGGGACGAAAAAAAATGAGACAGACAGAAATGCAGCCAGGTTAAACAGCATGCTCCAGAACAGTGAGTGGGTGTAGATATCAAAACCGCGCAAGCCAAAAAGTTCCAGGGGTTTCAGCAGGCTGATGCCGAAAATACCGTGTTGAAGGATGTCTGAACTGAGCCATCCGGACCGGACAAAGGAGGGGACCAGAAGCGTATAGCCCCAAAGCAGAAAGCCTGCACCGACGCTGCATATGGCTGCCTTGTGGTTTGCTCTGCGCCAGTATAGACCACCGATAATTGCAGGTGCGAACTGGGTAGCTGCAGTAAATGAAATAAGGCCGATATTAACCAACGCGTATGAATCGCCGATCACCCGGTAGTAGAAATAGCCAAGGAAGATAACACCGAGGATGCCGATTCGCTTGAGGTTGATGAGAATGCCTGAAAATCCTGAATATGGACATTCATTTTCAGGATGACCGGCATGATCAGATGGTTAAGGATCATGGTGGAAATGGTGACGGATGAGACCATGACCATTCCGGCCGCTGCAGACAACCCTCCGATAAAGACCAGCAGCGCCAACCAGGGATGACCCGATGAAAGGGGTAAGGTCAGGACAAAATAATCTGCCTGAGACGTATCTCCACCGTTGAGTATAAGTCCGCCCAGAGCGATGGGCAGAACAAAGATATTGATCATGAACAGGTAGGCCGGAAAGCGCCACATGGCCTGTTTGATATGATTCTCGTCCGAATTTTCAGTGACCATGATGTGGAATTGGCGCGGTAGGAACATAATTGCCATCATGGAGAGGACGATGAGGGTAAACCATTTGGTGTAAGGCGTCTGTTCGGTTCCGAGGCGGAACAGGTCGCGACGTTCGGGAAACTGTTCGAAAAAGCGTTGAAAAATATCTCCGAAGCCATCGAACAGGCCGTAGGTGACAAAAATACCGACCGCGACAAATGCAACCAGCTTGACCAGCGATTCGAACGCAACCGCAACAACCAGACCTTCATGGCGTTCTGACGAATCAAGGTGGCGGGCGCGAACAGCATACCGAACAGGGCCAGAATCAAAGCGACGAAGAAGGCGGTGTCGATTCCTGTCGGCAGAACTGAGCTGTATTTTCCCAGCGCAGCGCCGGGATTGGCCAGCGGGGTAGACAGAATGTCGAGGGTTTGTGATATTGCCTTCAGCTGAAGAGCGATGTAGGGTGTTATTCCGAAAACCGCAAAACAGGTGATCAGTGCTCCAAGGATGGCGGAGCGATCGTAGCGGCTGGAAATAAAGTCGGCAATGCTGGTGATGTTTTGCTGTTTACTGATACGAACCATTTTGCGGAGCAGAAACCACCAGGTAAAGGCGATCAGTGTCGGGCCGAGATAAATCGGCAGAAATTCCAGGCCGCTGGTGGCTGCACGACCGACACTGCCGTAAAATGTCCAACTGGTGCAGTAAACAGCCAGAGAGAGGGTGTAGATGCGTGAATTTGTCAGGAGACTCTGCCCGGCCTGTTTACGTCGATCGGCATAATAGGCAACCAGAAAAAGCAGGGTGAAGTAAAAAAGCGAGACCAACAAAACGGTTTTGGTAGAGATCAAGGGCATAATTAAAGACCGTTTACGCCGGAATCATTGGTTCTCAATGTCTTGAGAATCCGGGTCGTTGCGCTCTTCCGACTCAGCTCTGTAGACAAAGAACCATATGACTATAATGGAAATGGGCCATCCAAGAAAGAAATAGAGGACCAGTTCGGGAATTCCGAAGAAGGTTTGTTCAACATTAAAAATGTGCACAAAGGGGAAGTTGATCATGACGATGCCCAGGATCAGACAGAGAATCCAGGCTTCACGTACAGAATTCTGTTTCATTTCTTGCATCGGCAGCCCTGCCTTCAAAGCAATCGGAAGCGTCACCAGGCAAAGTAAGGGTATGCAATCTTTAACCTTTATCTTAATAGATTAGTCCGGTCTCCGTGTAAATACAATAAGAGAATAAATAAAATAGCAGGTCAGGCAGGCCGCAAGCGCTTGTAAGTCGTCTTAGCCTGATTAGTTTTGACGCTCATTAAATGATTATGCTACTTATCAGGATAGACCGATTCCATAAGGACTTTCCGTGACTTTTTTTACTTGTTTACCTCCCTGGAGGCGTTTTTCTGTTGTTCTGTTGGTGCCGCTTCTGCTGGCGGGCTGTTGTCTTGCGCCAAAAAGCGGTTCAGTCGATGTTCCGATTGCGACTGAAACAGATGTTTATCGTTCTGATTTAGCTGATCCGCGCGCAAAGGCTCTGTTTGCTTACAGCCAGTTCCGGTTGTTCGGCAATGAAGGGAGATGGGAGGAGGCACTCGTTGCCCTGAAGCGCGCGATTGGGTTCGACGCAGAGACGGGTTATCTGCAATTGGTTCTGGCCAGGACATATCTGCACATGGAGCAGGTTGAGGATGCTGCTCAGGTTCTTGAGGTCCTGGTTGAAAAATATCCCGATAGCAGTGAAGCCCATGACCTGCTTGGTACGACTTATAGCTTTCAGAAGAAATATGATCTGGCGATCGACCAGTTACGCCGCTCCCTGGAATTGAAACCCGATCAGCTTCCGACGTTGATGCGTCTGGCTGTGACCTTGGAGCGCAATGGGGAGACGGATGCTGCAGTTTCAACCCTGGAAAAAATATTGGAAGAGCAGCCGCAGACTCTGATTGCACGGATGGCGCTGGCGCGTATTTATCAGGAAACCGGACAGGCTGACGAAGCTATGCGGGCTTATGAACAGGTGTTGGAACAGTCTCCTGATCATCAGCAGGCGACCTTGGAATATGGTTATTTGCTTGGGCAGAAGGATCAACAGGCGGCCATAGATTTTTATCTCAAGGCGGTTCAACAGAAGCCTCAGTCCGCTGCCATACGTCAACGGTTGGGCCGGATTTATCTGTCGCGTCAGTTGTTTGACAAGGCTCTCGAACAGTTCCGGATGATTCGCATCCAGCATCCTGACAACGTGCAGATTATCGCCCGTATGGCGATGATTGAGCTAGAATTGGAGCAGTGGAGCGCCGCTGAAGCAGATTTTCGCCAACTGCTGAGTCTGGTCGCTGATAATGATCGCAACCGCTATTACCTTGCTGCGGCTTTGGCGGGGCAGAATAAGCTGTCTGAAGCGATCAGTGAACTGGAAAAGATTTCACCCGACTCATCCACGTATGCTGATGCGGCTTTGCAGCTGGCCTATTATTATAATCGTGTCGATCGCCGGTCAGATGCTGTCGAAGTCCTGCAGTCGTTGTTGGAGCTTGGTCTCGATCATCCCGAAGTCTACTTTTATCTGGCCGCCTTTCTGGGAGATCAGGAGGATTTCGCTCGAGCCCGGAGTGTTGTGCTGACCGGGGTGGAAAAATATCCAAAGGATACCAGGCTTTTATATCAATTCGGAATTGTGCAGGAAAAGATGAAAGACAGCGAGGCTGCCGTCAGGACGATGGAAAAGGTTGTCCGGCTGGATGCAAATCATGCCGATGCTTTGAATTTCCTGGCCTATTATCAGGCCGAGCAGGGGCTCAGGCTTGATCAGGCTCTCGAACGAGCCCGGAAAGCGTATCAGCTTAAACCGAGTGGATATGTCGCCGACACCTTGGGTTGGGTCTTGTTTAAGTTGGGGCGCTATGAAGACAGCCGCCTCTATCTGGAAGGAGCTGTGCTGGACTTTCCTGAAGATGCCATTATCAGGGAGCATTTAGGTGATCTTTATCTGATGCTGGGTTTGTTCGATATGGCTGAACAACAGTATCTTCGCGCTCTTGAACTGGCTCCCGACACCGACAGCCTCAAGCAGAAGCTGGATGAGATGAAAGCTGAACCGTCATGACCAGATGGGTGTTGTTAATGGTTCTTGTCCTTTTTTCCGGTTGTGTCCGTGGTCCGGAAAGGGAGTGGCAGACGCTTCCAACCGAAGAGATGTTGTTGGCACGAATCGTCGAAAATGCGGGGCGTTACCACTCCCTCGATGCTGCGGCAAGTGTTGGTTTGACAGTCAGGGGGCGCTATTTTCCCACGCAACAGTTTCTGCTGCTGGAGAGACCGGATCGCTTGAGGACCGATGTGTTGACCGGATTTGGTCAACTGGTCCTTCAGCTGGCTTCAGATGGCCAGGATATGGCTGTTTTCTTAACGACAAGGTTCCCGGGCGTTTTTTTACGGGCCTGCGACCTATGTCAACATCTCTCGTTTTGTCCGCATTCCCTTGGCTACGTCTGATCTGCTGGCTCTGTTGCTCTATGATCCTCCTCTGGTCTCGTACGCCACAAGGCAGGTCGATATCGTTAACGGCAGCAGACTGCGCCTGACTTTGTTCGGGACCGGCAGCCGTCAAGAGCTTTTTTTTGACGCCGGTCTGGCTCTGGTCGGTTGTCGCTATTATGTCGATGGTGAACCGGTTTTGTCTGTCGACTATAGTAAGATCGATGAGAGGGAACGTTTTCCCCGCAAAGTAAAGATTGTTCTGCCCCAAGAGGATACTCGTGTAACAATAAGCTATTCTGATGTTAAGTTGAATACCGAGGTAAGTGATCAACACTTTCAATTGGAGCAGCCTGAGAACAGTGTTCCTGAACTTTTGCCCTAGAAGGCGGCACTGCTGATGAATTTTAATTGTAAATGGATTGTTCTGTTGGTCCTGCTGTTTGTCGGTTCTTCCTGTAACAAGGCGACTGATGAAGCCTTGCCGGGGGTTGAAGAGAACGTTCAGCCCGCATATGGCGATACCTTTATCGAGGCTTCCATTGGTGATGCCAGCAACCTGCTGCCGGTTCTGTCTTCCGATTCAGCGTCGAGTTCTATCAATAGCCTGGTTTACAATGGCTTGATTCGCTATGATAAGAACTTGAAGATTGAAGGTGAGTTGGCAGAATCGTGGGATATATCGGCCGATAATCGGACCATTACCTTTGCTCTGCGTCGAAATGTGACGTGGCACGATGGTGCGCCCTTTACTTCGGCGGATGTCAAGTTCACCTACGAGCTTTATATCAACCCGAAAACTCCGACTTCTTATGCCGAATCGTTCCGGCAGGTTGCATCAGTCGAAGCTCCGGACAACTATACCTTTATTGTTCACTATAAAACCCCCTATGCTCCTGCATTGCTCAGTTGGGGGACCGCAATACATCCCAGGCACCTGCTGGAAGGTGTTGATATCACCAAGAGCCCGCTGGCACGCAGGCCGATCGGGACCGGCCCATATCGGTTCTCAGAGTGGGTTGGTGGTGAAAAGATCGTATTGGAATCCAATCCCGCTTATTTTGAGGGACAGCCGTATATCAAACGCGTCGTGTACCGGATCATTCCCGATCAGTCGACCCAGTTTCTGGAGTTGCAGACGGGAAGTCTCGATTTCATGGGATTGTCTCCGCTGCAGTACGATCGTCAGACAGATACCCCGGCTTTTCGACGTTTGTACAACAAATACCGGTACCTTAACTTCGGTTATAGCTATCTCGGTTACAATTTGCGCCGGCCGATGTTTCAGGACAAGCGTGTCCGTCAGGCGCTCTCTTACGCCATCAACAAACAGGAAATTATTGATGGTGTGTTGCTGGGTTACGGCCGGGTTGCAACCGGCCCCTACAAGCCGGATACCTGGGTCTACAATCCCGACGTGCATAAGTATGACTACGACCCCGAAAAGCCAGGCAGTTGTTAGCAGAGGCTGGCTGGGTCGATACCGATGGTGACGGTGTTCTTGACAAGGATGGAGCCAGGTTGGCTTTCACTATTGTCACCAATCAGGGGAATGATCTGCGCTCGAAAGCCGGTGAGATTATTCAACGCCGTTTCAGGGAAATTGGGGTCGACGTCAAATTGCGGATTATCGAGTGGGCGACGTTCCTCAAAGAATTTATCAATCCCGGTAATTTTGACGCGACGATCCTGGCCTGGACCGGCGGCCCTGAGCCGGATCAGTACAATATCTGGCATTCGAGTAAAACCGGTCCACGAGAATTGAATTTCATCGGTTATAAAAATGCAGAGGTCGATGAGTTGTTGGAAAGGGGCGTCGGGTGTTTGATCAGGCCCAGAGAAAGGTTTACTACGACCGTTTCCAGGAGATACTGGCCGAAGAGCAGCCTTATACTTTTCTGTACGTCGGTGAAGGTCTGCCGGCTGTATCGAAACGCTTTCGCGGTGTAGAGGAAGCTCCGGCCGGAATTCGCTATAATTTCAATCAATGGTTCGTTCCTGAGAAGGAACAGAAATATTCCAGGTGAATCGATGCTGAGTTACATCATCAAACGACTGATTTTACTCATCCCTCTGCTACTGGGGATTACGCTGATTTCCTTTGTCGTGATTCATCTGGCTCCGGGGGAACCAACCGATTTGCAAACCCAGATGAATCCGCAGGCGGGATCTGAACTGCAGGAAAAGTTACGGGTTCAATACGGCCTTGATCAACCGCTCTATGTCCAGTACGGTCAATGGTTGGGACGACTGGTTCAGCTCGATTTCGGCGAGTCTTTTGCGACCGACAGGCGTCCTGTTCTGGAAAAGATAACAGAGCGATTACCGGTGACGATTCTGCTCAACCTGTTGTCAATTGTTCTGATTCTTGCCGTTTCGGTGCCTTTGGGATTCTTTCGGCCATTCGACGCAATTCGGGCTTCGACCGGACAACGACAGTGCTGGTCTTTACCGGTTTTGCCATGCCGTCATTCTGGCTGGCTCTCCTGATGATGGACTGGTTCGGAGTCCGCTTGGGATGGCTGCCGGTTTCTGGACTGAAATCTCTGGGATATGAATACCTCGGTTTCTGGAATCAAATCATTGACCGTCTTTCTCATCTGATCTTGCCGGTTTTGTTTCCGCTATCGGCGGACTGGCCGGTTTTCGCGTTACATGCGCTCCAATATGCTGGAAGTTGTGCGCCAGGATTACATTTTGACCGCTCGGGCCAAGGGATTGGCCGAGCGGACGGTTATTTATAAGCATGCTCTGCGCAATGCTCTGTTGCCGGTTATTACAATCCTGGGACTGTCGGTTCCCGGCCTCATCGGCGGGAGTGTGATTTTTGAAACCATCTTTGCTATTCCAGGGATGGGGAAACTGTTCTACGATGGGGTCATGATGCGTGATTATCCGTTGATCATGGGAGTGTTGGTCATCGGTGCGGTTCTGACTCTTTTGGGAAACCTGTTGGCCGATATCTCCTATGCGTTGGCAGATCCGCGGATTCGCCAGCAGAAGGACAGTTCTGTTTGATTGATGCGGTGATTTAATAGGGGATTATATGAAACTGAATGCTAATAGATTAGGTGAAATGTTGCTTGAAGCAGGCTTGATTGACCAGTTTCAATTGGAATCGGCGCTGTCGATGCAACGTAACCTCGGTGGGCGGATCGGCAGTGCGCTGGTTAAACTCGGTTATCTGCCCGAAGAAACGATCATGGAGTTTCTGGAGACACAGGTTAAATATGCGCGTGTCTCCCTGAAGGAAATGGCAATCTCTAAGTCTTTGATGTCCCTGATGCCTTATGAGCGTATGCTGGAGCTGATGGTTATACCGATTGAGTTGCGCAAGAGTGACGGTGAAAAGAGTCTGCGCATGGCAATGACCGACCCGACCAACCTGAAACTGATTGATGATCTGCAGTTTGCTACGGGTTGCAAGGTTCTGCCTGTGCTTGCTTCAGAGTATGACATTGCTGAAGCCCTGGCGAACAATAAGCCGGTCGAGACGCCTCAAACGTCTGAACCTGTTCTTGAAGAACTGGTATCTCTTGACAACAATATGGTTGATTTCAGTGAACTTCCTTCATCTGATCCACGCCTCGACCGTTTGCTGGATATCCTGAAAGAAAAAGGTGTCCTCAGTATTCTTGATGTTGAAAGGATCAAATTCGACTGATTATGGCTGCGACTCACTCTTCATTTTTACGCGCTGTTGTCTGGCAGCGACTGCGCCGTAATCGCATGGCGCTGACTGGAGCCGGGATTGTGCTGATTATGTTCGTCATGGCTGCCGTGGCATCTTTTTCCACTCTCGACCCTGCCGCAATTGATGTCAGTCAACGCCTGCTGCCGCCGAGCCTGGCTCATCCTCTGGGAACCGATGACCTTGGTCGCAGTGTCCTGATCCGCATGCTTTACGGTGCGAGGATCTCTCTTCTGGTCGGTTTCGTCGCTGTTGGCATATCGACACTGATCGGCATTGCCTTTGGCGCCCTGGCCGGTTTCTACGGCGGCTGGGTTGATGCCGTTATTATGCGTTTTGTCGATATCATGCTCTGCTTTCCCGCTTTTTTCCTTATTCTGGCAGTGATTGCGTTCCTCGAACCGTCGATCTGGCATATTATGATCGTTATCGGCCTGACCAGCTGGATGGGGTTGCGCGTTTTGATTCGGGCTGAGTTTTTAAGTTTTGAGGCAGCGTGATTTTGTCCTCGCAGCCAATCGCTGGGGGCCAGTGACGGACGTCTGATCTTTCGTCATATTCTTCCTAATGCCATGTCGCCGGTGCTGGTTTCAGCAACCCTCGGTGTCGCCGGGGCAATTTTGACGGAAAGTGCGTTATCGTTTCTCGGGATCGGGGTGCAGCCGCCGACACCATCCTGGGGGAATATGCTGATTACCGGTAAGCAGACTCTCGGCAGCGCCTGGTGGTTGTCGGTTTTCCCGGGCGTGGCTATTCTGTTGACTGTCCTCGGTTATAATCTTCTGGGTGAGGGGATCCGGGATGCTCTCGATCCAAGGTTGAAAGAATGACGGTAAAGGATTTTCTCGAGAAGCGTTTTAGCGCGTTAATGACCAATGATTACGCCGCAGTTTACCACAGCTATCATGAAGACTCGCCCTTTTTGATGCAATTTGACAGTTGCGAGGATTATCTTGTTTTTGCCGAGCACCAGCTGAAATCAATCGTCATAAAAAGTTGGGATGTGCGTGCCAGAAGGCAACTGGGGCCAGACCGGGTTGAGGCTCTGCTGGCAATGGAATTGGATGTCGGTGGGGAGTCGGTGTTTTTTTATGAGTGCGCTTTGTTGATTCAGAGTGATGATGAATGGCGGTATCATTCTGCCCAGAAACTGGGGGTGGACGATTATACCGGGTCCTCAGATCAAATTGCTTTTAAGCACTTCGACCAGGTGGCGGAAAAAATCCGTTTCTGAGGTGCATTGGATAAATCGTGACAATGATTTTTGACTTATTGTGACTTTAATTGGATCGAATTGAGTATCATGCCGGAGCTTCCCGAAGTGGAAACGACTGTCCGTGGAATTTTACCCCATCTTGTCGGGCAGACAATTCTTGAATTGGTGTTGCGGGCTGAAAAATTACGCTGGCCTCTGGATCGTGGCCTCTGCGAAGTTTTGCCCGGACAGAAAATTGTCGCAGTGACACGCAGGGCGAAGTATCTGCTGATTCACTGCGAGCATGGTGTCCTGATCATCCATCTGGGCATGACCGGAGTTCTGCGTATTATTCCGGCCGACACGACTGAACGCAAACATGATCATGTTGATCTTATTATGACCAATGGGCAGGCAATGCGTTTCAGCGACCCACGGCGCTTTGGGATTTTACCTATACGACGGAGCCACCCGATCAACACAGATGTCTGGCTCACCTGGGGCCGGAGCCTTTGGACGGCAGTTTTGACGCTACCTACCTCTACCATCTGTCGCGAGGCAAAAAACAGGCGATCAAAACTTTTATCATGGATCAAAAAACGGTGGTCGGAGTTGGTAATATCTATGCCAACGAGGCCTTGTTCCAAGCTGGTATCAGACCGTCGCGCCCTGCCGGACGGGTTGGTTTGAACCGTTATGAAAAGCTTGTAAGTGCCATCAGGATGATTTTACACAAGGCGATCGAGGCCGGTGGGACGACAATCAGCGATTTTCGCCAGAGTGATGGCCAGCCCGGATATTTTGATCAGCAATTACTTGTTTACGGACAGGGCGGACGACCTTGTCCCACCTGTGGAAATACGATCAGTACATCGCGTCTGGGACAGAGATCGACCTATTTCTGTCCACAATGTCAACATTGAAATGTTCACCAAGACAGGACTAGATGGATGATGAATCGGTTCGGTTTTCTCTTTTCTTATCGCGTCGGAGTTGCGGACATTAACTATGGAGGTCATGTCGCCAACTCTGCTGTGCTTAATATTTTCCAGGATGCAAGAATCGCTTTTCTGGCAAGTTTAGGGCCGTATTCAGAAGTTGATTTGGGCGGCTGCGGCGTCATCATGCCTGAAGCGCATGTCTATTATCGGCAGGAGATGTTCATGGGGGATGAGTTGGTCGTGGGGCTACGTGTCTCTGAACTGAAACGTTCCAGCTTTTGCCTTGATTATCGTATTGAGCGACAGGGGCAGGTCACAGCTGAAGGGCAGACGGTTCTGGTCTGTTTTGATTATAAAAGCGTAAACCATGCAGAATGCCGATGGAGTTCAAAACAGCGCTTGATGGTTTTGAGAACCCTTGAGTTATTTGTTCTCGGTGGCGGTGGTGTCAATGATGCCGGACATGATCGTTGTCCGCGTCCGCGTGCCTGTGTTTTCGATAACGGGTGAAAACTGCCTGAGTCTGGCATTAGGGAAGTAATTTCAACCACCTTTCGGCCTTGACGTCAGTAGCTCTCAGGGGTTATTGTGCGCGGCACAAATACGCTGTTTTCCGATTCTGTATCAAGCTCGATGGCTGCTGATTTTATGATCACGCGCAGTCGATGCAGATTATTTGTTCAAGATAAAAGGACATGAATTGCTATGGAAGAACTGAACGAACTGTTACAACAACGGCGGGCCAAATAGACAGTTTGAAGCCGCTGGATTAAATCCTTTTGCTAATGATTTTAAGGTTTCTCATACGACAGCCCAGATTCTGGATGTTCATAAAGATGACGATAAGGACAAGCTGGAAACTTTTGACCTTGAATATCGTGTTGCCGGCCGTATCATGGCACGACGTGATTTTGGCAAAGCAGCCTTTCTTCAGTTACAGGATGGCGGCGGGCGTATCCAGGTGTATGTCGCACGTAATCAGGTTGGTGAAGACGCTTTTGAGCTGTTCAAAAAGTATGATATCGGTGACATCGTTGGTGTGGCAGGTGTTCCTTTTAGAACCAAAACGGACGAGCTGTCGCTGCGTGCCGCTGAAATCCGACTGCTGACCAAATCGTTGCTGCCGCTACCGGAAAATGGCATGGCCTCACTGATGTCGAAACGCGCTATCGTCAACGCTATCTCGATTTAATTGTCAATCCCGATGTGCGTGAGACGTTCAAAAAGCGTAGTCAGGTCATCAGCCTGATGCGTGAGTTCATGATCGCCAATGACTATCTGGAAGTCGAAACTCCAATGATGCAGCCGGTTGCCGGCGGTGCGACCGCCAGACCCTTTGTAACGCATCATAACACTCTTGATATGGATCTGTTCCTGCGTATCGCGCCTGAACTGTATCTCAAGCGTCTGGTTGTCGGTGGTTTTGATCGTGTCTTTGAGATCAACCGGAACTTCCGTAATGAAGGGATTTCGATTCGCCACAACCCTGAATTCACGATGATTGAATTTTATCAGGCTTATGCGACCTATCATGATTTAATGGATTTGACTGAAAAGATGATCTGTCATATCGCCAGCGAGGTTTGCGGCGGTTTGGTGATTCCGTACGGTGACAAGGATGTCGACCTGACGCCGCCGTGGGATCGCTTGACTTTGAAAGAAGCGATTGTCAAGTATGGCAACGTTGAGATGGCTGTTTGGAAGATCGGGAACAGTCGCTTGCGTATGCCGACAGGCTCGGACTGGAGCCGGACAGGGCTACCGGTCATGGCAAGCTGCTGGCCGAAATCTTTGATGAAGTCGTTGAACCTAATCTCTGGCAGCCAACGTTCATTACTGAGTATCCGACCGAAATTTCACCATTGTCACGCAAAAATGACGAAAATCCTGACGTCGTTGATCGTTTTGAACTGTTTGTCGTCGGCCGTGAGTTGGCTAATGCCTTTTCCGAGTTGAATAATCCGATTGATCAGAAGGAACGCTTTGTCAAACAATTGGAAGAAAAGCGGCCGGAGACGATGAAGCCCATGCTATGGATGAAGATTATATCCGTGCTCTTGAATATGGGCTGCCGCCGACAGCGGGAGAGGGGATCGGTGTTGATCGTCTGGTCATGTTGTTGACGAATTCCGCATCTATCCGCGACGTTATTCTGTTTCCTCAAATGCGACCGGAAGCCGGCTGATCTCTGTATGATCAACGCTGTGGATGCTGTATAACGGATTACCCTGTCTCTGCCGCTCGCGCTCTTTCCGACGCTGCGGCAGAGATGCTGGATCCTGAGCAGCGATTCATCGTTGACTGTGCCGGGGGCAGTCTTTTCCAGACGGAGTCACATGTCTTACGAGTGGTTTGTCAGCCTTCGCTATCTTCGGGCCAAGCGGAAGCAGACCTTCATTTCTGTTATATCTTTTATTTCAATTGCCGGAGTCACTCTTGGTGTGGCTGCTCTGATTCTGGTTCTTGCTGTGATGACCGGATTCACCGATGGTGTACGACGCCAGATTCTGGGGAACGTTCCACATGTTCTGGTCCAGAAGTTTGGCGATGGGATCGAAGAATATCAGCGGCTGGTTGACAGCGCCAGGATTCTTCCTCATGTCGTTTCCGCCAGTCCGTATGTCTCCAAAGAGGTGATGTTGCTGTCCGGTGGTAATGTGGCAGCAGTCAGCGTTAAGGGCGTCGACCGGGGACATAAGATCTTTGCCCAGGAATTGCTCTCTCTGGATGGAGAGCCGGTCAAATCAAATTTTTATAATCTTGAAACCGGTCGCCCCGGAATTATTATCGGGCTTGATACCGCCAGCAAGCTTGGGGTTGCCGTTGGCGATTCTATCAACGTCATTCCGCCGATGTTTACGATCACGCCTTTCGGCATGATCCCTAAGATGAAGCCTTTTCAGATCATTGCCATCTTCGAGAAACAGAGCAGTTTGATCGACAGCTTTTATGCTTATATCCCGCTGAAAACAGCCCAGGATTTTTTCGATATGCCCGGTGTCGTCAGTGGTGTCGAGGTCGAAGTGGACCTGTTTGACAAGGCGCCCGAGGTGGCTGAAACTTTAAGCTCAGAGTTTAGCTTTCCTTACGTCGTCCGCTCCTGGCAGAATATCTATGGTTCATTTCTTTCCGCTCTGAAGTTGGAAAACTGGGATTGTTTATTGTGCTGGGAATTATCGTACTGGTCGCAGCCTTTAATATCGCAACGACTCTTATCATGGTTGTCATGGAGAAAAGCCGGGATATTGCCATTTTGAGAGCCATGGGAGCCAATGCCGCGAGTATCATGAAATTTTTGTGATGGAGGGGCTGATTATCGGTACGCTGGGAACGGGGCTCGGGACGGGTCTGGGGATTCTTCTGGCCCATTATGCTGATGCGGTGATCAAATCTCTTGAAAGCGCATTCGGCATCAAAATTTTGATCAGGCCGTTTACGGTATGGAACATTTTCCCTCCGAAATTGTGACCACAGACGTGTTAGCGGTCATGGCAATGGCCATGAGTATTTCTTTGCTGGCGACAATTTATCCGGCCTGGCGCGCTTCGCGGATGGACCCGGCGGAGGCGTTGCGCTATGAATAAGCCCGCAATGATTGAAGTGGCAGGGCTGGGGAAGCAATTTAAAACGCCCAGTGCAGAGATCAAAGTTCTTAACGACATCAACCTTAAAATCTGTCAAGGGGAGCGGGTTGCCATCGTTGGGACTTCGGGGGCAGGCAAGACAACGTTGATGCATATTCTCGGTGGACTGGATCGACCCTCTGCCGGAGAGGTTCGCTTTGAAGGCAAGAACCTGTTTGATCTCCGTGGCCCGGAACTTGATGCCTTTCGAAATCAGACCATCGGTTTTGTCTTTCAGTTCCATCAACTCCTGCCGGAATTCAGCGCGCTGGAAAATGTTATGATGCCACTGCTGATAGGCGGATTAAAACGTCAGCAAGCAATCAGAAGAGCAACAACCCTGCTTGAAGAGGTTGGTCTGGAGCACCGGCTGACGCATAAACCGGGAGCATTATCAGGGGGAGAGCAGCAACGTATTGCGATTGCCCGTGCATTGGTGGGTGAACCGCGATTATTGCTGGCTGATGAACCGACCGGGAATCTTGATAGTGGTACATCTGAAGAAATACTGGCGCTGTTGAACAATATGCATCAGTCTCGAGGTCTGACCATGATTATTGTTACGCACAATAATGCCTTGGCTGCCAGCCTCGATCGAGTACTAGAGCTGAAAGACGGCGCCCTGGCAGCTGACATTTTAAATTGATGTTGCCGCTTGAATTCCCTATAATCCCACTTTTGTTTGAGCTTCCAGCTAAGGGTTAGAGATGCTTAAAAAAATATTACTGGTACTTTGTCTCCTGTGTACAGCTACAGCTGCTCTGGCAGCTGAATTCAGAGTGTCAGATGTTCAGGTTGAAGGAAATAAGCGGATTGAGTCTTCAACGATTCTTGCCGCTGTTTCTATGAAGGCTGGAGATGAAGTTGATGTCGGTGACGTTGACCAGGCCTTGCACAGTATCTTCGCCCTCGGTTTTTTTTCCGACGTGTCTGCGGAAATGACCGAAGTGCAAGGGGCGCGCATTCTGACATATGTCGTCGAAGAATTGCCGCTGATCAGGACAATTGCCTTTAAGGGCAATGATGAATTAAAACGTGACAAGCTGCGACCTCTGGTCAAGTTGAGAACGCCATCAATCTACAACCGTGTGAAGATCAATCAAAGTATCCAGGCGATCAGGGAAAAGTATATTGAAGACGGTTTTCACGCGGTTAAAATAAAACCGGAACTCGAAAGCGATATCGAGAACGAAGCAACTTTGACCTTCAGTATTGACGAGGGTGAAAAGGTCTTGATACGTGAATTGACATTCATCGGAAATACCGTATTCGATAAAGGTGATTTGATCGGCAAGATTGAAACTCGCGAAAAGTGGTTTCTGTCCTGGCTTACCGGACGTGGTGCCTATCTTGAAGACACCATGGAGATCGATATCGAAAGGATCAAGGCTGCTTATCATGATGTTGGCTATCAGGATGTCAAGGTCAAGCCGGCTCAGGTGACCCTGGTAGAGGATGAGTACCTGGATATCCTGATTGAAATTGATGAAGGGCCGCAATATCGCGTCGGAAAGGTCAGTGTCAGTGGAGACCTGTTGCGCTCTGAAGATGAGCTCCTCGGTCTGGTTCAGCTGAAGTCTGGTGACATTTATAGTCGACTTAAATTGCGAGACAGCATCCTGGCTCTGACCGATCTCTACGCCGATAATGGCTATGCTTACGCCAATGTTGCCCCGCTCAGGGAAAAAGACAAAAATCAGTTGTTGATGAATCTGAACTTTGAGGTTGAGCAGGGAACCCAGGTCTATGTTGAGAGAATCAGGATCCGTGGCAATACCAAGACCCGTGACAAGGTTATTCGTCGCCAGGTTCCTCTGGTAGAAGGGGAACTTTACAGCGCTAAAAACATCAAGGACGCAAATCGGCGTATCCGGAATCTGGGCTATTTTGAAGAGGTCAACGTGACCAATAAGCCCGGTTCGAGTGAAGACAAGACGATTGTCAGTGTTGATGTAAAAGAAAAACCGACCGGAACGTTTTCCATCGGCTTGGGTTATTCGTCTGTCGATAAACTTGTTACCCAGGGATCGATCAGTCAGGATAACTTTCTCGGTTACGGATTAAAGCTCAAGGTCAGCGGAAGCCTCGGGTCGAGCAGTAATACCTATTCGCTCGGCCTGACAGATCCCTATTTCCTCGACAGCGATTGGACTTTGGGCTTCGAAATTTACAAGACAGAACGTGAATATGACGATTATGACGACAACCGCATTGGTGGAGCTATCAGGGCCGGGCACCCGATTTCCAAAAACTCAAAGCTCTATCTGACCTATCGTTATGAAGAGAAGGAGATTCTGATCGATGATGACAGCGATGTCGGTTCGATTATTCAGGATTCCGAAGGGGAGTCGACCCTGTCATCCGTGACGACCGAGTGGGTGCGCAACAGTACCGATAATTTTCAGGATCCCAGTCGTGGAGGCTTGACGAAACTGAGTCTTGAGTATGCCGGTCTCGGCGGGACTGATAACTTTGTCAAATCGATCGCCTCTCATCGACATTTCTTCCCGGCGTTCTGGGGGACCGTGTTTTCGATCAACGGTGAAATTGGATATGTGGTCAGCACCAATGATGATGATGTCCCTATCGGAGAGAGATTCTTTCTGGGGGGGATCAGGACCTTGCGAGGATTCAAGAACCGTGAAGTCGGTCCGACCGATCCCAATGATCCCGACGATTATATCGGTGGGGAAAAGATGGCTTATTTTAACTTCGAGTACATCTTTCCCATAGCCAAGGAGTTGGGGTTGAAAGGGGTCTTGTTTTATGACACCGGTAACGCCTGGAGCGAGGATGACGAATATTTCTCGGATATGAGGAACTCTGTCGGTGCTGGTATCCGGTGGCTAAGCCCCTTGGGGCCGCTGCGTTTTGAATGGGGGTATAATCTTTCTCCCCGCGAGGGAGAAAAACAGTCAGTCTTTGAATTTACTATCGGAAAAGCATTTTGAGCTAACATTGAACTGAAAACAGGAGATTATTCATGAAAAGAATTATGGTTGCGCTTATCGCTGTGCTTTTATTTGTTACACCGGCATTGGCTGAAACAAAAATTGGCTATGTCGACCTGCAGAAAGCTCTCAACCTTTCCAAGGCAGGAGCTCAAGCAAAGAGCGATATTTCGAACTTGGTGAAAAAATATGAAGGAGAGTTCAAGAGCAAGCAGGAAGCATTGCAGGCCAAAGGAAGTGAACTGCAGAAGCAGGGTGTTCTTTTGTCCGATACTGCGAAGGCTGAAAAAGAGCGTGATTATCAGAAAGAAATGAGAGAACTGCAGCGCTTTCAGAATGATGTCAAAGAAGAGTTGAAGCAGAAGGATTCAGAGTATACAAAGCGCATCCTGGATGAACTTTTTGTCGTTCTGCAGAAGATTGGTAAAGATGAGGGCTATACGATGATTATTGAAAAAAATGAAGGTGCCGTTATTTTTGCAGACGATTCGATCGATTTGACCGATGCGTTGATTAAAGCGTACGACGCAAGCAAATAATCAAAGGGTACGGATAAAATGAAAAAGCTGAAGCAGCTGGCAGAGTTGGTCGGTGGGCAGGTTGTGGGGGATCCGGAGGTGGAGATCAGGCGGGTTGCGCCAATTGATCAAGCTCAAGAAGGTGACATTACCTTTGTGTCGAACCAAAATACTTGCCGTTGTTGCAACAATGCCGGGCTTCGGCCGTCATCGTCACACCTGGAATTGAAACAGCCGGGATGAATTTTCTGGTCAGCCCCAATCCCTATCTGGCCTTTGCCAAAATCCTGACCGAGCTGCAGCCGAAAGCGCCTGTCCGTGCTGGAATCATGGCGGGGTGCAATATCGCCGAATCCGCCGAGATTGATCCCTCGGTCACCATCGCTTCCGGTTGCCACGTGGGTGAAAGAGTCAAAATCGGAGCGGGGACTAAAATCCATCCCGGTGTCGTCATTTACGATGATGTCGAAATTGGTAAGGACTGTCTGCTTCACGCCCAGACGATTATCCGGGAAGGATGTCGTCTGGGTGACAGGGTTATTTTACAACCATCGGCGGTTATCGGTTCAGATGGTTTCGGTTTTGCCCCCGACGGGCAGAGCTATTATAAAATCCCCCAGGTTGGTATTGTTGTGCTGGAGGATGATGTTGAAATCGGAGCATGCAGTTGCATTGATCGTGCGGCCTTGGGCGAAACAGTCATTCGCCGCGGAACGAAATTGGATAACCTTGTTCAGATCGGGCATAATGTCGAGGTCGGTGAGGATTGTGTCATCGTCTCCCAGTGTGGTGTGGCCGGTAGTTCCAAGATCGGTAACCACTGCACGTTCGGTGGCCAGGCGGGGATCGCCGGGCACATTAAAATTGGTGATAATGTTACAATCGGCGGTCGTGGCGGAGCGACCGGAAATGTAGAACCGAATCAGGTTCTGTCCGGGGTACCGTTAATGCCCCACAAACAATGGCTCAGGGCGACTATGTCGTTGGCTAAACTGCCTGAAATGCGTAAAGAAATGCAACAAATGAAGAAACGTCTCGAGGAGCTTCAGGCGTTGATTAAGGAGAATTGAATATGCTGGTCATGAACATACAGGAAATTATGAAAACCCTGCCACATCGCTACCCGTTTTGCTGGTGGATCGCATCGAAGAGATGGAAGAGGGAAAAAAGGTTGCAGGGTATAAAAATGTGACAGTCAATGAGCCGTTTTTTCAGGGCCATTTTCCTGACCACCCGATTATGCCGGGCGTCTTATTGTGGAAGCGATGGCGCAGGTTGGCGGAGCCTACGTCACTGTTATCGACGCGTCGGTGATGATAAGGTGACCTACTTTGCCGGAATCGAGAAAGCCCGTTTTCGTAAGCCCGTTCTGCCTGGTGATGTGTTGCGCATGGAGCTAGAATTGCTCTCCAGGAGACGCGGTATCTATCAGTTTAGCGGAAAGGCCTACGTTGGTGACACTCTGGTTGCTGAAGCTACATTAAAGGCGACCTTTGCAGACAAATAATACCAATTCAGGAGATATCATGATCCATCCAACAGCGATAATTTCACCAGGAGCCGAGCTTGATGATTCCGTCAGTGTCGGACCTTATGCCGTTATCGGCGGGCAGGTAAAATCGGCTCAGGAACGACTGTTGGGCCCCACGCCGTTATTGAAGGTCGTACGGAAATCGGCTGTGATAACCAGATCTTTCAGTTTGCTTCTGTTGGAGCGGTTCCTCAGGATCTGAAATTTCATGGTGAACAATCTTGCCTCAAAATCGGTGACCGCAATAAAATCCGCGAGTTTGTCACGATTCATCTTGGTACCGAGGATGGCGGTGGGATTACAACTGTTGGCAGTGACTGCCTGTTTATGGCCTACTCGCATATCGCTCACGATTGTATTGTCAAAAATCATGTCATTCTCGCCAACGCGGCAACCTTGCGGGGCATGTCGAAATTGACGACTTTGCCATCATGGGAGGGTTGAGTGCCGTCCACCAGTTCACCAGGATCGGGTGTCACGTCATGGCCAGTGGCGGTTCCATGGTTGCCCAGGATGTTGCTCCCTATTCAATTGTTCAGGGCGATCGGGCAACGACCGTCGGATTAAATCTGACCGGTTTAAAACGGCGCGGGTTCACCCGCGAAGCTATGGCCAACATCAAAACATGTATAAACTGGTGTTTCGATCAAATATGAAGCTGGAAGAGCGATAGATAAGATCGCAGATGAGTTTGATACTCATGCAGATGAGGTTTTGACGTAATCTGGAGTTTCTGAAAAGAGCCAACGCGGCTTGGCGCGTTAACGTCTTGTCGATCCATTTATCAGTACAGAAGTTGCGAGCTCTATTGAGCTCGCCTTTTGTTTTTTAGGGATTTAATCGATGTCAGCAGGTCTGCCTGATAAGAATACGCGTCGTGTCATGATCGTTGCCGGTGAAGCATCTGGTGATCTGCATGGCAGCAATCTGCTGCGTGCCGCTGCCGAATCTTATCCTCCGCTCTCCTTTTATGGTGTTGGCGGTGACAAAATGCGGACAGCAGGGTGCGATATTATCTTTCCCTCTGATGAACTGTCGGTCATGGGCGTACAAGAAGTCTTTGGGGCGCTGCCACGCATCATAAAACGTTTTAAATTACTTAAAAAACAGCTTCAGTCTGATGATAAACCGGATCTTCTGATTCTGATTGACTTCCCAGACTTCAACCTGCGCTTAGCTAAAGTGGCCAAGGCGAACAAGGTGCCGGTCCTTTATTACATCAGCCCAAAGGTCTGGGCCTGGCGGAGTGGCCGGATTAAGACCATTGTTGACCGGGTGGATCGACTTGCTTTGATTTTCCCTTCGAACCGGCTATTTATGAACCCTTTGGTATGCAGGCCGATTATGTCGGGAACCCGCTGCTGGATGAATTCAGTCAGAATCAGCCTCAGGGATTTTTACGCAAACAGCTTGAGCTCGAGGCTGATCAACAGGTTGTCGGAATCTTCCCCGGAAGCCGGAACAGTGAGTTGACATACATTCTCGACAGCCTGATTGCAACGGCGGAGTTGTTGCAACAACAAAAATCTGATATCCGGTTTATCGTTCCTGTTGCTCCTTCTCTTTCTTGTGCAGAGATAGAACAAAAATTCAGAGACAGTGATTTGTCGGTTCGTTTTGTAGAGGAAAATATCTACGAGGTTGCAGCCGTCTGCGATGCGGTCCTGACTGTTTCGGGTACTGTGACATTGCAACTCGCTTTGATGAAGACTCCTATGGCCATCGTCTACAAGGTGGCCCCGTTGAGCTATGCGATCGGAAAGCGGTTAATTCGTGTTGAGTCTGTAGGTTTGGCTAATATTGTCGCCGGTCGCAGGATCGTGCGGGAATTTATTCAGGATGATGCCGAACCTCGGGCCATGTGCACCGAGTTGATTCGTCTTTTGGATGATGACTCTTATGCTCAACAGATGCGTGAGGACCTTGCGGAAGTCTGTTCCCGACTTGGCGATCCTGGCTGTTCCCGGCGTGTGGCCGATATTGTTGCAGAAATGACCGAATTGAAAGAGATGCCGATTTAATGCTGAACGATACACAGAAAAACCTGTATATCCGGTTGATTCATTATGCCGGGCCATATAAAAAGTTGATTGCTCTGTCTATGTTAGCGTCCCTGGGGGTCGCTGGTACCGACGCCGTAACCGCTTATCTGGTCAAGCCTTTCGTAGATCAGTTGATCGTTGCCGGCAACTTGACTTTAGCCAGGCTTGTTCCTCTGCTGGTGATTGTCATGGCAACATTTAAGGGCGTGTCCCGCTATGTGCAGGAATACAATATCCGCACAGCCGGACAGGGAGCCTTGCAGGATATCCGCAACCGGGTTTTTGGTCATTCCATTCGTCTGTCGATGCGTTTTTATACCGAAAATTCAACCGGCGGCCTAATGTCACGGATTTTAAATGATATTAATGTTCTTCAGGCCGCCGTGTCCGATGTCCTGGTGATTCTTCTCCGTGAATCGGTCACCATGGTTGCACTGACGGGGTATGCATTTTATACCGACTGGAAGCTGGCTCTCATGGCTTTTGTCGCTATTCCCGCTGCCGCACTGCCCGCAGCGGCCATCGGGAAGAAAATTAAAAAAGTTTTCACAGCGCGGGCAATCCGCCATGGGGGATGTGACAGCTGTTTTGGAGCAGAGTGTTTCAGGGATCAAGGTCATTAAAGCCTTTGCGACCGAGGATTTGGAAGAAAAACGGTTTGTCTCTGAAAATGCCGGCTTTTTCAGACTGATGAAGAAAACATTTCGCTACTCGGCCGCAACTGCGCCGGTTATGGAAATACTGACATCATTAGGAGTCGCAGCGGTTCTTTGGTACGGTCTGGAACGGGTTGTTGCAGATGAGCTGACAAAAGGGGAGCTTTTTTCAATTCTGGCGGCTATTTTGCTGATGTATGCACCGCTCAAACGCTTGACAAAGGTTAATAACCGGGTCCAGCGGGCTTTAGGTGCTGCTGAACGGGTTTTTGAGATATTGGATACTCCGGCAGAAGTGCTGGATCCCCCCAACGCTATTGAGCTTCCATGCAGTCGGGGGCAAGTAGACTTCGAGAACATCTCATTCCGTTACGATAATGAATTGGTGTTGGATGACTTCTCATTGACTGTAAAACCAGGTGAAATTGTCGCATTTGTCGGCTCCAGTGGCGCTGGGAAGTCAACGATTTTTCATTGTTGAACAGGTTTTACGATCCACAGGCGGGGAGGGTGTTGATCGATGGTCATGATATTCGCTCAGTGACTCAGAGCAGCCTGCATCAGTCAATAGCTCTGGTTGATCAGGATTCATTTTTGTTTAATGATACGATTATCAATAATCTCCGCTATGGTTCCCGGCAGGCTGATCTGACCGCGGTAAAGGCCGCGGCACAAAAAGCATTTGCCGATGATTTTATTCGTCAACTTCCCGAGGGTTATGATACGGCGATTGGTGACCGCGGTGTTCGCCTGTCAGGAGGGCAGCGCCAGAGAATTTGTATTGCCAGGGCAATCCTTAAAGACGCTCCCATACTGTTGCTTGATGAAGCGACCAGTGCACTGGATACTGAAAGTGAGGCGATTGTACAGAAAGCCTTGAGTAATTTGATGCGTAATCGTACCACATTTGTCGTTGCGCACAGGCTTTCGACAATCATGCATGCCGATTCAATTGTGGTGATGGATTCCGGACGGATTGTTGAGCAGGGAAGTCACGAACAGTTATTGGCAAACAATGGAACCTACAAACGTTTGTATGATGCTCAGTTTAAGGACCAGGCGGGATGAAGATTGCCGATAAAGTCATGCTCATGGCCATCCCTTTGATTGCAGCTACGTTCGTTCGCCTGCTCAACTGCAGTGTGCGTACTGAAACGCTGGGAAGAGAACACCTGACCGCCTTGTGGGATCGTGGAGAGCGTTCAATTATCTCGTTCTGGCACGATCAGTTGCTTCTGATGGTGGCCGGATATCCGGGTAAAGGAGCGAAATTGCTCATCAGTGCCTCTAAAGACGGAGAGCTTTTAACGCGAACAATGAAGTATTTTCACCATGGTACGATCAGAGGGTCTTCTTCCAGAGGTGGACGGGCAGCCTTTAAAGAGATGTTAAATATTGCAAACGCCGATGCTGACATTGTTCTTACTCCTGATGGGCCACGCGGACCTCGTCATGAACTGAAGGATGGCGTGCTGCAGTTGGCCAGATTAAGTGGTCGACCGGTTGTGCCGATGGCTTTTGTCTGTAGTCGTGGACATCGGTTCCGGTCCTGGGATCGGTGCCTGCTGCCTTATCCCTTTTCCCGAGGCGTTTTTTTCGTTTGGTCCGCCGCTCTATTTTAACAAGGAGGCAGGGATTGATGCTTTTCGTGATGAACTCAAGGCTGCTATGCAGTTGAATCAGCACCAGGCGGAGCAGAGGTTGAAAACTTATGGTTTATCAGCTGTATAATCTACTTTTAGTTCTTGCCGCGATTATCCTGTTGCCCTATTACCTGCTCAGGGGGATTAGGTACGGGAAGAGCAGGCGTGGCGTCAGAGAACGACTGGGATATTACGACCCACAATTGTTGGCGGCTCTCAGGACCGGCCGGTTATCTGGATTCATGCCGTCTCTGTAGGGGAGTCACGTGCTGCCGTTCCATTGATTAAAAAATTCATCAGACATATCCCAACCATCAGGTATTACTGAGTAATGTGACTGAAACCGGACACGCAATCGCTCTGGAAAACGCGGATGTTGATCAGTGCATCTTTTTTCCTTTCGATTTTCCTCGGGCGGTCAACCGGGCACTCACGCTGATTAAGCCGGACGTTATCATTATTGTGGAAACAGAGATCTGGCCGAACTTTACCCGCAAGGCAGCACAACTGAACATTCCGTTGTTGCTGGTCAATGGGCGGATTTCGGATCGCTCGTATCCTCGTTACCGCGCTATCCGCTTTTGCTGGGGCCCGTCCTTGAATCATTTCCGCTTTTGTATGCAGTCGCAGGCTGATAGTGAACGGATTGCAGCCTCGGGGCTTTAAGCTCTCGCGTTGAGAATACTGGTAACATGAAATTTGACCACGAACTTAAAATTGTCAGTACCGATGAGGTCGCGGCCAACAAAAAACGCTTTAGACTGCCTGAAAACACTGCGATTCTGGTTGCTGGCAGCACGCATGAGGGCGAAGAAAAAATACTTGTTGACGCTTATAAAAATATTGCCGGTCAGCTTGAACGGGATTTGGTTCTGGTTCTGATCCCCCGTCATCCCGAACGCAAAAAGAGGTTCAGGCGCTGCTGAAAAATGCCGATATGAAGTGCCGCTTGCGGAGCCAACTGCAAGAGGATGATCCTCTTATTGCGCCCGGTGATGTTCTGCTGGTCGATACTCTCGGGGAGGTTCTCGACCTTTACAGTGTGGCCGACCTGGTTTTTGTCGGTGGCAGCTTTGTTCCTGTCGGTGGCCACAATCTGCTGGAGGCATCATTGTTATCGAAACCGGTCCTCTTTGGTCCGTATGTCCATAATTTTAAAGAAATTTCAAAAAAACTTATCAGGTCGGGTGCAGGAGTCAAAGTAACCGATCAACATGATTTTGAACGTCAGAGTCTGACGATGCTGAAAGATCCGGCTCGTTGCAAGGCTATGGGAGAAACGGGTTTGACTCTTGTCGCAGAAAATGCCGGCGCAACAGAACGAACCATGCGGCATCTGGCAAAAGTCCTGTAATTCGATGGAAGATTTGACTCGTTTTCATTATCGACTTGTTCACGAAGGGCCCAGAAGCCTGTTTGAGTCGCTTTTTTATTATTGCCTGATCCCCTTGTCATTGATCTATGGTGGTCTTGCCTGGATACGAAACATCTTTTATGATTTTGGTCTCAAACAGGCCTATCGCTCATCGTTGCCGATTGTTTCAGTGGGTAATATCACTGCAGGCGGTACGGGGAAAACCCCTGTGGTTGATCTGCTGATCAAGAAATTTCAGCAACAGGGCAAACGCCCTGCTGTTGTCAGCCGGGGATACGGCGGTCGCTGCACTGATGCCGTGGGGGTTGTTTCCGATGGTGAGGCCCTTTTGATGGCGTCCTCGGTCTCAGGTGATGAGCCGTTTCTGCTTGCAAAAAGAACCCTGGCTGCCCTGTCTTGATTGCGAAAAAACGAATTGATGCCGTCAAGTGGATTGAGCGTAAAAAATGGGCCGATTTGGTGATTCTTGACGATGGCTTTCAGCATCGTGCATTAAGACGTGATGCTGATATTGTTTTGCTTGATGCGACCCATCCTTTAGGGAATGGGTGGCCCTTGCCCGCAGAACTTGCGTGAGTTTTCCGCTGGTCTGGACAGAGCCCATATCCTGGTCAGCACCAAGGGGGAGGGTCCTCAGGCAGGGAGCTTTCGAGGAAAGAAAACTTTTAATTCTCAATTTGTGTTAAGTGATCAGTTTTTTTGACCTTGATGACGTCTCCGTTGCCGTCGATTCTTTGAAAGGGAAGCGGGTGTTGGCTTTTTCGGGCATAGCAAACCCAAACCGTTTTTCGCGGATCTTGAACGTAAGGGCATGAATCTGGTACGCGCAGTGCCCCTGGCCGATCATGTTGACTACGGCAATTCCGATGTTATCAGACAACTGACAAAGAGCAGCCATGATGCCGATATTATGGTTACGACGGAAAAGGACGCTGTGAAATTGACGTCATCTATGTTCAAATTGCCCTGTTATTATGCCCCGCTCAATATAACGATTAATGGTTTCGACGATTTGGAAGTAACGTTGAATAACTTACTATGGAGAAATTAAATGGGTGTGTCCTTGGAACTCATGAATATTCTTGCGTGCCCCAAATGTAAAGGGAAGGTTGAACGAGACCGGGAAGACGAGAGCATCCTATGTCTGAAGTGCAGCCTGCGCTATCCTGTTCGTGATAATATCCCGGTTATGTTGATAGATGAAGCAGAACCTTTTTAACGCCTCTGAGAGTTCTGAAGAAGAACGATTACTGGTATTGAGTGACGGGAAGCCTGGTCATGTGAACCAGTCGATTGCTTTCGCGCGACATCTCAATATTGATTATGATCTGCTTGCCGTCAATTTTAAGGCCCGGTGGTTAAAGGGGGTGTCCTATTTCGCAGATCGTTTAGGTTTTCTGACCACCCGTTTCTTTAACATCGACAAGCGTCCTCAACCCCGTTATTCGGCTGTCGTTTCGACGGGATCGGAGACATATTACGCCAACCGCGTTCTTTCATCGCAGTTGCGCTGCAAATCGGTGGCGATAATGATGCCGCGCGGTTACCGGCTTGTTTTTGATCTTATTGTCGCCCAGCGCCACGATCATCCCCTCGACGGGACAATTTACTCTGTCTCCCGATCAATCTGACCTATGTCGACCCCTGGAAATTGTCACTCCCACTGCCGGACGTCAGTATGTTTCGATTATTGTTGGTGGAGATACAAAGCAAGCGGTTTGGATCCTCTTTTTTTAAAGCGTCAGGTAGAGCAGATACGGAGACAGTTTCAGGGTCATGAATTCTGGTTGACAACATCGCGAAGAACCCCGGCAGCTGTGACTGAAATGCTGGAACAGTTTTCGTGGGCCAGGTCGGTCTATTATGAACGTGAGCCGATTAATCCGATTCCTGACTTTCTTAATCACAGTGACTGTGTCTTTATTACCGCAGATTCAAGCTCAATGATCAGTGAGGCGGTCAGTTTCGGTTCCGCCGCTGTTGAAATACTGCCTTTGTCTGACACGAGGATTGGACAGAAAAAATTCAAGCTGCTTATCGATGACTTGTCTGCTATGGGTGCCTGCACATTTTTGACGGCACCTGTGCTATGAAACGAAAAAAAATTCCTCTTTCCGAGGAATTGCGCAAGACTGTTGAACGAATTTTTTAAGAATCGATTATCATGAATATTTTACAGGTTACGGCAGCCCTTGATCAGGGTGGTGTTGAACGTGGTACAGTCGAGATGGCTGCCTTTATTGTTTCCCAGGGCGCGCAAAGCTATGTCGCTTCCCAGGGAGGGCGATTGGTTGACGAGCTCATCGAGCAGGGATCGGTCCATTTTCACCTGCCTCTCGCTCGCCGCAATCCATTGAACATTTTATTGTGCGCTTTCCGGTTGCGTTCTTTGATCCATGCCAACAGGATCGGGTTGGTGCATGCCCGGTCGCGAGCTCCTGCCTGGGCCGCATATCTGGCCTGCAGGATGACTGGTGTCCCTTTTGTTACAACGTTTCATGGGACTCATCGTATCCAGAACCGATTGAAAAAAATCTACAACGGCATCATGGTCCGTGGGCAGCGGGTTATCGCTATAAGCCAATTTATAAAGCATCATGTTCTGCAGAATTACGGAGTGACTGAACAGGTCATAGATGTCGCCCCGCGAGGGTTCGACCCTAAGAGAATCAGTCCGGACAATGTGAGCGATGATGAAATTTTTGCACTGAAAGAGCGTCTTCATCTGCGAGATGATCTTCCGGTGATTACTCTTCCAGGTCGACTGACTCGGTGGAAGGGGCAAGCTCTTTTTATTGAAGCGCTGGAAGGGATAAAGGATTTGACCTGGCAGGCGTTGATCATCGGTGGAGCGGGAAAAAGCCTGCATATCTGAGTGAATTGCAAGCACTGGTAAAAAAAGCTGGACTGTCTGACAGGGTTCATTTTGTTGGTGACCAATCAAATATTGTTCCCTATTATGCGCTTTCCGATCTTGTCGTTTCGGCTTCAACGGAACCAGAGGCTTTCGGCAGGGTCGCCGTCGAAGGTCAGGCGATGGGCAAGCCCGTTATCGCTTCGGCTCACGGCGGCGCCCTTGAAACTGTCAGGGATGGTCTAACGGGTTGGTTGTTTGAAAATGACAATGCTCTCGATCTGGCGATGAAGATGCGCGCTGCGTTGTCGTCTGGAGACGACTTGAAAAGAATAGGCCGTAATGCACGAACGTTTGTAGAGGAAACTATACGGTAGAAAAATGTGTCGGGCAGAATGGGGCTCATACCGGAAGATTCTTGGTGAACTTTTAACATATAAAGAAGATAGGTGAATTTATGCGGGTTTTGCATATCGCTTACCAGCAGTTGAGAAGGTACGGGAAAACCAGGGTCAGCTGGGCACAAAAGCTGACTCATGGACTGATCAAGAATGATCACTATGTTCAGGGATTCAGCGACCGGGATGTGGCTTCGTTCGAAGCGCCGTTCGGGTGGCGTGATTAGGGCGGGGAAAGCCAACAGGCGGTTATTGGAAACTGTCGAGGCCTTCGATCCCGATTTGGTGATTGCCGGGCATTGTGACATTATTGCCAATGAAACCCTTGAGCAAATTCGCGACGTCAGACCTGGGGTTGTTTTGGCTCACTGCAACAATGATCCTCTCTTTGTCCCTGAAAATGTTGAAAAGATCAAGCACAGGGCAAAGGTTGTCGACGCCATATTTGTTTCGACCGGACGAAGTGAATTGTCGATCTTCGAAGGAGGCAGAGCGCGTATTTATCATATGCCCAATCCCGTTGACCCTGCTGTGGAAAATTTAGACAATTCTCTGAAGGATGATCTTGAAATTGATCTTCTCTTCTGCAGCAACAGTGACAATTTTACGAAGCGCCTGGAAATGGTGAAATCGTTGAAGGATGCTGTTGACTCCGAGATGAATTTCAAGACCTACGGCAGCTTTGGAGAAAAGCCGGTCTGGGGGCGCGACTATGATAACGCTCTGAGTAAAACCAAAATGGGGTTGAACCTGAACCGTCAGGAAGGTCATTACTGGTACTCTTCGGCGCGGATGGCTCAACTGGCGGGAAATGGCATATTGCAGTTTACCCACAGCTCTCCTCGTTTTGATACCCTGCTGCCGGCTGAATCCGTTGTCTATTTTGATACCGTTGATGATCTGCTTCTAAAGGTCCGTGAATTCAATCAGGATGATGCAAAACGTCAGGCCTGGGCTGCCTGCGCCCGAGACTTTTTTCACCAAGAGATCAACAATAAGCTCTATGCCCAGTATATCGTTGAGTCCGCTCTGCTCAAAAAATACAGCCATGATTACGTTTGGGCTCAGGACATTAATCTGGATGGCAGTTTGAAATAATGTTGCAATTAAAGACTGAAGAAGCGTTTGCCAAGGGTGGAAACCGCCTCTGTTTTGTCCACCCCCAGGACCCGTCACTTTGTGTTAAGGTTCGTAGGCCTGATTTTACACTGGCGGATCTACGCAAAAAAAGGGCTTTCCTAAAAACCTGAGACCGTTGTCATCCTTTGATGATAATCGAGAAGAATATCGGGTTGTCCAGAAAATGGAAAAACTTTATGGCGAAATCATTTTCAGTCACGTATATCGCTGCTATGGCTTTGTTGAAACTGATCTGGGGCCCGGGCTGCTGACCGAAATGATTCGCGATCATGATGGCAGGGTTTCTGTCTCTCTGAAACAGTATCTGTGGGAGTCCGGCTATCATCAGGGATGTCAGGATGCGGTTCGAGACCTCACCGCATTCTGGCTTGAACATTTAATCCCGTCTCGAGATTTGTTGACGCACAACATCGTCGTACAATGTGCTGGACCTGATCAGATTTCACGTCTGGTTGTTGTCGACGGATTAGGTGCTTCAACCCTTATTCCTTTTAGCTGCTTACCCCCTATATTCAAACGCAAGCGGGTTGAAACCAGGATAAAAAGGTTAAACGCTAAAATCAGGGACTTCCTTGGCAATTGTGCAGCAGGGATCCCTCCCAGTCATGTTGGTATGCTGATTCATCGTGATTCAGGTCATGATTTTTCGACGATTAGAGAGCCTCTATGAAGCTGGGACAGAGACTTATTTGGAAAAATGATTACGGCATTTGCGGCAGATGATTCGTTTGTCGCAAGACTCAACTTTAGAGTGAAAAGGGTGTGCCGCATTCTGTAAGAAGTTCAGAGCCGATTTTCGATGTGCTGTTGGCGCTCGATACAAACAGTGATCTCAGTAATTGTCGGGAAGATGGAACATGTCAGGAGAACATGAATTTGATGAAGAGTAAGGGGAAGGTCGCCCAGATTTTAGCCGGTGCCGCGCAGGGAGGAGCCGAAAATTTTATGTTCGCCTGGTCACGGGCTTACAGTCTTCCGGTCGCTATGCGCAACTTGCTTTTTAAGAAACCATGAGCATCGGCTCAGGGCGCTTAAAGAGGGATGTGTCTCTGCTCGGGGATTTCGTTTTGGCAACTTTTTGCACTTTATCGATCATCAACGCTACCTGAACGCGTTGAATAAATGTCAGCCGGACATCGTCATGACCTGGATGAACCGCGCCAGCCGTGCGACGCCGGCCGGGAAATACAAGCTTGTCTGTCGCCTGGGGCATTATTACGACCTCAAATACTATCGCCATGCTGATTATTGGGTCGGCATCTCAAAAGGAATATGTGACCATCTGGTCAAAGGAGGTATGCCGGCGGACAGGGTGGTTCACATTCCCAATTTTGCCGACGAGACAGCTGTCGCCCCTGTGCCGCGTAACAGTTTTGACACTCCTGTCGATCGTCCCTTATTGCTGGCTGCTGGACGCTTGCATGTGAACAAGGGCTTTGACGTGCTGTTAAAGGCATTAACTCAGCTCCCCGACGCAATCCTCTGGTTAGCGGGGGCCGGACCGGAAGAACAGAATCTCAAACAGCAATGCCGTGAATTAGGCTTGACCGGAAGGGTCCGTTTTCTTGGCTGGCGGACTGACGTGACTTCATTGATGAAGACCGCCGATGTCTTTGTCTGCCCCTCGCGGCATGAGGGGTTAGGGTCTATCGTGATGGAATCCTGGGCCCACGATTGTCCGATTGTTGCAACCGATTCTCAGGGACCGGGTGAAGTTATTGAAAGCGGAATCACCGGATTGCTGACACCGGTTGATCAAGTTCAAGCTCTGGCTGAGACCCTCAAAGAAGTGTTGCTGGATGAAAAGCTGAGAAATGACTTGAGTCGAAATGCAAAAAGACACTACGACAAACATTACAGTCGAAAGGTCATTGTCGGACAATATGAACAGTTTACGACGAAATTCTGGTGCGTTAGCTGAAGATTGTTGTTCGTGTTAAGGGTTCAATATGAGCAAAACGTATAAAATAAGTCGTTGGGAAAAAGTGTTTGGTGGGGACTTGTGGCGACTGAGAAATGTCATGCGGCGCATCGTCAGTGTTCCTTTTGCCTGTATCCCGGTGCGGGCATGGCGGCACAATGCACGGGAGCGGTTTGATTTATGGTTAGTTCGCCTGAACAAAGAGAAAATAAGATACTTTATAGATCATTACCCACAGGTGAAAACTGAGCTTGAAACCATAGAGAGGATTGTTGCAACACGGGCCAGTATCGCCAGATTCGGCGACGGTGAATTCAATATGTGCATCGGGCGAAACAAGTCCTTTCAAGATTTTAACGAAGAGCTTGTCTCCCGGCTTGGAGCCGTTTTGAAATGCAATAAAAAGAATCTTCTGATCGGGATCAATACCATAAAAACTGAAGATGACTTGACTGATATCTGGAAAAAGTTTGTGCTCAGAAGAGGCAATCGGGTGCTTGCTTTGCTCGACCCGGAGCGAATCTATGACTCTTCTACAATCACAACAGAATTTCCACTCGAAGCGAACGAGTTGGATGTGTATGTGTCCAGGCTCAAGCAGATTTGGGCCGATCGCAAAGTTGTTTTTGTCGTTGGAAAGGGCAGTCGTTTCTTTTATGAGGACGACCTTTTTAATAATATCAGAGAGTATGTCTTTGTTTATGGCCCTGCCAAAAACGCTTTTGATCAGTATGACGAGATATTAAAGAGGGTCCTTGAATTTGACCGTGACTGGCTGATTATGATTGCTTTAGGACCAACTGCCACAATTATGGCATATGATCTCCATGAAATGGGATATCAGGCGATTGATTTAGGTCAAACACCTTCAAAATATCATCGGGCAAAATATGGGACTCTTTATCCAGAAGGCCATGCGCTGCTGAAGTAGTGCGTTTATGATTTAATCCTGTTATTTATTTTAAAGGGGGAGTTTTGAGTATAAATATGCCAATGAATACAGATAAACTTTATTCATATTTAACCAGACTGTTGTCTTTTGGCCTGATCTTCTTCTGTACAAGTATTTATTATTTTCCGGATAGTGGTGATAGTACACGGGTTTTTTATATTGCGATACTTATACCAACGATCTTTCTGATATTTGAAATCGTAAAAAAAATCAATCTGTTTGATTGGCGATTGATTTTATTCCTTCTCTTTCCATTGTACTTATCCATCAGTTATTTTTGGGCTCCAGAGTCAAATGTCACAAAAAGTTTTTTCTACCACTTTAGAAGCTTTTTTTGTGTTTTGATTTTTACGCTTTCCAGTCTTTATATTTTCAGAATTGATCGTGAATTTCTCGCTAAATTTATCCGATATCTTTTCATTTTCGGTAGCCTGTCGGCTTTTGTGACACTTTTTTACAATGTGTATCATCATGGCGTTGGTTCCTTTTATCAGCTTCAAGAACCCTTTACCGACAACCCGAATAAAGCTGGTTCAATTTATCTGATCGCCTTTATTGTCTGTCTCTTTTTTTCTTTTTATCAAGGATCGGGATTGCAGTCATCGTATGCTGTCTGCTTTTATTTTCTTGTCCTGTGCTGCTTCACTTCTGGTTGTCTATCTGTCGCGTGCACTTGTCCCCATACTGATTATTGGCGTTTTGTTTTTCGCCTTTTTTGCTGTGGCGGCGGCAGTACTTAGTGTTTACCCTGATTCTCGGTTCTGCTTTGATTTATACTGTCTTCTCCACGGATATCTTTTCACAATTCTGGACATCGAAGAGTGTTCAGGTTCGATTGGAATTGATGCGTATTGCGATTGAGCAGATGGAGGGTCAATATCTGTTTGGAGTCGGCCTGAGCTATAAACTATTTCTTGAAAACCCGCTGTTTAAAGCAGTCAATCCCCATCCTCACAACATTTTTATTGACTGCTTCCGCTTTGGTGGTGTTGTTGGACTGCTGCTGTTGGGTATCCACTTGGCCATCGTTTTTCGTCTGGCCTTTGATGCCATAAGAAGATCAAAGGATGCGGTACTCCTTTTCGTCTGGTTTGTCGCTGGCGGAATGGTTATGACTTTTTATTCGCAGCAGCCTTTGACGCGACCGGGCGGTTATATCTGGTTTCTTTATTGGATTCCCGTCGTATTGTTATTTTCATACTCAATGAGTTTAACGCCGAGGATCGATGTCCGTGGATCGCATTAAGATATGTATTTGCACGTTCCAGAGACACGAACTTTTAAGGCAGTGCCTTGAGAGTTTATCGCGGATGCAGCGGCCTGAGAATGTCGATGTTCAGGTCACTGTTATAGACAATGACGCAGAAGGCTCTGCCTGCCATATTGTAGAGTCTGCGCAGCCATTTTTGTCTACCCTCTTGATTGTGTCGTCGAACCGCAGCGTGGGATACCATTCGCCAGAAACCGCGCCCTTGAAGAAACAGTGAAGTCGGGATCCGATTATCTGGTTTTTATTGATGACGACGAATGGGTGGAACCCGATTGGCTGGTTAATCTCTACGGTTATTGTAAGGCTAACGGTGGAAATATCATTGTCTCAGGGAAAGTGATATCCGATTTACCACGGGATATCTCCGACGAGATTAAAGGTCTGTTCAATAAAAAGATCGACCGACAGGACGTCAACTTCAGTCGTGTGCTACGGACAATGTTCTTATCCCATCGATGGTCTTTACGGGTAATTCTCTGCGCTTTGATATCTGTCGTCCTCTAGCGGGAGGAACTGACACAATGTTTTTTTGTGCAGCGGCTGAGCGTGGTTTCTCTATTGTCAAATGTGCAGAAGCTGTTGTCCACGAACAAGTTCCAGCCAACAGACTTTCCCTTAACTGGATGGCAAAGAGAAAATATCGTTCAGGAATCACTGTCGCTTGGAGGAAAAGGCGGTCTGGGAGATTTGCCTTGTCTATATTATTTTCGGCGCTTGCTCAAGTTGGAATTAATGTAACTAAGAGCTTATTGTATTGCATAGGCGGTAAAAAAATGAAGAGAAACCTTTCTTGGTTGGAAGTTTGTCGGTCTTTGGGGGTTCTTTCAGGTGTTATGGGTTTAAAGATCGACAGCTATAGAAATACTGATGGACAGTGAGTAGTATTGATTAATTTTAAGAGAAGTGATGACATTATAACTATAATCTGATATATGTTTGCAATCTGTGGAGGGGGCCATTCCGACAGTATTTAGAAAGTTGACTTCTATTTTGGGATTGGAGAGGGATTTATGACGAAAATGAAGAACGTAATTATTCTGCTTACCGTTTTGTTGGTTCTTTGGTTTTGCTGCCCAACCAGCACTGTCTGTGCAAAAAATCGATCTTAACACCGCGACATCATCACAGTTAACCGAAGTCAAAGGGATTGGTGAAAAAATGGCGCAGCGGATTATCGATTACCGCAAGAAACACAAGTTTTCTAAAGTGGATGATTTACTAAATATCAAAGGGATTGGCGATAAAACGTACAATAAAATCAGTCCTTTTTTGACCGTTGGAAATGAATTAAAAAAGAAAAATTTAATTTACATATGGCCACCTGCACAGAAACGATAACAGGAGAGGGTGATTCCCTCTCCTGTTTTTCGTCAGTCTTTTGAGAGGGAGACGATCAATTTATGAAAATTCTGGTTACTGGAGCGGCAGGTTTCATCGGGTTTCATTTAGCGGACAAGCTTTTAAAGCGCGGGGACTATGTTGTCGGCCTGGATAATCTGAACGATTACTATGATGTGGGGCTGAAAAATGCCCGTCTTCAACAGTTGGAAGGGCGTGATGGTTCCGCTTTGTGAAAATGGACCTTGGTGATAGAGAGGGTCTCATGGCTCTGTTCAGGCAGGAGATGTTTGATCGAGTTGTCAATCTGGCCGCTCAAGCTGGTGTTCGATATTCCCTGACCAATCCCCATGCGTACGTCGACAGCAATATTCAGGGCTTTATGAACATTCTCGAATGCTGCCGTCATTCTGAAATTGATCATCTTGTCTATGCCTCGTCCTCGTCCGTTTACGGCGCCAATACGGCGATGCCCTTTTCCGTGCACGACAATGTCGATCACCCGGTCTCGCTGTACGCTGCAAGTAAAAGGCCAACGAGTTGATGGCCCACACCTATAGTCACCTGTATGGATTGCCGACGACAGGTTTGCGTTTTTTCACGGTTTACGGTCCCTGGGGACGGCCGGACATGGCGTTGTTTCTGTTCACCAAAGCCATTTTGTCTGGTGAACCGATTCAGGTTTTTAATCATGGTAAGATGAAACGCGATTTTACCTATATTGACGATATCGTTGAGGGAGTTATCAGGTCTCTTGATCATGTTGCAGAACCTGATCCCGGCTGGTGTGGGGATCAACCTGATCCCGGGACCAGTAATGCTCCTTACCGTTTATACAATATCGGGAATAATAGCCCGGTCGAGTTAATGTCTCTGATTGAAACCCTGGAAAAGCAATTAGGCAAAACGGCTGAAAAGGTGATGCTGCCGATCCAGCCGGGTGATGTCCCTGCCACCTATGCCGATGTTGATGCGCTGATTGAGGATGTCGGGTTTAGACCGGAGACCTCAATTGAAGAGGGTGTCAGCAGGTTTGTAAAGTGGTATCAGGAGTTTTATCTAAAATAAATGGAAAAGTGCTTTTGCTGTGGACGTACGCGGGCAGAGCCTGGACAAAGTCAGAAACTTTGTCTCCCGCTCACTGATGGTTACCCGAGGAACAAGGAATACAGAGAATATTACAGGCTCTTTTGAAGGGGAACCCTGAAAAAAGATTTTGACTTTTCTCAGTGCCTTTGTGGTTTAGTGCGATTTTAAAGATTTGCAATCTGCATGTATCTGTTGGCTTTTGTAATACTATGCTGAGTTAAGGCGGCATCTGTGGCCAGAATAGGGTTTGGTCATGCTACGAGACGTCATTAAATGTAAAGTTGAAAGGAGTTGAGGGTGCAGAAGGATGGGCTGGAGGGGGCATGAGAGTTGAGAGAGATGAGATCGATCTTGTCGATCTTGTTTTAATTTTATGGAATCGCAGGCTGATTGTTATTGCGACCATTATTTTAGCTACGGCAGCGGGTATTTGTACGAGTTTGGTTCTGCCGCCGATCTATAGTGTATCGGCAATTCTGGAACCGGGAAGAGATGCTGAGGGGGACTGGTCGAAAGTCCTCAATCGATTCGTGAAACTATTCTGGGTGAAGCATTTAACGCTCCTATCATGCAGGAATTGGGTTTAACGGTTGAAGAAATGCTCGATTTCAAGGTGAATATTCCTAAAAATACTAACCTTGTAAAGATTTCTGTAGAAGCAGTGAGCCCGCAGCTCGGAGTGGATGTGCTAAACAGTCTGTTGCTGAAAGTTTCTGCTCAACAGGAAGAGCGCCTAGCTTTTGTTGTCAAACAAGTCGAGCACCAAATTGAGACGGCAAAAGTGAAAGTACAGATACTTAGCGAGCAGGTAAAAGTACTGGATAGTCAGTCGAAAGCCGCTACTTTGAAGATGGATGGTTTGAAAAGTAGCCGTCAGGAATCGATGTCGGCGGAAGATAGTGGTGTTCTCGCCGCGTTGCTACACGCAAACGAACTGCAGAATAAACAGCTTTACCTGGACAATTTACAGATGAAACGGACAGCTCTTGATGCGCAGAGGAGAGAAGCTGAGTTTGCTGTCGCTGCTGTTGAGTTAAAGCGCGCCATTATCAAGGGTGTGCGTGTAGTAAAGAATCCAATCGTGCCAGAAAAGCCGATAAAGCCCAAAAAGACGTTGATTGTCGTTATTTCTTCTCTGTTGGGATGTGTTGGTGGAGTCCTTCTGGCATTTATGGCCGAATTTATAGTTAAAGTTCGTCAGCAGAGGTATTAAAATCCACAGTAGATAATCCAAGAACATTGAGCCATCCGTTCACTGTGTCGCTCACTCGGGGACACGGAGAACGCAGAGAGAACCCCATAAAGCTTTTATGGGTAACATCAGAAAAGAATTTGTTTGTCTCTCTCTGGGCCTTGGTGCATTCAGGCGAGCTCGCGAGTGAGGGGAGGTCTAGAGGTTTAGTTTTGTCATGAAAAAGGTGTATGTGGGAGTCGATTTTGGGAAATTCTAGTCAAGAAGAAAAAAATTGTAAAATTTATAATGATGAAATTGATTTAATTGATCTTTGCCTTATTTTATGGAAAAGGAAAACTTTGATATTAATTGGATTTATTGCGTTTATTGCAATTGGTTCTTTATTTGTTTTTGTCAGAAAAGATAAATTCGAATACACGACAACACTTGAAATTGGTACGACAATAAAAAATCAGGAAACACAGGATATCGGTTTAATAGAGCCTTTAGCATCAATTGTCGAAAAAGCTAAAGTCGCTTATATTCCACAAAGCTATGATGAAAAAACAAGAGTAAAAATATTGTGCAGTTCGCCAAAAGACAGTGATTTGGTTCTTCTAAAAAGTAGTGGCTTCAATGGAGACATTAATCACGCAAAACAACATAAATTAGTTGTCGATAAGATTTTAGAAGACCACGATAAAGCAGGACGTGGAGCGAAGTCCAAGATAAATTCTAGGATTTTAAGGCTTGAGTATGATCTTGAAAAAATGCAATCGGACGATTTGTTCGCAATAAAATGTTGCGTCTTTACTGAAAACTATAGCGACCGCAAAAACGTGCTCTGGAAAAACGAGAAAAGAACAAAAAAAGATATTTTTAATAAAATCTGATTTTTTATTAAGTAAGATGAAGGCCGATTTTGAAGACTTAAAGGATAGACATCAGATTGAACTTGTTTCTTTAACTAATAAGCGTGAAAAAGAATCCTCTACCTTAAAGCTTTTGTCTGGTCAATCAAAGTCTCTGGAAGAAAAGATGAGCCTTTTGGAGCGGGAGACAAGTTTATTGAACGGGCAGATAAAAGAGATCAGTAATGCTTTGTCCCAGTTTAATAAAAACGGCTTGTCAGCCTCTCAGGAAGCTAATGTCCCTTCGAGTGCTTTGACGTTGATGATGATTGATAATCAAATCGAACAGCACCGCAGCCGTATGGAACGATTGCAACTTCGTGTTGAAGTTGCCATACCGCAGAGCAGGTCGGACCTGCAGGTAAATCTGGAGGATAGTCTGAGGAAGAGTTTAATTCAGGAAAAGATTGTCTCTGCTCTGGACTCAGAAATTCAATTTAAACAAGCAGAGCATGAACGGGCTGTTGCTCAGCTTCAAAATTCTTTAGATGAGTTTGTTTCAGTTCAAGCGAAAAAAAATAACCGATATAGAAAGGCAGATTGAAGAAAATCAGCAGTTGGTTTCGGCTGCGGAAAACCAACTGAGGAAATTCAAGTTGGAGCGTGAGTTTGCCATAGAGAGTCAAAAGCAGGTTATTTTGGAGGCGAAAGCCAAGTTGAATGAACTTAGAGATACCAGGACGCTGGGTGTGGCAGTTCGGAGTGTGGACCCGAAAGGTCAAGGGAAAGCTATTATTCTGGCTTTGTCAGCTGTATTGGGTTTGATGGCTGGAACTGTATTGGCTTTTGCAGCTGAATTTGTGAGCAAAGCCCGCAGACAGGGGCTTTCTCAAGGTTTTTAGCCAAGAATTTTGGACGTTCAAGGGAGTGCTGACCACTGATAAGGTCGGACAATTTCTGATCATAGAGGTCAAAAGTGAACGTCATTGAATCTCTTTCTTTCAGAATATATCTAGAAAAGCTTAAGGGGGATGGGCAGGTTTCAGACAGCCTGTTTGATGATTGTATTTTATTAGATTACATCGGTAGCTAGGTATAAGGTTTTTCTCTTCTGCCGTTTTCTCAGCGTGAATGCGAACCCTATGCTGTTCTGGTGTGTCTTGGGTATGTCCTGAAAGCTGAGTCATTTGATGTGTTGAATCAGGAATATTTTGGGTTGCTAGGAAAAGTAAGGAAAAGAAGTCGTGGTAAGTTGTCTAGATGTAGAAAATAAAATGTAACGCTGGCAATAGTTGGCCTTGGATATGTTGGTTTGCCTCTAGCCGTAGAGTTTGGAAAAGCATTTAACACTATTGGTTTCGACATTAATGAAGATCGTCTTGACGAGCTGCGAAACGGTTCAGATAGTACTCTTGAGGTTGATGTAGAAGAGCTGTTAGATGCTAAAAAATTGTTATTCACTTCGAGTGTCGATGAGTTGCAGAATGCAGATATCTATATTGTCACTGTCCCGACTCCGATAAATGAGCACAAACAACCAGATCTGTCACCGTTAATTAGTGCGAGTAAGACGGTTGGTCAGGTATTGCGGGCTGGCAATATTGTTATTTATGAATCAACGGTCTATCCTGGCGCAACGGAAGAGGATTGTGTCCCCGTATTAGAGCGTGAGTCCGGGTTGACGTATAATTATGATTTCTTCTGTGGCTACAGCCGGAGAGGATCAATCCCGGCGACAAAGAGCACCGTGTCACCACAATAAAAAAGTGACATCCGGGTCAACTCCTGAAATTGCTGTCGTTGTCGATTGCCTCTATCGCTCTATCATTACCGCTGGAACGCATTTAGCAGAATCGATCCAAGTAGCAGAAGCTGCCAAGGTTATTGAGAACACCCAGCGTGATGTCAATATTGCGCTGGTAAACGAGCTCGCCCTTATTTTTAACAAGATGGGAATTGATACCGAAGCGGTTCTCCGTGCTGCTGGAACTAAGTGGAATTTCCTGCCATTCAGGCCCGGTCTTGTAGGTGGTCACTGTATCGGTGTAGACCCTTATTATCTTACCCATAAAGCGCAATCGATTGGTTATCATCCGGAAGTCATTCTCGCCGGTCGACGTTTGAATGACGGTATGGGACGCTATGTTGTTTCGCAATTGTTGAAAAGCATGATGAAAAAGGGGATTCCTGTTAAGGGGGCTAAAGTTCTTGTTATGGGGTTAGCTTTAAGGAGAATTGTCCTGATTTAAGGAATACACGGGTTGTTGATATTGTTACTGAGCTTCAGGATTACAATATTAATGTTGATGTATATGATCCTTGGGTGGATTCTAATGAGGCTGAAAATGAATACAGGATAGCTCCTGTTTCTATCTTGGAGAATGGAATTTATGACGGAATTATTCTTGCGGTGGGACATAAGCAGTTTATCGATATGGGTGAAGAGAATGTCCGTGCACTTGGTAAGCCAGAACATATTCTTTATGATTTAAAATATATTCTATCCTCTAAAGAAGCGGATATCCGTTTGTAAAAGAAATTTTACGGACATGCAATAAACGTGGATTTTGACTGTAATCGACTTTTTGGGATTTGAAATGTCTCTTTATAATAAAATAAAAAATGAGTTAAGGGATAACCCTAAAACTTGGCTTGTCACAGGCTGTGCTGGATTTATCGGTTCCAATATTCTAGAGGAACTCCTGACTCTTGGGCAGCACGTTGTCGGATTGGATAATTTTGCGACGGGGCACCAGCGTAATCTTGATGAAGTACAAGCCCTTGTTAGTGCCGAACAGTGGTCTTGTTTTCATTTTTGTGAGGGTGATATCCGTGAAATTGACACCTGTCATCAGGTTTGTAAAGGTGTTGATTACATCTTACACCAAGCTGCGTTAGGGTCGGTTCCACGTTCCATTAATGATCCTATTACCAGTAATGCAACTAATATTAGTGGTTTTTTGAATATGTTGGTTGCAGCACGTGACGCAGAAGTAAAAAGCTTTACCTATGCTGCATCAAGTTCAACTTATGGTGATCATCCAGCCCTCCCTAAGGTGGAAGAAAAAATTGGTAAGCCGTTGTCACCTTACGCCGTCACAAAATATGTCAATGAACTGTACGCGGATGTGTTTGCTCGCACCTATGGTTTTAAGGCTATTGGCTTGCGTTACTTTAATGTGTTCGGAAAGCGTCAAGATCCTAATGGAGCTTATGCGGCAGTCATCCCCAAATGGATAGCAGCGATGATTGCCGGTGACAAGGTGTTTATTAATGGTGATGGTGAAACCAGTCGTGATTTCTGTTTTATAGAAAATGTTGTACAGGCTAATTTGCTCTCCGCTACATGTGTCGATGAAGTAAAAAACCAGGTATTCAATGTTGCCGTGGGGGATAGAACAACTCTTAATGATTTATTTAATGCCCTTAAGAGTGCACTGAACAGTAATAAAATTGAGTATTGTCGTGAACCTATATATCAAGAATTTAGACCCGGTGATGTTCGGCATTCACAGGCTGATATTGGTAAAGCGCAGAGATTGTTAGGTTATGAACCGCAGCATCGAATTGCTGATGGTATTGAAAAGCGATGCCTTGGTACGTAGAAAATGTGTGAGGGAAAATGAATGTATTGGTTACAGGTGGTGCTGGTTTTATTGGATCAGCCGTTATCCGTCATATTATTAAGAAGACAGAAGATTTTGTCGTCAATGTCGATAAACTGACTTATGCTGGAAATCTTGATTCTCTTTCTGAAATCTCAGACGATAAGCGCTATGCCTTTGAACATGTTGATATCTGTGATCGTCAAGAGCTTGAGCGGGTTTTAGTGAATATCAGCCTGATGCTGTGATGCACCTGGCAGCTGAAAGCCATGTTGACCGTTCCATTGATGGTCCAGCAGCCTTCATCGAAACCAATATCGTAGGAACATACACGTTGCTCGAAGTGGCGCGAACATATTGGAACGAACTTGATGCAGAACGAAAGGCAATATTTCGCTTCCACCATATCTCAACAGATGAGGTCTATGGTGATCTTGATGGCCTGGAAGAGTTATTTACCGAACAAACCCCCTATGCTCCCAGCTCACCATACTCGGCCAGCAAGGCCAGCTCTGACCATCTGATCCGAGCTTGGCAGCGTACGTACGGTTTTCCAACATTGGTGACTAATTGTTCCAATAATTATGGGCCATATCATTTCCCGGAAAAACTTATTCCTTTGATGATTTTAAATGCCTTAGAGGGGAAACCTCTACCGGTGTACGGCAAAGGAAACCAGGTGCGTGATTGGCTTTATGTTGAGGATCATGCTCGTGCGCTCTACAAAGTCATGAAAGACGGGGACATTGGGGAGACCTATAATATTGGTGGTCATAACGAGAAGCAGAACATTGAAGTGGTCAATACACTTTGTGCCCTGCTTAATGAATTAGCACCAAACCCAAAGATATCGGATTATTCGTCTCTTATTACTTCTGTCCCTGATCGTCCAGGCCATGATATGCGATATGCAATTGATGCCAGCAAAATTCAGCGAGAACTTGGATGGGAACCGGTAGAGACATTTGAGTCTGGTATTCGAAAAACGGTTCAGTGGTATTTGGGTAATCTTGAGTGGTGTCGTAGAGTTCAAGATGGTAGTTATCAGCGTGAACGCCTCGGCGTAGCAGCAGAATAAGGAGTTTGTATGAAGGGGATTATTCTTGCAGGTGGTTCTGGCTCAAGGTTACATCCAATTACTTTGGGTGTTTCTAAACAGTTGTTGCCCATTTATGATAAACCGATGATTTACTATCCATTATCGGTGTTGATGTTGGCAGGTATCCGTGATGTGCTGATTATTACAACTTCTGAGGATCAATCCAGTTTTCAGCGCCTGCTCGGGGATGGTGGTCAGTTTGGGGTGAGGCTTTCCTATGCTGTGCAGCCCAGTCCTGACGGCCTTGCTCAGGCATTTATTATTGGTGAAGATTTTATTGGACAAGATTCTGTCTGCCTTGTTCTCGGTGACAATATTTTTATGGACAAGGGTTTACGCCTAAGCTGCATGAAGCAGTGAAGCGTGCGCAAGGAGCTACCGTGTTTGGTTATCAGGTTAAAAAACCTCAGAGTTTTGGTGTGGTTGAGTTTGATAAGCAGATGCGGGCAATCTCCATTGAAGAGAAGCCGAAACAACCTAAATCCCACTTTGCTGTGACTGGTCTTTATTTTACGACAATGATGTTGTGGAAATCGCTAAACAGGTGAAACCGTCCGACCGAGGTGAACTGGAGATTACCAGCATCAATCAAGAATACCTTCGTCGTGGTAATTTGCATGTAGAATTACTGGGCCGTGGCTTGCCTGGTTGGATACAGGGACACACGAAAGCATGTTGGATGCATCTCGGTTTGTGGAGACAATTGAAACTCGGCAGGGATATAAAATTGCTTGTTTGGAAGAGATTGCCTTCAACCGTGGTTGGTTAGATGCTGAGCGTCTTCGCGTTATTGGGGGGAGTTTAAGCAAAAATGGCTATGGACAGTATCTACTTCAGTTAGTGGAGGAGAGGTTATGAGCCTTGTTAGATTGCTTGAGTTTCCCGAACTGGGTGATGGTCGAGGTTCTTTAATCGCACTGGAATCGCTTCATCAAATTCCTTTTGAGATGAAACGTATTTATTATATTTACGGAACAAAAAAGGGGATATCTCGAGGTTTTCATGCCCAT
>LQAG01000054.1_pt1 | contig 60994 bp, 76 predicted proteins | sample 1535801 | NCBI WGS metagenome assembly LQAG01 (sample SAMN04331584, study PRJNA305678) | bioreactor metagenome | isolation source: bioreactor_3 inoculated with Wadden Sea sediment 1st replicate of a... | place: Germany:Bremen
GTTTTCTTTCGTAACCGGTATTCAGGAGCAGCGTTCCGTTCTTGCTGACGATATCCGGCATATCGCAGACAAACTGGGGTTTGGTTCTATCCGGCAATCTCCCTGTATTGAGTCCAGTAGCGCTCCCCGAGAGGATGCTTCTCATCCTTCCAGGAATCCCTGTAATCATCCATGAGCTTTTTCAGCTCCTCCAACTTGCAGGCACAGGCCGGATCCTTTACCAGATTCGCCAGTTCCATCGGATCGTTATTGACATTAAACAGCTGGGTCGTCACAACACCTCCGTAGACATGCTGCATCAGCTTCAAGCCATCCCTCTTCACGCTTCGTATCTTATCGGTATAGGCAAAATACAGGTCGTTTCGACATATTTTGCGCCGTCTTGAATGCAGTTCCAGAAACTCTTGCCTTCCACCGATTCCGGAATCTCTATTCCCGTCATCTCGCAGAGGGTCGGAAAGATATCCATCAGATAGACATAGGTGTCCCGCAGTTCGTTTTCCGGAATTCCGGGACCTGCAATGACAAACGGCACACGGATGCTGTGCTCATAGTGGCACTGTTTGCCGAACAGGCCATGCTGCCCGAGCGCCAGACCGTTGTCTGCTGCATAGATGATGACCGTGTTCTCGTATATTCCCTCGTCCTTAAGCGTTTGAACGATCTTGCCGATTTCATCATCGATATGGGTAATCATGGCATAATACTCGAGGAGCTGCTGCTTGGTGTCCTCCATCGTTCTCGGATAAGGCGCCAGCGTCTCATCCCTGCACTGGGTGTTGGCGTATTCGATGGCATGGTACTGCATGAAGTTCTCCGGCAAACTGATATCGTTGACATCATACATTTCTTTGAACCGGTCCGGCATGGTACGCGGATCATGGGGCGCCATGAAGGAAACATAGGCATAGAACGGTTTGTCGCCTGTCGCATCGTTTCTGATGAAGCCGCTCACGGCATCGGCAAAGAGCTCGGTGGAATGCTTGTCTCCGATATGGTCGCTGATGAAGGAATCCCTGGTACAGTCATGCATGTAGTCCTTGACCTTGTACCTGCGGTTTTCATATCTGCCTGTCGGATCGAAACTGTGGGCCGGAACATTCCAGTGGTCATCCATGCCACCGAAGAAGATTTCGCCACCATGACTGAAGCTTCTAACATAGGACCGGATGCCGTTATGCCACTTGCCGGTGCCGAAGGTATCGTAACCGGCTTCCCTGAGGGTTTCGCCGAGCAGGGCATGTTCTTCCGGAATCTCCTGGCCTTCATCCTGAAGACTGAACAGCTGTCGACCTGTATTGAGCATGGCTCTGCTTGGCATACACACTGCCGGTGAAGTGCCGCTGGGATATGGCACTGGGTGAAGCTTGTTCCCCTAGCTGTCAACGCATCCAGATTGGGGGTGATGATCTCATCATTTCCAAGGGCACGTATCGTATCAAATCTTTCATCATCTGCAAACAGGAATAGAATATTCGGTTTCATCATTTCTCCTTTTCATGTTAATTTAAGACGTTCTTATGGTATAATATTACTTGTAATAATCCTACTTTAGAATAGCCAAAAAGGAAATCCATATGTTAAAACAGACAACACTTTCGATTGAGATCATGTCTCTCCAAACTGTGGAGGAATCCGTCGGATCATTTCATCCGGCTGCATAAGATGTACAATCCCACACCGGTTAATGCCAATTGGGAAATCGAACCCGGACGCAGGAACGCCGATATCCACATGCTCTTCGTAAAAGAAGGCAGAGGCACCTATTCCCTTGGTCCAAAAAGGATAGAAATGAAAAAAGGGCAGCTGTTCCTGGTTTCCAACGGTTATCCCCACTCAGCCTTTTCGGATCCGGATGACCTGATTCACATGTATTCCCTACGGATGGGCATATACAGCACCTCGACCAAAAGATTCCTGCCCGATTTCTTCGAAGAACCCTTCGGCTTCATGATTTCTCCCAGAGAACCCGAGGTCTACAGGCAGCTGCTCGACAGGGCTTACCGGCATTTTCTGGAACAGCGGCCGATGAGCGATTATGCCGTCAACCTGCTGATGAACACCATCCTTCTCAACCTTTTGGAGGAGCCCGTACAATTAGATACCCGGAAGTCCATCGAAGGCCTGACCGACAGCATCATCAACAGACACGGCAAGGGCATCACCGTAGAGACCATGGCCGCATCCATGGGGCTGTCTGTCAAGCAGTTCACCCGTCATTTCATCAGAGCGAACAACACGACACCCCATCAGTTTCTCATCAAGGCCAGAATCAATCACGCTATGTACCTGCTGGAGGAGACAGGTCTTTCCGTCAATGCCATCGCAGACGAATTGGACTACGCCGATGCCTTCACCTTTTCCAGGCAGTTCAAGAAAGTCACCGGGAAGTCCCCTACAACCTTCAGAGGATAGATATTGTTTTTTGTCAACATATGTATTATCTGCATGCGAAACGTTGAAAATCAACCGGTCATATGATATATTGAGAGCATGATATATTGAAAATTGGAAATATATGAATGCATACGAATGGGAGACGAGACATGATTCGACCGTTATTTTAACCATATCCGAACAGATTGCAGATGAGATCAGAAAGAGCATCATCCTTGGAGACCTGACTGAAGGCACTCCGTTAAGGGAGATAGAGCTGTCCAAAAGCTACAGCGTCAGCCGGGGTCCGGTAAGGGATGCACTCAAGGAACTGGCCAAGGAAGGTTTCCTCGAGATGATTCCCAACGTCGGTGTGAAGGTTGCCAGCAAGCCATCCGAAGACGCACTGACTCTGATCATCAAAATGAGGAAAGACATTGAATCCTACGCCATCGAGCGGGTGTACAACACCTTTAGCGAAGAGGAAATCTCTGAGATGGAAGAACTCATGGACCGCTACATGTACGCATGCAACACTGACAACATCCATGACATCATCAGCCTGGACATGTCGTTTCACAAGGTGCTGGTGGATAAGGTCGAGGACGCCCATATCAGCGACCTGTGGCAATCGGTCGTCAACCGTATGCTGTTCCGCTACGCCCGTCATGAAAACCTGATGGAAAGTTATGAGGAACATATCAAGATGCTGGAAGCCCTCCGGAACAAGGATAAGGACTTACTGCTTGAACTGATGGACCGAAACATTCAGTAAATCCAGAAGAAAATCATGTTTTATTCCAAAAGGCCATGAAGAGTGTATTCTCCCTTCATGGCCTTTGTTTCATTTCACCGGAACAAGCGCCCTATCAAAAGCTGTCACAATTCCTCTGACTTTCACCGAATGCTGCTGTCCGATATCCAGCAGCACCTCATCCTCGTAAGGCTCAGGCATCTCAGCCGATTGTGGCCGGTACTGCTGCAGGTGATAGGGATCTCCCCCATACTGCTGACAGAGTTCATGGATATCATCAATGGCTATCTCCGGAAAGACCGTCGTCCTGAATTCATAGCTGTCAAACTCCCGCAGTATCCCGATGCTTTCACTCACTGCATAATAATCCATACCGCAGATGTCTTCGTAGCTGTCAGCAGTGGACTTGATGTCCATGGCGATATGATCCACCAGCTTCCTGTCGATCAGAAACTCAAGCATTCTTGGATTGGTTCCGTTGGTATCCAGCTTGACGGAATAGCCCAACGCCTTGATTTCCTTCAGCAGGTCCGGCAGCTCCCCATGAAGGGTCGGTTCTCCACCCGAGACGACGACACCTTCCAGCAGATGCCTCCTCCGATTCAGATGCGTCAATATCTCTTCCAACGGAATGTTATCCATGCTGTCAAGGTCCCGGTTATGGCAGTATGGGCAGTTCATATTGCATCCCTTCGTGAAGATGACCGCCGCCAGCTTGTCTTCATAGTCGATCAGCGAGCACTTGTTGTATGCCGCAATTTTCATTCCTACACCTTCTCCATCTTTTAAGTCATACATCTTCATCCATGTTAATACCGAATCTTCCACCTACCTGTGATCAGCTCAGCTGGAACTTGATCCGCTCAGCAAATTCCTGCTTCTTGCCGTTGTTGTAACGCTGTATCGGCCGGTAGTAACCGGTCACCCGAGAATAGACCATGGTATCCTTATCACAGACCGGGCAGGTGAAGTGTTCCCCCTTCAGATAGCCGTGTTCACTGCAGTGGGAGAAGGTCGGTGTATAGGAGATGTATGGAAGTTCAAAAGCCCCGAACACCTTCTTGATCAGGTTCTCCACCACTTTTGAATCCGTCACCTTGTCGGCAGTATAAAGGTGCAAGACCGTACCGCCGGTGTATTTCGCCTGCAACTCATCCTGCAGCTCGACCACTTCGAAGATGTCATCCGAGTATTGCGGTGGCAGCTGGGAAGAGTTTGAGTAGTATGGTGTCTCCTCGGTCCCCTGGCAGAGGATGTCCGGATAGAGCCTCCTATCCTTGAGCGCCAGGCGGTAGGCGGTGGATTCCGCCGGAGTGGCTTCCAGGTTGTACATGTTGCCGGTGACTTCCTGCACATCACTCATCAGATCCCTCAGGTAATCCATGATCTCATTGGCGAACGCCAGTCCCTTGTCGGAGCCGATGTCCTTGCCCATGAAGTTTTCCAGAGCTTCGTTCATGCCGACGAGTCCGATGGTGGAAAAATGGTTGGACCAGTACTGGTTTGATTTGGCTTTGATGCCTTCCAGATAGATCCTGCAATAAGGATACAGACCTTCATCGGTCCACTTCTCCAGACACTTACGCTTCAGCTCCAGGGATTCCACAGCGATATCCACATTGTTTTCAGACGCTTCATGAACTGCTCCTTCGTCTTGGAACGATATCCTATTCTGGGCAGGTTCAGTGTCACGACGCCTATGCTGCCGGTCAGTGGATTGGAGCCGAACAGCCCTCCACCGCGTTTTCTCAATTCACGCTGATCCAGGCGCAGTCTGCAGCACATGGACCTTGCATCCTCCGGTGACAGATCCGAATTGATGAAGTTGGCAAAATACGGCACACCGAACTTCACCGTCAGTTCCATCCAGTGCTTCACCACTTCAGACTCCCAGGGAAACGAGTCATCCACGTTCAGCGTCGGAATCGGGAACGTGAACAGGCGTCCTTCGGAATCCCCTTCCATCATGCATTCCACGAATGCCTTGTTGATCATATCCATCTCGTCCTGGAACTGGCCGTAGGTGGTGTCCTTCATCTCGCCACCGATGATCACTGCCGTGTCTTTCAGGTTGCTCGGGCAGCTGAGGTCGAACGTCAGGTTGGAAAACGGCGCCTGACCGCCGACACGCATCGGCATGTTGATCTCAAAAATGAAGGATTTCATGTATCGCTTGACTTCTCCATAGGTCAGTTGATCGTAATGGACGAAGGGTGCGAGATAGGTGTCGAAGGATGAAAACGCCTGCGCGCCCGCATTCTCGAGCTGCGTCGCGAATATGGAATTGGCCAGCTGTCCCAGGATAGTCGAAAGATGGCCCGCCGGGCCGCTGGACTGACGTTCTCCTCGGAACCCTTGCAGAATCAGCTGGTACAGGTCCCATCCCGAGCAATAGGGAGACAGGAAGCCGAGGTCGTGGATATGCAGGTCCCCGCTCTCGTGGGCATTGGACACTTCCACCGGGTAGATCTCGTTCAGCCAGTAAAGCTTGACGAATTCTTCCCTCGTGTAGTTGTAGAGGGCCATCACAGACTTGTCTGAGCCGTTGGCATTCTCCTTCACCTGCCAGTCAAGGTCTTCAAGGTAATTGTTCATCAGGTTGATGGTGGCGCCAACGAGGGAATTCTTCTCCCTGGACTCCGTACGCTGATGACGGTAGAGGATGTATTTTTCGCCGTCCTGGCATGTCCGTTTTCAATCAGCACCTTCTCCACCGCATCCTGGATGTTCTCAATTTCCACCGGATCACTGTATTTTGCCTCCAGGTATCGGATCACCTGATCCGTCAAATCCAGAGCGATGTCATAATCAGTACCGCCACATGCCTTAGCCGCCTTGAAGATCGCCCTTGCAATCTTCGTCTTGTTGAAATCCTTAACCTCTCCGTTTCTCTTCCTTACTGTTCTGATCATCGTTTCCCTCCATGTCAATATCATTGATGTACATTGTTCTCATGTTCTTCATATTGAAATTGCGCTTCTATCATGAATCCGAGGCAAGAGAATAGCTATATTAACAGTATTTTGTTTCATAGGAAATTCCTTGGGAATATCCTATGAAACAAAAACCTCTGCCCATGGGCAAAGGTTTCATCATCGATATGCATCACAGCAACAGCCGCAACTGAAATCCTTACACTTCCCACCGAAGCCGATTCTCTTTAAAGGCAGGTCTCCTGACTCATGATCACCTTACTGACTGACCTTCCCATCCGTATCTCGAACAGTGGTATTCAGCGTTCATCCCAATTACAGTAGCGGGGGCTGCGGAAGATTTGCACTTCCTTCCCTATTATCGCGGCGCTTCGATCACCGAAGCTGTTGCGAACCTTTAAACACAATATGTAGTTGTTTGTATTATATCACTAACTATATGTTGTGGCAACACACAATTCGATTTTAGTCAAAGAATCCTCTCAGCTCGTCTTCCGTCAGCTTACCAATGGGGCTTTCGCCCGGTTCGATGACCGATTGGATCAGGTCCCTTTTCTTCTCCTGGAGTTGATAGATCTTCTCCTCGATGGTTCCTCGGGTGATGAGCTTGAACACTTGAACGTTGTTCTTCTGACCGATGCGGTGCGCCCTGTCGCTGGCCTGCTCCTCAGCCGCTGGATTCCACCAGGGATCCACATGGATGACCACATCGGCGGCTGTCAGATTCAATCCCGTACCACCGGCTTTGAGACTGATGAGAAAAACATCGGCCTTATGGTCCTGGAAGTCCTGCACCAGCTTTTGCCTGTCTTTGGCCTTGATGCTGCCATCCAGATAAAGGTAGGAGATCTTTTCCTTTTTAAAATGACTCGCAATCAATCCGAGCATCGTGGTGAACTGGGAGAACACCAGCATCTTGTGACCGGATTCGATACCGTCGTGCACCAGCTCCATCAGCAGGTCCATCTTACCGCTTCCGCCTTTGTAGCTTTCATCGAACATAGCCGGATGGCAGCAGACCTGCCGAAGCCGGATGAGATAGGACAGAATCTTCAGCTTGCTCTTTTCAAAGCCTTCTTCATAGATGTTCTTCTCCATGTCCTGCCTGTACTGTTCCTTGAAGGCCAGATACAGTTTCTTCTGGTCTTTGTAGAGGTCTGCGATGGATTTGGTCACTGTTTTTTCAGGCAGTTCCTTAAGGACCTCGCCCTTTAGACGCCTCAACAGAAACGGACGTATCTTGCATTTCAGCTTTTCAAGCGCAACTCTGTCATCGGCGGCAATCGGCTTTTCGAAGAATTCGATGAACCGACTGTGCTTGTACAGATATCCGGGCATGACAAAATCGAAGATCGACCATAGCTCCGTCAGGTTGTTCTCAATCGGCGTTCCCGTCATAGCGAACCTGCCTGCAGCTTTGATTTTCTTCACCGTTTTGGCCCTCTGGGATGCTGGATTCTTGATGTACTGGGCTTCATCGATGAAACAGCTGGCAAAATTGCAGCTGGAATATCGCTCAAAATCCCTGACAACAAGTGGGTATGAGGTGATCACCACCGCATAGTCATCGAAATTCTCCGCCAGCAGTACATCCCTTTCCGACTTACTGCCGGTGATGAGCAGCGTCTTCAGCCAGGGTGCGAACTTCTTCACTTCCGCTTCCCAGTTGAACACCAGTGAAGTCGGAGCGATGATCAGCGATGCCTTCTGGTTCTTCCCGTATTCCGATGCGATGAATGCGATGGCCTGCAACGTCTTACCGAGACCCATGTCATCGGCCAGAATGCCTCCCATATGGAACCGGCGAAGGGACTTCAACCACTGAAAACCGTGCTCCTGATAATGCCTCAGTATACCCTTCAAACCTTCCGGCAACTCATGGATCGACATTTCCGGTTCCCTGAAAGTGTTCAGGAATTCGAGGTAATCGGGCATCCTGATCCAATTGGATAGACCGCCTTCTTCTTCCTGATCCTTGAGTCGTTCTTCAAAATAAAGCGCCCGGTTGAGCGGCAGCATCATACTCTTGTCAAACTCGGAGGCGTCGATATCCAGATCATCCACCAGAGCGGAGAATTCCTTGGCCGTGACATCATCCAGATCAAGAACTCTCCCGTCTTTCAGCCTGATGAATTCCTTCTTCATCTTGATTGCTTTATAAATATCCGCCAGTTCCTTCGAGGAGTACTCATCGGTCTCAAAATTGATATCCATATATCCATCCACAGATATGCCGACTTGGCTTTTCACCGGACCAAACTTTGCCGGCCTGAGTTTCAGGTTCTTGTCATAGAAGACCTCCCCAAAAGTCTGCAGCCTCGGTACGGTATGATGAAGAAGATGGAAAATCCGTTTCTCTTCTTCCGTGACGAAACCATCCGCTTCCTTTTTGAAGTCTGCGAACATGCTGATGACTTCCTGCTCGGCCGGTCCGTTGCGGATCAGTATGATTTCTTGTTCCTCTTCTGGCTTCAGTGCCTCGATGATGTGATCACCGTATACGAATTCAATCCTGGCTCGTACACCTTTCTTCTTGTATCCTTCCAGATACACTCTGGACTCGAGTTCACTCCTGACAATCCTTTCCTGAATCACTTCAGGTATGTCCACCGATCCGATCCGATCCATCTGCGGATAGATTTCACGGATAAAGTGCGGTATCCTGCTATCTGGGAGCTTCACGTCGAAATTGAACTTCTCCAGGGTCCAAACCGTTTCCTTAAGTATCCCTGCTTCCTCTTCAGACAAATGATGAAGTTTATCCCGGTATATGACGTATTCGTAATCCTCGGTAACAGCAACGGTGCTGCACTGTTCCACATCCTTGGCAACAAGATGATACTGCCCGTCTTTTTCTGCCAGAGCCAACGGAAGGAGGATATTTCCTTCAATCGTTTCATGCATGACCATCTCTCTTCTTTCATCCAATGTATCATAAATGAAATGGACGGTTCCTTCTGCAGCCGTAGCATTCAGAAGTTTCAGAAAATGTTTCTTGTGCGCCAGTTCACTCAGCATCACACTCTTACCTGAAAAAATCCGATTCTTGCTGCCATAACGATAATTGTTGAAATCATCGGTAGCGAGCCTTTCTACATCGTAGAGGCTCGTCAGATAATCCAGAAGCTCTTCGGTGCCGGGTCCAAACTTCTGTTCTTTCGGTCTGTAATGGAAAAACTTGCCGTACCGTCTGTCATTCTTGGTTTTTCTGGATTGAATCAGGTCACTGATGACTTTGACATTGTATAATTTGTCGCTGCCGATCCTCATGCTGATTGCAAGAACCGGGTCTTCCAAGATCCGATGAGAAGCATCCATCAGAATCTCAATCTCAAGCTTCAGCTTCTCCTTGGTCAGCGAATAATGCTGTTTCGCATCAAAATACTCAAAGGCATAGAATTCATCCTCTTTTCTTCTTGTTTTTTTCCTCAGACTTCCTTCGTCATATTCCTCCAGATAATCCAGATAGTCAAAGATGGATATATAACCTCTCAGCCGTTCAGGAATAATGAAGTGGATACGGTGAAGCGTAGCCGCGATATGGCGGCACTTGCCTTCCATCATCCCCTGCATGCAGCTGCAGGAGCAATAGACCGGCTGAAGATTTTCGTCGAAGGTAATAATGGTCCTATTCTCTGCATTGGAGCTCTTGACCACACCATAAACCGTAGATTCCGACCGGCTTATTTCCACTACCGACCCACTGTCTGCTATGGTCTTGCCCTGTCTAAACAGCAATTCATCATCTATGGCATTCATGATCCGTTCTTCACCCAGCCATAACGTATCCATCTTCTTTTTCATGATTCACCTCCTCCTAATGGGTTTTAATGCTCAGTGATTCAACGAATCACTGAGTACTAGTACATCATCTATCAGAATAGGTCGAACTTCACCGTTTCATCCAACCTCTGTTTCTCCTCCTCCGTCAGTTCAAGCCTGAGGGATAGGTCATAAACCGACAGGAAACGTCCCACTTCATCCCTGACCTCCATGATGCTTCTGGCTTTTCCTCTGTCAGACCGGACAGTTCCGCCAGTTCCCCAGCTGTCATGGTGTTGATGTTGGTATCTATGTTGGCACTGATATTGGTGTCTATGTTGGTATCGACATTGGTATCGATGTTGGTGTCTATATTGGTTTCGATCGGCTCCACTTTTATCATATCCTCTTGCATGTCAATCGTTTCCACTTCCCTGACGACCGGTCGCTGATACTGCCTGTGGGTCTGAACCGGTTCTGACGTCACACGGTGATACGATCTGCTCTGCCCGTCGCCAGACTGAACCGTTCTTCTCTGATACGTCTGTGTTTGATATGTCTGCGTCTGATGCGTTCCACTCCTCACGGACTTATTCACTGTTGCAACTCCATCTTCATACATGCCTCCAGGAATGAAGATCAAGAGCATGACTGCGATGAAATTGATGGATGGAATCAGCAATATGAGGACCAGCCACCTTGGCAGTCCGATATCATTGAGCCTGTATATTGTCATGGCCACCGTTGCGATGATGGATGCCAGTCCACCAATTATGACAAGAAGAACAAACAGTCCCCTGAATCTAAACATCGCTCCCAGTAGGCCAACACCGAATATCCAACTGACCATCATCAGGACGATGAATCGTCCGTACTGTCGCCTTCCAATTCTTTTACTATCTTCCATATATACCACCTTCCCTCTAAAATATTCACAAGTACAAAGTGGACAAGTCCACATCAACTCCCTAATCCCTCATTCATGAGGGACTTGGCAGCTTTGCCGCGCTGAATGTGGTCACGGAGTGACATCTTCATTACACATTCATGTGCTTCCATAGTGGAACGCTTTTGTTTCATAGGAAATTCCGAAGGAATTTCCTATGAAACAAAAAAAGACCTTCAGTCTGAGTTATCCCATACTATCAGTTTAACTCATAAACGAAGGTCTGTAAAATTATTTGTTAACGCATTAAATGACTATTGAATCCATATCAATTAGGCTGAGAGTTAGGCCAGGAACATCTTCAGGTCATCTTCCACAGTGCCGATACCACCGATACCGAAGGTGTCAACAAGCACTTTGGCCACATTGGGTGACAGGAACGCGGGAAGTGTCGGTCCGAGGTGGATGTTCTTGACACCCAGGTGCAGCAGTGCCAGAAGGACGATGACGGCTTTCTGCTCGTACCATGCGATGTTGTAGGCAATCGGAAGTTCATTGATGTCGTTGAGTTCGAAGATCTCCTTCAGCTTCAGGGCAATTTGTCAATATATTGACATTTTTTGATGTTTCTAGATCAAATAGCGAAAAAAACAGCAGCCTCAACTCAGAAGCTGAAGCTGCCGTTCAATAATACTATGATTCTCATTATGTTACCATACATCACTACCTTGCACTTAACGCAACTCTCTCTGCGTACTTCTTCTCACCTTTTCGCATGAGGTAGATGGTAAATCCAGCCATTGCAGCCACAGCTGTCAATCCAGGGGCAAAATATGCTCCAAGGGATCCTGTTGAAATCAGAGTACCAATCTGATAGGTGAGGAATGCAACCACATAACCCATACCCAACTGGAATCCGATACCTCCCCAAAGCCACTTCGCATTCTCCATTTCGGAGTTCATGGATCCAATCGCCGCAAAACATGGAGGTGTGAATAAATTGAACATCAGATAGGCAAGCGCCGCTGCAGAAGTCAATCCCATGATGCTTGCCACATCATTCGCGCCAGCCACCAATTCCAGATCTTCCGTATTGATGAAATTGGTGATGCTGTAGACAACCGCTAATGTACCAACGACATTCTCTTTGGCAATGAAACCTGTAATTGCTGCTGCAGCAAGCTGCCAAACACCGAATCCGAGTGGAAGCAGCAGAATCGCAAATGGTGATGCGATACTTGCCAGGATACTTGTGCCAGCTGCGTCTTCAGCCACACTCTGGAACTGCCAGTTAAACGTCAACATGATTTGAACTGCTGCATTACAAAGAAGGATAATCGTACCCGCCTTGATAATGAACGACTTACCTCTTGAGAACATGGAAACCGTTGCTCTCTTGATGCCGGGGAACCTGTATTCCGGGAGTTCCATGATGAAAAGCTTCTTGCGTTCTTCTCTCCGGTAATCCTAACGACAATCAGCGCACCTATGATGATGATGCCGATAGCAAGAAAGTACATCAGCGTGCCTACCCACGCCGCATCATTGAAAAACACTCCTGCGAACAATGCGATTACCGGAAGTTTGGCACCACAGGGCATAAACGGCGTCAGCATTGCAGTCGTACGTCTTTGTCTCTCGTTCTTGATTGTCCTTGTTGCCATGACACCGGGAATAGCACAGCCTGTACCGATGACCATAGGGATGATCGACTTGCCAGACAGTCCAACACGTTTGAAGAACCTGTCCATGACCACTGCAACTCGCGCCATATAACCACAATCCTCAAGCAGCGCAAGCAGGAAGAACAACACCATGATCAGTGGCAGGAATCCTACAACAGCAACGACACCACCGATGATTCCGTCAACCAAAAGGGAACTCAGAAATGGTGAGACGCTTTCTCCAATTGAATCAGCAACCATGCCCTGGAATCCTTCCAGCCAGCCAACGAATGTATCCGCAAGCAATGGACCGACATGACTCTGCGATATGGAGAAAACCGCCCACATGACCGCAGCAAAATCGGAATTCCAGGTACTTGTGAGCCAAATCCTGTCAGCAGCGTCTTGCCTGGTCTGCTTGTTCGCTTTGACCTTTCTGTTCTCCACTTTCTCAACGATGCCCTTGACAAACCGGAACCTCATCTTATCAGATGCCTCAACCGAAGCTCTATCTGTCATGTCCACATCTTTTTTTCAATGGTGCTGCCTGGCTCTTTCCCTTGACTCCGACAGCTTTGGCAATCAATTCTTCAAGCCCGCTGCCGGAAGTTGATATTGTTTCCACAACAGGGCATCCCAACATATCCGACAGTTTCGAGACGTCAATCATCGTCTCCTTCTTCTTGGTCATATCGCATTTATTCAATGCAACGACAAGCGGAATATTCAGTTCAAGGAGTTGTGTAGTGAAAAACAAACTCCTGCTCAGATTGGTCGCATCAACAATATTGATGATGACATCAGGATTCTCATTCTTGACAAAAGCACTTGTTATGCTTTCCTCAGATGTGAAAGGAGACATGGAGTACGCTCCCGGAAGATCAATCGCAGTGATCGCAGTTCCGGTCTTAATAAGACCGCCCTTTATTTCGCCTTCCTTTTTGTCGATGGTCACTCCTGCCCAGTTTCCCACCTTCTCGATTTTGCCGGTTATTGCATTGAACAATGTTGTCTTACCGCTATTCGGATTACCTGTTAATGCTACTTTCATAAATCCTCCATCTTCATATGAACATCTGCAAATACAATACAACCTGGTTTCATTCTTAGGCGATGCACAAATGATAAACACATTAATTGTTAGCTTTGGTTAACTCTATTTGTAAATTAAAAAGCTATATGCTATAGCTTTCATCCACCACACTGGCATTATGACAATAATCCATTTCAGTGTTAACTCCGGTTAACTATTTTGATTTTATAACGCCATCATCGATTTGTCAAGATTTAATTAAACATTTAACAAAGTTTATAATTTGTGTTCAATCCCATTCGTATTCAAATAGGTTTGAATGGCAGTCATCATCTCAGCGGATAATATATGCTCCATTTTACAGGCATTGCTTCCGGCTTCATCCGGTGACAACCCCAAAGAATGCTCCAAATAGAGGGAAATCATCTTATGATTGCTATAGATCCGCTCTGAAACCGCCTTGCCTTTTTGTGTCAAAGTTATGGAACCATACGATTCCTTATTGACCAGACCTTTTTCCTTCAACAGGTTCATTGCCTTGGTTACGCTTGGCTTGGACACTCCTAATCGTCTGGCTATTTCCACTCCATGAGCGTGTCCATGGTTCTTCTCCAGAACATATACCGTTTCCAAATACATTTCCATTGATTCATTTTGGTTCATGACTCACTCCACCTCTTACCAATACTCCAGAGTTGCCCATAGTTAACATTTCAAGTCTATAGTATTATCGGTGTTTTGTCAACAGCATGTATAACTATAGTTGAACTAAGAAATAAAGAAGACCTGAATCATCGATTCAGGTCCAGCTTGTTCATATCAATGGTGTTTGACTTTTTCGATATCCCTGTATGCCAGCATATAGTTGACTCCGGATACAATGACACCGCCACCGATGAAATTCCCGAAAGCTACAACGCCCAGACTATAGAAGATCTGCCAGATAGTCAGGTCCCCATCGCCGAAATAAGCGACGAACAGGTAGAACATATTGGCAACGACGTGCTCGGTCCCACTGAGGACAAAGACAGTGATGGCCAACCATACCACGATGATCTCAGCGATTTCATCCTTGCAGCTGTAGGCCAGACACACGCCTGTCGAAACGATGATATTACACAGGATTGCGCTGATGAGCATTTGGCCCGTTCCCATCTCCACCTTATGAATCGCCTTGTGGATGATGACATCCAGCGTCTCAGGACTGAATATCCCAGCTCCCTTGACCATCAGCGCCGCGAAAACCGCACCGACGAGGTTGGCAAAAAGAATCATAAGCAATATCCCTAGGATGCGGTTGAACTTGGTTCTTCTGTCATAGACTGCGATCATAACCATGGAATCGCTGGTGAACAGTTCAGCCTGCATCAGCAATATGGCGATGATACCCATGGGGAAGACAAGCGCGCCAAAAAACGCTCCCAGTCCCGGGTCACCAACCGCTGTCGTCACCTTGAAATAACCCACTGCACCGAGGGAGATGTACATTCCCGCAAGCATTCCCTGGATTAGAAGGATGATGGTCTTCTTGTCAGCCTTATGTTTACTTTGATACAGTATGTACTCCGTCAAGGCTTTCGGGCCCGAATAATTCTTTTGCATAATTTACTCCTAGCCTAATATTGTGCGTTAAGTATACTGTATACAATATACATTGTCAAGTGAAATGCTTTCACAGATTCACCGGAAATGTTACAATTATAGATGAAAGGTGGTGCATGCAATGCCGATAAGAATTTCAAGTAAAGCCATCAATATCATGAGTCTCGATGCCGTCAAGGATATTTTTCATGGAATGAAACTTCGGATATCCGTTTCTTATTCCATACCAACTATGGTTTCATAACAGGATATACCGTTGAAAAGCGCCCATCCTCTGATGACTTCAAAGAATACTTTAAAAAAAGCCATCATAAAGATGGCAGGTTTTCAGCAGACCTTTCAATAATGCCTGCCATCCGCAAACAGTATTTCGAGTCTGAGAATATCACGGATGAAAAAGTCATCAGCGATGGAAGCCTGATCGTTTTGAAGGACGTCAAAATCTACTCCGACGACTTATCATCACCGGTATTGCAGATCGATTCCTTTGTCCTTCATTGCGTTGATATCATCGGGTTTTCATTGATTGACAGTTCCGAGAACATTTAGTGCAGCGTTCGTTAATGAAGCAGTAATTTTCCTACGGGCACGATTATCCACTGATACTCCGTGAGCCATGCCGGATGATCCATACGGTCTCTTTCCCCGGATTATCCGACATCCAACGGTCGATGATCTCATGTGCCAGATCCGGTCTTTCCTTCATCAAATCATTCAGGTTGTTACCGACCGATTTTTGTACGAATTTTTCCTTATCGGACTTCAGATTATCCAGTATCTGACTGAACAGGTCAAACTGTTCGACTGCGGCAAATGTCTTCTTTGCCCAAGGCAGACTTATCCGCATTCCCTCACTGGAAAGACGTCTCACATGGACGTTGGCGTCCGTGCTCCATAGGAGCATCTCTTCAAGCGTTGCTCTTGGATTGTCATTGAGGAGGGGTCGAACTGCGAACTCCCCGGTATACCTCTTGGTAAGCTTATAGATGAAGTCAAGAGATAGTCGCTGGTTCTCCAATCCATGACGTTCGACATAACGCCCTACCGGCCAAAGCCACCAACCATCAGTAAACATCCCTTTGGGTTCTGGCAGTTCGGGTCCCAGAATTCCCGAGAAAATGTTGATATCTTCTTCGTAGGAACCCGTCATATAATGTTCAAAGGCATCTACAAACAGATCCTGCCGCTGGGAAAACGTCTTGTCTTCCAGATGTGATGCGACAAACGATACAAAGGCAGGATGATTAAAATCACCATACTGGGCTCCAATCTTGACTGCAAGGAGTTCAGCACAGTCACCATCGTAATAGTCTTTCAGTTTTTCGCCATATTTTCCCTCCTCAAAGAAGTGTTACTGATGAACCGCGATATGACTTGGTTCACTACACCTCGATTTCAACGTTTTTCATGTAGCTCCTTTCTTTCTTATGATACGTAAATGCCAACAGAATATATGACCATCCATATATGGCCATTGCACCAAACCATATTATCAATGCATTGAAGTTTCCGCTGATGAACAACACCATACACAACAGACAAACCACACCATATCCGATATACAGCCCCTTGACGATGCTCAACCATCTGCTTTTCTCAAACAGCAGGCCAAAGAAAATGCTAGCCAGGCCTCCGAATAACATATAGCCCATCATATTCACCAATGCAACCGATGAATGAAAATTGTAAAGTATGAATCTATCCAAACCATCCAGATTCCCGGATGCAATAGCACTTCTAACATATGTGAACTGAAGCATATATGTCCCTACAATCAGTACCGTCGATATCCCTCCACTGGTCAGTCCCCATACTGCATATCCTTTTCTCGTTTCTTCCAGCAGATACAAAGCAAGAAAAAGTATCATCAGAAGCACGGCATAGAAACAGGTCGCGATCTGCATGGCGGTGAGCAGATCCTTATAAGGTTGGGTCATACTTTGTGCAAAACTATGAACATCCACCCATTCTTCAATCGGAAACACTCCCATAAAAGGTTCACCTGATAGCAGGTTGATTGTCAATGCGAACAGCACCATATATATTGCGGTATAAATGAGTTCACCAACAGAGGTCCATTTTACCAATCTGATTGCCAATAGCTTTCGACCTTTCATAACTACTCCTTTACTTGTATTTATTACCATATATTCATTTTACATCAAAAAGCGACAAAAATTTCCCGAATCAAGAAATTTCTCCATGACTCGGGTTTTCGTGGTGATGCCTTGTTTATAGACACTGTCCTTGAGACGCCACCTGACAATACCGCATCGCTGATGGATTCCTTAGAATGCAATATGTCAACGGAGGCCCCCGATGTCCAATGGGCTATGAACTTCTGTGCCGGTCAGATTGGCATTCACGATCCCTCATACAGACAACGCTGTATCCAGCTGGGCGAAACGACCGGTCTTTACAAAGACCTTCCAGTATCGAAGGGGTGCACTCCAAATTACCTGCCGGAATTCATACGCATCGAAGTCGACAAACGTTCGAACTGAACCTTCCATAATAGGATACTCGCTCACTTTTTCTTTTTCATTTTGTTTTCGTATTGGACTTTTTTTCTTTTTCGTCTTTCTTCCTTGGGCTGATTTGCTTGCATATCGTACAGAAGGATTTTTCCTGCTTTGCTGCCTTTTTTGCCTGATCTTGCTGTTGAAGCTTCTTCTGTTTTCACAGAATTCTTCGTTGCCTCAATCAACCTATCTATCTCAGGCTTTGTAAGTATTCGGTAAGTGCCTAATTCAATTCCTTTGAGTTGAATATTCATAATCCTAACTCTTTTCAAGTGCATGACTTCATACCCTAATGCTTCACACATAAGCCGAATCTGCCGGTTAAGACCTTGAGTCAATATAATACTAAAAGACCTTTGATGAATCTTTTTTACAACGCAGGGTAGAGTTACCGTATTATGAATTCTAACCCCTTTGCTCATTTGGTCAATGAATTTTTCATTGATCGCTTTGTTCACTGTAACGATGTATTCCTTATCATGGGCATTGCCATCTCTAAGGATTTGATTGACAATCTCACCATCATTTGTTAAAAGTATAAGTCCTTCAGAGTCTTTATCCAACCTGCCGACTGGAAAAATCCGCTTTGGGTAACCCACATAATCCACAATGTTTGTTGGATCCTTTTTATCTGTAGTACAAGTGACTCCCTGTGGTTTGTTAAATGCAATATAGACCTTGCTCTCATTCAGCTTGATACGTTCATTACCAACAAAGACCTCATCTTTATCACTAACCAGAACACCTACTGTTTCAACAATACCATTCACTTTCACTTGTCCACTCTTTATGAATTCATCAGCTTCTCGTCTAGAACAAAAACCTGATTCACTAATATATTTATTCAAACGATATGATTTACTCATGTAATCTCACTCTCTAAGATCATAGTTTCAATACTAAAACAGGCTAGGCTTTATCAGCCCAGCCTGATGTATTCAAACTCTTCTAGTCTTCTTCTACTTCTTCTACAGATGCGACCTCAACAGCCTCTTCATCATCTGAGGTTGCATTGTTTACAATTGACAGTCTGACAAGAGATGTATCTCCAGGTGTAATAAAGTTCAAATTTTCATCTTTATAGATGTCAAGATCTTGAAGTTTGATATCTTCACCCAGTTCTAGCTTCGATAAATCCACTTCAAAGTAGTCTACTATATTCATTGGCAATACTTCGTACTCGATTTCAGAAATTCTTTCCTGAAGCAAACCTTCTGAGGAAACACTGTCCTGATTAATGAAATGAATGGGTGCACTTGTTTTGATTTTCTCACCTTTTGTAACCACTTGGAAATCAACATGTTGAACAGTGGTGCTCAGAGGTGTATAGTCTACTTTCTTTAACATTGTACTATAAACCGTACCATCGACATCTACTTCAACCAACGAGCCAAGTGTTGATCCCTTAAGTAGCTTTACCAGGTCAATATTTGGTACTTGAATCAGTACAGACTCTTTTAGATTTTTTCCATAAATGACTGCTGGTGCAATTTCTTTTTTTTCTTAACGCTTTTGCTTTTACTGATAAATCTCTTTTACTACATTCTAATATTGGCATATTGCCTCCTTAAAAACAGAAAAGCACCTGCATAATCATTTGATCTGGCAGGTGCTCATTAACAGAATCTTAATTACTGTAAAGGGTCTCTACAAAAGTGCTCAACTCCTTTATCTTAGGAATTATAACACATAAATTCATCAAGTTAAAGTCTTAATATTCTAAATTTTCAGAACCAGTCAGGAATTGTGAATGTAAATATACTCTTCCTGAATGAATATGCAAACAGGTTATAACGACCGGAGAGAGGGGGATTCCCACCGCAAGCGTGCCACTGGCACCCTTGCTTTCAGGCCACGTTCGAATTCCTATGTACACAAGAAGGACCCATTAAAATGGGTCCTTCTTGTGTACGGAGAGAGGGGGATTCGAACCCCCGGTCCGGTTTTGCCGGACAATGCTTTTCGAGAGCACCACCTTCGGCCACTCGGTCATCTCTCCTGACGTCCTTGGACGATATGTCACATTGCAGAAACATATGATTTTTCCAATATTCCCACAACAATTATACATTGTACCACTTGAATCAGGCTAAATCAACCCTATTCCAAATGATAGGTCTTGCATTTTATGATTTTTGCGCTATGTGGTTTCATCTCCACTCGAATCTTACCCCGAACGACATCATATATCTCGGCAAGTGTCGAATGGTCGATTGCGGTGGTTTCCATGACCTGCTGACAGGTATCGGAATTTTTGATGCCGATTTCCCATACCGGTATTGAAACGTGCTTCTCATGGTCGTTGTTGTTCACGATGACCACGACTCTGTCACGGTCATCCCATCGGCCATAGGAAATCACATTGTACTCACCGTACAGGAATTTCAGCGATCCGGTCTTGAGTGCCGGCATGGCCTTACGCAGGCTTATGAGGGATTTATGGACTGCTATCAGCTCCTTGTCCTCTTTGCCCCAAGGATAAGTCCTTCTGTTGTCAGGATCCGTCCATCCGCAAACACCGGCTTCATCGCCGTAATAGATGGTCGGCGCGCGACCCAGGTCATCTGGATGACGACGGCCTCCTTCATGACTCCCACGTTGAGGCCTTCATTGGCCTTCTCTGCACCGACTGTATGGGTACGTCCCACCTGTCGGTTGGTTCTGGTGAGGAACCTGGAGTGGTCATGGTTGGACAACTCATTCATCGCAACCTCCAGTGCCTGACTGTGGAATTTGGCCATATTGAAATTCATGGCACCAAAGAAGGCATGGTGATTGCCCAGAAGATCGTGCCTATACTCTTCACTGTGTTTTTCCATCCCCGTCAGGAACCAGCTGACAGGTTCCATGAATGCATCGTAGTTCATGACCGTATCCCACTGGTCACCGTCGATCAGCCAGTCGGTAGGATCGCCGTAATGCTCTGCGAGGATGATGGCCTCCGGATTGGCTTGCTTCACCGTTTTCGGAAGTCCTGCCAGAAAGTGTGGTTGAACTCCTTCGTATAACCGAGGTCTGCAGCCACGTCAAGACGCCATCCGTCGGCATTGTAAGGCGGTGATACCCATTTTCTGGCTATTTCCATAACGTAGTGATAGAGCTTCGGCGAACCCTCGTAGTTCAGCTTCGGCAGCGTATCATGACCCCACCAGCCGTCATAATTAGGATTATCCGGCCACGCTTCCTTGTTGTAGAAGTGGAAAAAGGAATAATAGGGGCTTGAATTGGATGTAAAGGCTCCCTTCGGATAGTTATGGGAGTTGGCGTAGAACTTTTCCCTGTCCATCCACTTGTTGAAGGATCCGCAGTGATTGAAGACACCATCCAGGATGACCTTCATGTTTCTCTCATGGGCTTCATGGACCAGGTTGGCGAACAGGTCATTGCTCGCCTCCAGGTTCAGGGCTTCTGTTGTTCTCTTGATATATTTGCTGGCGTAGCAGTTGTCCATCTTCTTCTTGCTGAGTTTCTTTCCTCCGTCACTGACAATGGTGCCGTAATGGGGGTCGATATAATCATAATCCTGGGTATCATACTTGTGGTTGGACGGCGATACGAAAATCGGATTGAAGTAGATGGCATCCACGCCCAGTTCCTTCAAGTAGTCCAGCTTGTCGATGACACCTTGGAGGTCCCCTCCGTAAAATTCACGGATTCCGTCGGCATCAGGGAGCTTGTCCCATTTCTTGACCTTCTTGCAGAGTTTTCCGATATAAAGATATTCATCATCCACAACATCATTGGTGGGATCGCCATTGTTGAATCTGTCGACAAGATCTGGTACATGACTGCACCCTTTGCCCAATGTGGTGTCTTGAAATTGGGTACGATACTGAAGTTGTAGTAGCGGTCCGGCTCTCTTGTGACGCCCTTCTTGTTGTAGAAAACACGCAGCTTGCCTGTATTCAGCTCAAAATAGTAATGGATGCGCTTATCTTTGACATGCATCGCTCCCTCATAATAATCGAAGAGCTCATCGCTTTCCACTACCATCATCGGAAGGCGCTTTTCTCCGTAACACAAATAGACTTCGTCAACATTGTTTCTTGCTGTACGAAGCTTAATCTTAACCGTATCATCCTGCATCGGTTCAACAGGATATACATAGTTCCTTGTACCATCCGAATGGATGGCGCGTTCATCAAGGATGGTCTGTCTGGTCTGTATGTAAGTAAAGAACTTCTGTGAGTGGTTCATCTGATCAAAAGGTATCTGTAAGCTCATAACATCTGGCTAATGCCTAGCCTCCTTCGCTCGTGTATAGTCTATATCTGTTCCCTATTATTGTATCGTATTTTACATTAAATAACAATGTAGGAAACGACACAAAATCCGACCTGCAATTTGACACAAATGTTGAAAAGATGCCATAAAACAGGCTTTCGTAGAGCAAAGTGTGTGTTCCACACACACGGTTCCGCCTTAGGCGGATTGTTCAGAATGTCGACGGAAAGTTCTTCGATAGAGAACTTTCCTAGGTGATAAATAAAAAGGACAGCTTCCGATCGCTGTCCTATTTAAGGAGAAGGTATTTAAGTTCTTATGGGGTGTAGCAAAAACTTAATCTATATATAAATTGTATTGGGGGGGTTTTACAAGAATAATTATAGCAAAGGTTTTCAAAATAAGTGTGCCCAAACATTGATTTTTTTCTGAATTTTTATTGTCCATTATGACGAAGGTCAAAAGGACACACAATGGACACATTGCAATTTTCACCAACAACCAATTCTATCAGCTACACTTTCTTGTAAAGGTCCTTTTCAAAGAGTTGTTTCACCTCGTCGACATCATGCGTCTTACCGAGGATAATCATCAGTTTGATTCTAGCTTTCGGTCCTGTCAGGTTGTCACCGAGAATGGCACCAAGGGAACGAAGCCCCTTACCTCCTCCTTCATATCCGTAGCTGTCAAGCACCCTGCCCCTCGGACATCTGGACACGATGACCACCGGCACCTTCTGTTCGATGGCCTTGGCAATGCCTTCCACCATTTTCGGCGGCACATTGCCCCGTCCCATCGCTTCGATGACGATGCCCTTGTATCCCTCATTCAAATAGTAGAATATCAGATCGGAATCAAGGCCTGCCACCGATTTGATCAAGGCGACCTTATTCTCGATCCGATCCACGATCACCGGCTCAATCGCTCTCTTGCCCCGGTAGTAGATCACTTCGTCGGAATCCACGATGCCCAATGGACCGAAATCCATGCTCTGGAAGGTATCCAGACTAAGGGTATGGCTCTTTTGAACCTCATCGGCTCCGTAGACGGAGTTGTTGAACACGACCAGGACGCCACGACCTATGGAGCTGTCGGAAATGACAGTACAGATGGCTGCAGACAGGTTTGCAGGACCGTCATAGCCCAGCTCCGAACCGTTTCGCATCGCCCCCGTCACAGCAACCGGCTTCTTGCAGTCCAGGATCTCATGGAGAAAATACGCCGTCTCCTCCAGCGTATCCGTTCCGTGGGTGACGACCACGCCGTCGACATCTTCCCTGTCCAGGAATCCCCTGACCTTACGCGCGATGTCCAACATGATCTCTGGAGAGATATGGGGGCCCGGCAGACTGCCGTAATGAAAGGATTCAATATCCGCAATCTTCTCGACGCCGCTGACTTTCTCCATGATTTCCTTGTCACTGAGCGCAGGTATCGCCGCCTTCAAACGCTCGTCAATCTTCATCGAAATCGTTCCACCGATAAAAAAACAACAACTTTCTTCATATGCCCTCCTAGACGGCATCTCTTCGCTTCACCGTCAATCTTCCATCATTATATGCATTGGATATCAACACGTCAACCGTCAGTTGCTGAGCATTTTCCCAGAATTTTTCAAGAATCCGTTCGATATCGCCCGGGGACCTGACCCCAAGGTGGTGATGCCATTCCGGGGGAAAGAGCCGTTCATACTTACGGCTATGAAAACGCCTGTCCACCAGGAGTACGCTGCCCACATCGTCTGTCGTACGGATCACACGTCCGGCCGCCTGCATCACCTTGTTCATGCCCGGATAGGTATAGGCATAATCGAAGCCTTCTCCCATCATCTCTTCAAAATAATCCTTGATGATATTTTGCTCGAAGCAGATGAGCGGCAGTCCTACGCCTACGATAACGGCACCCGAAAGCTTCTCCCCGACAAGGTCGATACCCTCACCGAACATGCCGCCAAGGACTGCAAATGCAATCAACGTCTTGTCCTTTTCCTCATGGGAGAACGCGTCGACAAAAGCTTCTTTCTCCATCTCCGTCAGATTTCTTTGCTGCACCATCACCTCGATGTTTTCATGGGCATTAGGCTGTCAAACACCTCGATCCCCCGCTCCATGTACTTGTAGGAGGGAAAATATATCAGATAGTTGCCCACTTTCTGGCTGATGAACGTCAGTATACGCCCCATCAGTTCATCGAGACTCCTTTCACGGTCAACATATTTTGTGGAAATCGAGTGATCAACCATGAGCTTCAGTTTGTCGGACTCGAAAGGTGACGGAAGGTTGAGTCCAAAACTGTCATCATCTCCACCAAGCAGGTGCTTGTAGTAGTTCATCGGCAGCAGGGTGGCACTGAAATAGACGACGCCGTGCATGTCCACCAGGGTTTCCCTCAGGTTCACCCTAGGGTCAACACAGAACAGTTTGACCTTTAGATTCTGGCCTTCAAGCAGATGGTAAGTGACATAGTTGTCGCCATACATCTCGTATTTTTTCAAGAAGTCATAGGCTTCAAAATAGAAATCCAACAGTTGATCCATATGCTCCCACTGCATATGGAGCTTGAAGATCTTCTCCGTCCGGTGGATGATGCCCCTGACATAGGTTTCAAGAGCGAGGGGCGCTTCCCTTTTGATCTCTTCCTTCAGGTCCGTCGTCTTCATTTCCTTTCGGATATCGATAAAGGCCTTGTTCAGTTTGTCAAAGTAGCCATGGAGCCTCGAGTCAAGCCCCTTTACAAGCTTCTTCATCTCCAGGACATCGCCTTTGCTCAGTTGGGCGGAAAACATGCTTCTCGCCCTGTCCACCAGATTATGAGCCTCATCCACCAGCAGCGTATAGTTCCCATCACCTTCGACAAAAACCTTCGAAGCTTGGCACTTGGGTCGAAAGCATAGTTGTAGTCGCAGATGATCACCTGACTGAAAAGAGCAAGGTCCAGAGAGAGCTCATAAGGACACAGCTTGTGTGTGATGGCATAACGGGTAACGACCTCCCGTGAATAACGGTCTTCCTCTTCATACATCTTGCACAGCGCATCGTTGATCCGGTCATAGTGTCCTTTGGCGTAGGGGCAGACTTCAGGATTGCAGTTCGTCTCGGTGTGCAGGCAGATCTTATCCTTGGCTGTAATGACCACATACTTCACCTGAAGCCCGCGGTTCCTGAGCAAGTCCACGGTGTTCACAGCCACTTCCTTGCCGATGGTCTTTGCCGTGAGATAGAACAGCTTGTCGGTGACTCCCTCTCCGATCGCCTTGATTCCCGGGAAAAGGGTGGCTATTGTCTTACCAATCCCTGTAGGTGCCCTGCTAAAAAGAATTCTGGAATCGACAATAGCCCTGTATACGCCTTTCATCAGCTTGCTCTGGCCATCCCTGATCTCATCAAAAGGAAACGCCAATTCCTTAGCACTGGACAGCATGGCATTTTCATACAAGTCGATCATCTTGGCAAAAGCGGCGTACCTGTCGATGATCTTATCAAAGAATGCCTCCAGATCCTGATAATCAAGTTCCCTCTTAAACTGCTTGATGTCAAAAGTATCCAGTTCGATATACGTCAGCCTCACCACTGCGGATTCACCGCCGCATTGGATCAGATACATATAGGCATACATCATGCCCTGTGCCCAGTGCATCTCATTGCCGTCATCGATATGCGACAGATCTCCGCTGGTGGATTTGATCTCATCAATCATCGGTATGCCGCTGCCTTCATGGGAACGCACCAGTCCGTCGATTCTCCCTGTGACCATGTACTGCATGTCATCCCTCATGAAAAGATGGTTGATGCTCACTTCACTCTCATACTCCTCATCCTGGCCCTTCTGGAACCGCTGGTGAGCTTTGGTCCCGTCACTCATCCTCTTGTCACTGAGGCTCACCGAAGTGATGTCACCTGACCGCATGATGAAATCCACGATCTGTCTGATAGATACTCTATGGAGTTTTGGTTTTGGGCCTTCGGTTTTTGCTGTCATTGCTGTTCCATCCGTTCTCGTCTGGCGTTGTTGTTCTGGCGTTCTCGTTCTGGCGTACGTATGTTCTATCAACAATTATACCGTTGGTTTGGGTAAAAGGCAACTGAGAAAGTTTGCGCTCTGGTGATGGGACGGTGCCTGCTGCTGCAGGAATTGATAGCGGGAAGTGGCTGTGCATTCAAGTCTGACTAATATGCAATCCAAAATCCCGCCATCAACACCTGCAGCATCCGGCACCTGTCGCCATCACCTTCGCTTCACTAGGGAGTGCTTCAGTGCATGGCCAGCTTATGGTAATGGCCTATCAGATATGCAGCAAAGAGCCAGCTACCGTATATAATTATGCAAATAAAAATGACGAAGTATGACACGGAGATATTTCCGTATTACACATCGTCATTTGTTGTCAGTAGTATGAAGTATTGATCGATCATGGAGCGAACCACCAGTTGACTCACCCAGCCAGTCACTCAAGCTGGGCGATGCCTGAAGCAGCCACTCCCATAGCGAGCATGATGGCGACAGGTGCCTGCCATTGTCTGCATTGACGGAAGGCATTTGGATTGCATCTTATTGGGACTTGATCGGAATTTGGATGCCGGACGTCTCGTTCTGAGGGTTTTGCTGACAGCAAAACCAACCTTGGCCAAGCCAAAAATCCTGAACGAAGCTCGGCGCCTATGTCCTTGCCGTACATATGAAGCAAGATTTTTTTGGCTTAGTTCGGCGTTCAAATGCCGGTCTAGTCCCAGTTAGATGTTTAGCCTCTGTCGCCCGGCAATGTGGACAATGGCAGGTGCCGTCCCATCACCCGAGCGCTCTTAAAACAGCTATCAGTCATACAATTTGTAGAGCATCGCCGCCCCAATAATCCCCGCATCATTACCGAGCTCACATACCAAAATCTCAGTCTTCAGAGCTTCAGCTCCACCGTAGATCTCATGGACCATCTTCTCACGAAGGGGCTTCAGGAGGTTCTCCTTTTGTGCAGATACTCCGCCGCCAAGGGCAATCGCCTGCGGCTGGAAGATGTTGATGACATTGACCAGGCCGATGGCAAGGTGGTCGATGTACCAGTCGATCAGTCTCTGTGCCACGCCGTCGCCTGCCTGCGCAGCGTCAAAAGCAATTTTTGCGTTCATCTTGGAAACATCACCGTCTACCATTCATACAGTTTCGAATATGAATGGGATGAGGCTGCCTTGGATGCTTCACGGATCAGAGCTGTCGCTGAGGAATACTCTTCCCAGCAACCCTTGCGGCCGCATGTACAAGTGGAACCACCGACTTGTATGACCATATGTCCGAGCTCAGCACCGGCATGAAAGGAGCCTGTGATGATCTTGCTGTTGACGATAACGCCCGCTCCGACACCTGTTCCAAGTGTGATTGCAACGAAGTCCGTATATTGGCCACCTACACCAGCGATGAACTCGCCGTAAGCTGCTGCGTTCGCATCGTTCTCAATATACACCGGCACATCGAAGTATTTGACGAACTCCTCACGAATCGGCGTATTCTTGAATCTCAGATTATTCGCGTATACAATCAATCCTTCTTCCGTATCCGGTGTTCCGGGACTCCCGATCCCTACCGAATGGATGTCCTCCGTCTTCAAACCGTGTTCACTCACCAGTTGAAGTGCCAGCATGGCCATATCCTTCACGATTTCCTTGTAGTCTCTTTCCCTCAGTGTAGGAACCGAACCCTTCCTCAGGATATTACCCTTTTCGTCCACAATAGCTGCTGCAATGTTTGTTCCACCTAAATCAATCCCTATATTATACATGTTTCCTCCTATTTTGAATTGGCATCGCGCTCCCTGGAGCGCTTAGCTAAATTGCTTGTTACCCGATTGTTCAATTCGACTGCCGCGTTGTAACCCATCGCCTTTTGTCTGTGGTTGATAGCTGCAGACTCAACGATGATGGCCAGGTTTCTGCCTGGACGAATTGGAATCCCATGACAAACGACATCGTTGCCCAGGATATTCATGTAGTTTTCATTAAGACCGAGACGCTCATATTCCTTATCCGGATCCCAGTCCTCCAGTTTGATGACCAGGTCGATGCTCTGACTCTCCTTGACGGATTCAACGCCGAAGAGCATCTTGCAATCCACGATGCCGATGCCGCGTACTTCGATGAAGTGTCGTATAATGTCGGGGCTGGATCCCAGCAGCGTATCATCGGATACCTTCTTGATCTCGACGACATCGTCGGCGACCAGACGGTGACCTCTCTTGATCAGCTCAAGGGCAGTCTCGGATTTACCGATACCGCTTTCACCGGTGATGAAGACACCCTCACCATAGACGTCGACCAAAACGCCGTGAATGGATATCCGCGGTGCCAGTTCGCTCTTCAGGTACATGTTAAGCTCCGAGTTGAAATAGGAAGTCGGCTTATCCGTCTGAAGGATCGGGATCTGAGCTTCATAAGCGACTTCTATCATATCCTCAGTCGGTTCAAGGCATCTTGACATGACAAGACAAGGTATCTTGCTGTCGAAAAGACGCTGAAACACAGCTTTTCTCTCCTGTAGGAACAGATTCTGGATATAGGTGTGTTCCACCTTACCGATGATCTGCACACGCTCCGAACTAAAGTAATCGAAAAATCCCGCCAGCTGAAGCGCAGGTCTGTTCAGGTCACTCTGGAATATATGGATATCCCCCGTCGGAATACCCGGTGTCAAATTCTTCAATTTCATTTTATGATGATATCATCCAAACATACGTAATATTGTTCCTGTTCCAAGGCACACCTCCATATTATATCCTTGTCATTTTATCAAAGCTTATAAATAACTGTCATGATTTATATTAAACCGTTTTTAGAACCTAAATCCGTAATCACACTTATCCATAATGATACCATAGTTTACGAACAGGCATCAAGCGTAAAGTGATTACTCGCATATCAAATGCAACATTCAACGGCTCATCCCATTTCTCTATGGAAAAAATCATAGACCGATTCGCTGGCCTTCTTCGTCATCCCGCTGACTTCCATAAGGGATTCGACCGATGATACCTTGATCTTTTCTACGGATCCGAACGCCTTCATCAGATTCTTTCGCCGCGTTGGTCCGATACCATCGATGTCATCGAGCACGGAATGGATCTGCTCTTTCTTGTGGGTCTTCCTGTGGTAGTCGATGGCAAACCGGTGGGCTTCATCCTGGATTCGGGCGACGAGCTTGAAGGCTTCGCTTCTATCACTCAGAGCAATCTCCTCGTTGTTGTAATACAGCCCTCTGGTCTGATGCCTGTCATCCTTCACCATACCGCACACCGGTATGTCCAGTCCGACTTCCGTCAGCACTTGAAGGGCGATGTTCACCTGCCCCTTGCCACCGTCCATCAGGATCAGATCCGGCAGTCTCGAAAATTTCCCTTCCTCTTCCGACAGCCCTTTCACAAGCAGCTCCTTCTGCTCTTCCAGCGCATGGTTGAACCGGCGGGTCAGCACCTCATTCATGGATGCGTAATCGTCCGGACCGATGCCGTACTTGATTCTGAACTTCCTGTAGTCGCTCTTTTTGGCCTTGCCGTCCTCAAAGACCACCATGGAGCCGACAGTGGCGACGCCCTGATGGGTCGAGATGTCATAGGCCTCAACCCGCCTGACTTCTCCATCCAGTCCGATGGCCTGCACCAGTTCCTTCATCGCACCGATCGTCCGCTTCTCTTCCTTTTTCATGGATTCACCGAACTGCTCCAATGTGATGCTCGCATTCTTGGCTGCCAGCTCCACCAGCTTGTTCTTCTCACCCTTTTGGGGCACTTTGACATAGACTTTCTGGCCACGCTTGTCCGACAGCCAGTTCTCGATGATCTTGGCTTCCGTCAGATGGTTCTGAAGGATGAGCTCCTTCGGTATGAACGGTGTCCCCGAATAGAACTGCTTGACGAAGGCGGTCATGATTTCACTGCCGTCCTGATCCTCGATATGTTCCATCCTGAAATGCTCACGTCCGATCAGTTTGCCGTTCTCACGAAATACACCTGAATGAGTGCCTCCGTCTCATTGGCGGCAAAGGCAATGATGTCCTGGTCATCGTTGGCTGCCTTGACGATCTTCTGCCGTTCCATGATGGTGTTGACTGCCTTGATGTAATCCCTGAATTCGGCGGCTTTCTCAAAATCAAGATTGTCCGAAGCCTCAAGCATCCTGTCTTCCAGGTGCTTGATGACCGGAGTGTAATTGCCATTCAGGAAGTCGATGATCTCGCCGATCTTCTCCTGGTATTCCCCTTTACCGATATAACCCATACAGGGCGCTTCGCACTGCTTGATATGATAATTCAGACATGGCCGTTCCTTGCCGATGTCCCTGGGAAGCACCCGGTGACAGGTTCTGATCTTCCACATCTTCCGCACCAGATCGATCGTCTCCTTCGCAGAATAGGCACTCGCATAGGGACCGAAGTATTTGGCCTTGTCCCGCTTGACATCCCTTACCAGCATGATTCTTGGAAAATCTTCCGCTGCGGTGATCTTGATATAGGGATAGCTCTTGTCATCCTTGAGCATGGTATTGTATTTCGGCCAGTGTTTTTTGATGAGATTGCACTCCAGAATCAACGCCTCGAGTTCGGAATCCGTGACGATATACTCGAAGGACCTGATCAGCGATACCATCCTTTTGATCTTATTCGTATGGTTTGCCGACTTATGAAAATACTGGCGCACCCTGTTTTTCAGGACCTTTGCCTTACCCACGTAGATCACATGACCGTAGCCGTCCTTCATCAGATAGACGCCAGGCTTGTCCGGCAGGTTTTTAAGCGCTTCCTTCAGATCGAACATCATCAATCACCTCCTTGTATTGGAGCTGGTAAAGGTTGTAATAGAGACCTCCGGCAGCCAGCAGCTCCTGATGGTTTCCAGTTTCCCGGATCTTCCCCTTGTGAAGGACGATGATCCGGTCGGCGTGCTGGATGGTGGAAAGCCTGTGGGCGACCACCAGCGTCGTCCGGCCTTCCATGATCTTATGCAGGGCATCCTGGATGAGCACTTCCGTCTCGGTGTCGATATTGGCTGTCGCCTCATCAAGGACCAGTACCGATGGCTTGTACGCCAGCGTCCTGGCAAAAGACAGCAGCTGTCTCTGTCCGGTGGAATAGGTCGCTCCCCGTTCATAGGTAGCTTCGCCGTATCGGTCCGGCAGCCTTGAAATAAACCTGTCGGCATTGACATACCGGGCCGCCTCCACAACCTCCCTATCGGTGATGTCATCATCCTTCAGCCGGATGTTGGACTTGATGTCTCCGGTGAAGACGAACACATCCTGCAGCATCTGCCCGACATGTTGTCGTATGGATTCCTTTTTGATCCGTTCAAGCGGGATATCATCAATCAGGATTTCACCTTTTTGTATGGTATAGTATTTTGTTATCAGATTCAGGATGGAGGTTTTCCCTGCACCTGTCGCTCCGACAAAAGCAGCCGTCTCCCCGGGATTAACCACGAACGAGACATCCCTGAGAACCCAGTTTTCCTTTTCATAGGCAAACCATACGTTCCTGAACTCTATCTTACCCTGTATACTGTCAAGCACCACGGCATCTTCCCCATCTTCAATCACCGACGTATCATCCAGCAGCGTAAAGATCTTCTCAGCCGCCGCCATGGCTGATTGAAAATATTGAATTGCTCAGCCAGCTGCTGAATCGGATCGAAAAACTGGGAGACGTACTGCAGGAACATGACCATCACACCGATGGTCATCGCCCCTGCAATGACCATCCCTCCTCCGAAATAGAGGGTCAGAGCCATCGCCAAAACATAGGATAGGTACATGGAAGGCCTGAAGAGACTGAAGAGGATCAGCTGCCTCATATAGGCGCTCATCAGTTTTCGGTTGTTCTTTTTGAATTTTTCCATCACCGCTTCTTCACGGCTAAAAATCTGGACGATCCTCATGCCTGACAAATGCTCAGACAAAAAGGTGTTGATTCCAGCCACCCGCGTCCTCACATCCCTGTAGATCTTTCTGGAGAACTTTCTGAAAAGGAGTGCGCTGACAATGATGATTGGCATGACCGCGAGTACGTACAGCGTCATCCTCCAGTTCAACAGGAACATTGTGATCATTATTCCCACCAGCATCAGGATATTCCTGATGGAGTTCACGATTACACTCGTATACATCTCATTCAGGGTTTCAGTGTCGTTGGTGACGCGGGTGACGATCTTGCCCACCGGCTGATTGTTGAAAAACTGGACCGAAAGTCCCTGTATATGGCTGAAGATTTTGTTCCTGATCTTATAGATGATCTTCTGACCGGTATAATGCAGCAAAAGGAGCTGAAGGTAGTTGACGATCAGTCCCAAGACTGTGATACCGAGAAATATCAGGGTATACCATCCCAGCCTGGTCAGGTCCAGTCGCCTGTAGTCCTTGAGTTCTTCTCTTGACACCACCTTCAGTTCATGGACTTCTTCGCCGAATTCCATCATCATCACCTGGCCGTCATGGCTTATGATCTTGGCTGAACCGAAATGAGCCTCATAGGTTTCACTGTCAATCCCCTCAAGGAGATAATATGCAGAACTGTCATTGGCGATGACAAGCCTTGTAACCATCTCCTTCCCTTCGGTTTCCTCTATTCTGATTTCGTCGTAGTTACTGATGATGTCATCGACCGCAACACCCACGATGATTGGTCTGGCCAGTTCAATGCCGATGACCAGTATCAGCAGCACAAAGGACAGGAGGATATAATGCTGATAGCCCATTGTATATGATACAAGCCGGCGGATGATATTTCTGTCGAAGCCTTCTTTCATATCATGTTCTTCAAAATGATCCATCTGTTCCCCCTACTCCGTCTCCGCAATGGATTTTCCAACTGCTGCTTGATGACCATCTGTCGATAGATGCCATTTAGTTCCACCAGCTCGCTGTGTGTGCCTTCCTCAACCAATTTGCCTTGGTCAAGGACATAGATGTAATCCGAATGCTGCACTGTTGAAATCCTGTGGGCGATGGTAATGGTGGTCTTGCCCCTCCGCACCTCATTCAGGTGCTCCAGAATCCGTTCTTCTGTCTTCGTATCGACAGCTGACACAGCATCATCCAGAATCAAAATGGCGGGATCCTTAATCAGCGCCCTTGCAATGGATATTCTCTGTTTTGACCGCCGGAAAGGGTCACCCCCCGTTCTCCGACCACCGTCTCATATCTGTTCTCAAATTCCATGATATTGTCATGGACATCCACATTGACGGCCGCCTGTTCGACTTCATCGTCCGGTGATACTTCAAGCCCGAATCCGATATTGTTCCTGATGGTATCCGAAAAGAGAAAATTATCCTGCGGAACATATCCGATGCTGCCACGCAATCCTTTCAACGGCCAGCATTTGATGGCCTTGCCGTCAATTGTCAGGGCACCCTCAGGCACGTCGAACAACCGAAGAATCAGATTCACCAGGGTCGTCTTCCCGCTCCCGGTCCTTCCGACGATACCGATGCGCTGACCCGGCCGGATATGCATGGTGATATTCCTCAGAGCGTCCACTTCCGTTTCAGGATATCTGAACGTCAGGTCATCAAATCGGATCTCACCCTTCATTGCAAGCGGTTCCTCCGCTCCATCCGGAGCTTCATCCCTGATTTCGGATACGGTGTTCAGAATTTCTTCAAAGCGGTTCACCGAAGCCATCCCCTGAGAATATATATTGATGAACCATCCCAGTGCGAACATCGGCCAGATGAGCATCATGATGTACTGTATGAAAGCGACGAACTCACCCAGGGTGATGATATTTAGCATGGTCAGCCTGCCTCCGTAGCCCAGGGTAATCGTGATGGATACGCCTGTAATCAGCATTGCCAGCGGAAACATCAATGCATGAACCCTCACCACCTTCATGTTCTTGTCATAATTGTCCCTATTCACCCTTTCAAAATGCATCATTTCAAAGCCTTCCTGAACGAAGGCCTTGATGACGCGAATGCCTGAAATGTTTTCCTGGACGATATCCGAGAGTTTGGCAAAGGCTTCCTGCTTCTTGTCGAACCTCTCCCTGATGATCTTACCGAGATACAGGCTCGCCAGGGCGATGACCGGCATTGGAACGACGGCAAACAGCGTCAGTTTCAGATCGGTGGTTCGAATCATCTGATAGACGACGATGGTCGTCAGCACGACGGTATCAAGGAGCATCAGCACACCGGGTCCCACCAGCATCCTGACGGCGTTCAGGTCGTTGGTCGCATAGGCCATCAGGTCCCCTGTCTTCTGCCTGTTGTAGAAGCTCGGGCTTAGCGTTTCAAGGTGTCTGAAGAAATCATTCCTGAGTCCGTACTCGATTCTTCTTGATGTACCGAAGACAAAATAACGCCAGACAAAGCGTAAAAGCGCAGTTGCAATACCGACCAGCATGAGAATACCCATCTGCTCCAACAGTCCCTGTCTGTCCATGGTGCCCTGTTCAAGCCCGTCGGTGATGTATCCTGTGATCACCGGAATCCTCAGCTGGATGACGTCAACGGTGACGATGGCCAACAGCCCGATAATGTAATGCAGCATGTATTTTTTCAAATATGGTCTTAACATATGGTTTTCCCTCGCTATGACTATGAATTGAAGCCTGCAACGCAAACAGGTTCCTGATGTCGGTTGCATAACCCGCACTCATTATACCAGAAATTTACTCGTTAGCCTATGCTACTTGACAGGGGAAAGAGGCACTGTCGGTTCCTATTAACCGGTCAGTGCCTCTTATATATGTTAATTAATATAGCCCAAATTTAATCTGTTAAGCACTCTTTGCCCTCATGTTTCTTGTCTTGACATCAAACACAACCGCTGCTACGAGAACCAGACCACGGATGATGTACTGGTAGGATACACCCACATTCATCAGGTCCATCCCTTTTGTCAGCGAAGCCATAACCAAGGCTCCGATGATGGATCCTGTGACTTTACCGATACCACCTGACGCCGAGGTACCACCTACGAAAGCTCCTGCGATGGCATCCAGTTCGAATCCCATACCTGCAGTCGGTGTCGCCGATTGAAGTCTTGCCGTGAACAGCATTCCGGAAAGTCCTGCCAGCATGCCCATGGAAGCGAATACGATGTAGGTGATGTATTTGACGCTGATACCTGACAGTTCAGCGGCTTCAGGATTACCACCGACTGCGTAGATGTGTCGACCCAATGTGGTATTCTGGGTGACGAAATTGTAAACGACAACAACAACTGCGACGATGACGGCTGTCCATGAGAAACCTTTAAAGCTTGCCAGTTTCCAGATGAAATACATCACCACTGCGCATACGAACACCAACTTGGCAATGAAAATCGGAAGTTTGCTGACATGAAGATTATAGGTCTTCTGCTTCCTGCGGTTCTTGATTTCAAGGAAGATAAACAGCACAATGGCAATGATTCCGACAAGCACTGTCAGCACATGAAGGTTTTCATTCGCAAAGAGGTCCGGGATATAACCGTTACCTACTGCATTGAAAGCATCATTGTCAGTAAAGATAGTCGCTGAATTCGTTGTACGGATCAAAAGACCCCTGAAGATCGTCATCGCAGCCAGTGTAGCCACAAATGCGGGTATCTTGATTTTAGCAACCAATGTTCCTGTCCAGAGAATACCGACTACAGCTCCTAAAGCCAGGACTGCAGGGAAGATCAGGAACAGCGGGAGCCCCACTTTGGAACTGAGAATGGCCGCAACCGCTCCCAGAAATCCGGCGATGTATCCAACGGAAAGGTCGATATGACGGATGACGATAACCAAAGTCATCCCGACAGATAGTACTGCTATATAACCTGTCATGTCGATGAGGTCAGATATGACCCTGGGTGTCATGAACAGTCCATCAGTCAGCGTTGTGAATATGATCATAATGACTGCTAAGGCAATATACATGCCGTAGTCTCTAATATTTTCCCTAATAGCTGAAGTTAATTCCTTAATCATCTCAATCCTCCTAAACCGTTGCCATTTTCATGATTTCTTCTTGTGTTGCCTCTTCAATGAGAAGTTCACCCGTCATCTTTCCTTCTGCCATGACATAGACCCGGTCACTCATACCCAGGACTTCCGGCAGTTCAGAAGATATCATAATGACGCTAAGGCCTTCTGCGACGAGTTCGTTCATGAGTGTGTAGATCTCAAACTTGGCTCCGACATCGATTCCCCGTGTCGGTTCATCAAGAATCAATACATTCGGCTTAACAAAAAGCCACTTGCCCAGAGCTACCTTCTGCTGATTACCACCACTCAGATTTCTCACCATCTGCTCAATGGACGGTGTCTTGATGTTCAATGACTTTCGGTATTGCTCAGCCACTTTGATTTCTTCATTTTTATTGATAACGAACATTTCAGCTATACTGCTCAGGTTCGCTGATGTTATGTTCTGCTTAATGTCTTCTGTCAATATGAGTCCATTGCCTTTTCTGTCTTCCGATACGTACGCAAGACCTTTCTTGATCGCATGTTTAGGACTCCTGAATGCCACTTTATCACCTTTCATCTCCATCTCACCGGAAACAATGTATTCCCGGGAATTACCGAAGATACTGTGCGCAAATTCCGTTCTTCCTGCACCCATCAGGCCTGCAATTCCAACGATTTCACCTTTTTTGACATTGAAGTCCACATCCTTGACCACATATCTGCCGAGTTTCCTGTCAAATGCAGACCAGTCCTTGACCGACAACTGTACATCACCGATGTTCTTGACTTCACGCTTCGGAAAGATATCGTTGATTTCCCTTCCGACCATATACTTGATGATATCTCGTTCATTGATCTCATTCTTTGCAGCACTCATGGAACAGATGGTCTCTCCGTCCCGAAGGACCGTTACCGTGTCGGCGACCGCAATGACCTCCTTCAGTTTGTGGGAAATCATGATGGACGTCACACCCTGCTTCTTCAATCCTTCAAAAGTTCCAGGAGGTTTCACTGTCATCTTCGTTCAGCGCAGCTGTAGGCTCATCGAGAATCAACAGTTTTACATCTTTGCTCAGTGCTTGGCAATCTCAATCAACTGCTGTACACCCACTCCGAGATCGATGATCTTTGACGCCGGATGCACATCCAGCTTGACCTTATCAAGCATTTTCACCGCCTGAACCTTGGTCTCATGCCAGTTTACTATTCCATTTTTCTTAATTTCATGTCCTAAATAGATATTTTCATATACTGTCATATCAGGAACCAGTGCCAGCTCTTGATATATGATAGCGATTCCCTGTTCCTCACTGTCGCTGATACCGGCAAAACTCATAATGCCTCCACCAAAAACGATATCACCTGTATATTCGCCTTTTGGATAGACACCGCTGAGCACTTTCATCAACGTGGATTTTCCGGCTCCGTTCTCACCGACCAAACAATGTATTTCACCTTCTTCAACCTGAAAGTTAACATTGTTTAACGCTTTGACACCCGGAAATTCCTTGGTTATATTTCTCATTTCTAGAATATTTGCCATATAAAACTCCTATCGCATATACAGTCTCAATTTCTTGAAGACATCATCAATAATTACCGTTACTTTTATTAAGTCCATGATCCTTGTTCAAGGACCATGGACTCATCCGGCTACTGTCATTGACAATTTGCCGGATGATTGCAGGATGTCATTGGATCAATGCCACCTTGCGTAGAGGCCGTTATCAATTCTTATAGTCCGTCGAATTCAGAAGCTTCGTAGTAACCTGAACCAATGATTGTATCTTTTACATTGTCTTGGGTTACAGTGATAACCTTGATATCCTTTGCAGGAACAATAACGCTTCCGTTATCGTATTCACCGTTTGTTTCGATTGCATTGCCATCCAATACATCTGTTGCAGTTGTGATGGCACCTGTTACGAGATCTCTTACGTCTTTAAGTACCGTCATGCTTTGCTTGCCATCGATGACATACTGAATGGATGGAATTTCCGCATCCTGACCTGTAATGAAGATTTCAACTTCTTCTTTTGCGAATTGGTCATAGATCGAACGTGCTGTTCCGTCGTTAGGAGCAAGAATGAAGGTCTTGCCTTCCGGAGGAGCTGCTGTAATGTGGGATTCTGATTTGGATTTTGCCACCTCAGGTTTCCAGTCAGTCGTGACCTGCTCGATGATTTCACCCATTTCTTCTCTCGTCAATGTTGCCTTATCCTTGTACTCAACTGCTTTGGATGAGTTTTGAACTACAAATGTGCCGTCAGCAATCTTTGGCTGCAGTTTGTTCCATGCTCCTTCAAAGAACAGGAATGCATTGTTGTCTGTTGCTGCACCTGCGTAAAGGTAGAGTTTTTCACCTGAACCGCCTGCCAACTGGTCAACGAGGTATTGACCTTGAGCTTCACCAACTGAGATAGAGTTGAATGTAACGTAGTAGTCAACTGCATCTGTATCGGTAACAAGTCTATCATATGAAATAACTGTGATTCCCTCTTCCTTGGCTGCTTTAACCGCTGCTGCCGCTGCCGCACCATCGTGAGGAGTGATAATCAGAACTTTAATGCCTTTAGCTATCAAAGTTTCAACATTTTGCTTCTCCTTGGCAGAGTCGCCTTGGCTGAAGAGAATTTCAACGGATTTGTCCGTACCGTCAAGTGCTGCCTTGAATCTAGCTTCATCTTGTACCCAGCGAGGTTCTTCTTTAGTCGGAAGTACGATTCCGATGTCTACTGAACTGCTTGACTTTTCTTCCTTCTCTGTCGTCTGTTCTGTCCCCGTGCCTTCTTCTTCTTTTTGTCCACATCCTGCCATCAGGCTCATACCCATTGCCATTACCAGTAACAACGCTAATAGTTTTTCATTTCTAATCCTCCAATACGTTATATAGATTATATGTTTTGTTTGTTACAAGTAACAGTATACCTTCAAATCCTTTCTACCTCCATGACTGAGACACTGCGAAACAAGGACAATTTTAACCTTTTTAAAATTATCGTTAAAAAAACAGGACAGAATTTAAGATTAAATCTGTCCTGTATCGTCAGCTTCATTTGCTGCTTGATCTATCATGGTACCCTGTAAACATCATCCCTCTTATGGAAACCGTCAGAAATAACCGTATCATCTATGTTATCCTTGGTTACAGGAAGAACATCCAATTTAATATAAGGCACATCTTTGAAGCCATTGTCGATAAACACATCCGTTTCGGCTTCCTTGCCGTTCGCCAGATCGATAGCCAGACTGACAGCAGACTCCGCAAGTTTCCTGATCGGCTTATACACCGTCATGTATTGCGTCCCTTCTACAATTCTCTGACAGGCGCTGATATCAGCATCATGTCCTGCAACATACACTTTGCCGGCCAATCCTTTTTCAGATAGAGCACGAATGGCTGCTTCTGCCAGCCTGTCATTGGCACCAATGACAGCATCCACTTTCACGCCTGTCTCCAAAGCCTCATTTACGGCGTCATAAGCAAACTCCTCACGCCAGTTTTCCGCCCAGATTTCCTTGACAATCTCAATCCTATCTCGTCTAAGATAAGATGTTAGACCTCCCATATATCCTTCTCTGAACATGAACGAATTATTGTCATCGGGGGATCCGTTGACAATGATATAGTTGCCTTCCGGTACAACCTCTGTCAGAGCTTCTGCAATCAATTCACCGACTTTCACATTGTCAAAGGATATGTATGCATCAATATCAGCATCATTGATCAGCCTATCGTAGGCGATGACCTTGATCCCTGCCTTTTTGGCTTCTGCAATGACATCACTGATGCCGTCTTTGTCATATGGAATCACCACCATGACATCTACTTTCTTTTCAATCAGCAGCCGGATCTGTTCCTTCTGAATGTCATTGTCCTCATTGGCATTGTAGACGATGACTTCAACGTTTTCCTCTTTAGCCTTAGCCTGGAATATCTCCTGGTCCTTTTGCCACCGCTCGATGACAAGATTGTCAGCACAATAACCAATGGTTATGCTGTCATCCATTTCAGCTTCCGATTCCTCTTCATTCCTGCGACAGTTAGTTCCAAACAGAATGATAACCATCAAAGGAATAACAATCCCACCCCATGTTACCATTCTTCTGCCATACACTTTCATAATAACCACCTTCAAACTCTTGTCAGTACTGCCTTATTTATACTCAGTTGGTGATACTCCAACCAACCGTTTGAATAAACGACTGAAATAATTGGGATCATTGTAACCAACCTGATAACAGATCTCCTTGACGGAATATTTATTGGTTTTCAGAAGTTCCTTTGCTATCTCAATCCTTTGTACCCTGTAATACTCAACAAAACTGAGCCCTATTTCATCCTTGAATATCTTGCTGAAGTACTGGGGCTCACTGAAACCATTTTGGATATGTCATTCAGACTGATTTCCTCCCTGATATGTTCATCGATATATTTCTTCGCATGCAAAACCACATTGGAAATGTGCTTCCCTTTCTTGCCCTGAATCTGTTCGGAAATATAGGTGATCTTCCTTAGACACCAGTTCTTGAGTGCCTCATTGCTGTCCAGCCTGTTCAATTCGTTGATATAGTTGGAATAACCCACTGCCTCATCTTGAAGCTCATTCCTGAAAGAACTGCTGAATACCATGACCATGAGTTCCAACATGGTATTTCTCAAATTGCCGATATCGCCATGGAACTTCTTATCGATTCTATTGAAAAATGCTTTCAGCTCATTGACCAGAGAATCCTTTTGACCGGATTCCAACAGCTTGATGATATGGCTTTCATCCTCTTTGATGTCGATATACGTATACTCATCTTCGTCCGATTCCGTCTCCGAAATATCCTTGTAGTGAACAATGTTCTCATCTGTAATCCTGTTCAGTCCGAACAGTGCTTCCTCCAGTGAATTCCTGGATTTTTCAAGAGGATAACATGAACCGACACTTATATAAACGTTACAGTCCACAACCTCGTCAATCTTCTCATAAATATTATTGGCCAACTCAAACGCTCTTACCCTCTGCTCATATTCTGATTCCAACTGGCCTTCATAAACCAGAACCGTCATCCGATTGATGATAAGGGGTCCTACGATGGATTTGCATTTATATTTAATGATATTCTGCACTTTGGGATAAAAGGATTGCCCTTTGATGCCGGTTCCTATACGGTTTTGCAGCTCCGGGTGCTTTCCTTCTCCGAATTCAATCACCATGATATATGCCCTATCCATATCCACTTCAAACAAACCCTTGTATTTAGACAGTTCATCCCTGTAATCCGTATTCATCAGCAGTGAATAGATGAAACCATGTTCAAGCACTGGAATGATCTTCTCCAGTTTTTCCTTGTTCTCAATTTCCCTCATCCTATGATTCCATTCAGCTTCCAATTCACTTGAGAGCCTACGGAGAACCTCTGTCAGCTTCTCCGGATTAATCGGTTTCAGGATATATTCACTGACACCAAGCTCAACTGCCTGCTTGGCATACTCAACTGCTCATAAGCAGATATGATGACAAAGCGAATATCCCTATGTCTTTTCTTGATGGATTCAATCGCTTCTATTCCATTGATTCCCGGCATCTGGATATCCATAAACACAATATCAGGATTGTATCGGTCACATGCCAATATTGCTTCTCTTCCCGAACTTGCACAAGCCACCACCTCAATATCATCCATGGTGTCTTCAACGAGGAATTTGAGTCCATCCAAAACGATCTGTTCATCATCCACTATCATCAATTTATACATGTCATCACTCCACAATCTGGTTTGGCAAATGCATCAATATTCTTACACCCCCGTTTGGCTCGCCTTCGATTTCCATAATATCGTTCTTGTGGAAAAACAATTCCAAACGGTCTCTGACATTCTTGACTCCTATGCCTCCTTGTTCCCTGATCTTGTTCTTCAGTTCCTTCTGATCAGGTGTTTCTCTGCTCAGTATCTTTGCAATTGTCTCTTTGTCCAAGCCCCTGCCATCATCTTCAATGACAACGAGTACTTCCTCATCCGAATAACTCGTGCTCACCTTGATGGTGCCTCCCTCTTCGATTCCGCTTAATCCGTGGACATAAGCATTTTCCACCATCGGCTGAAGAATCAGCGGTGGTACTCTCTTATCAAGAGTTCTCGGATCCACCTCCAGGTCGAACCGTATCCGGTGTCCGAAACGCACTTTTAGGAGATCATAATAATCGGATATGTTCTTGATTTCCTCATCAAGGCTGCAAACTGAATCCATCTTCTGGATATTGTATCTGAACAATCTGGACATGCTTTCCAGAAACTGACCGGTTCTCGTGGCTCTTTCCATAATAGACATCTGCACACCGGCATTGATCGTATTGAATAGGAAATGGGGATTGATCTGGGACTGCAATGCATATAGCCTTGCACTGTCAAGAAGATGCTCCATCCTGATATTCTTGAGCTGCTCATCTTTCAGCCTGGCTTCCATCTCTGCCTTGTATTTCAGTTCATCGATGTGTTCCTTGATGTTATTCTTCATCTTGTTGAACGCAATTGCCAAGAGCTTGAATTCATCGTTATGTTCAATATGGATATCATCGGTGTCGAAATTCCCCTTGGATATTTCTTCGGCTGCATATCCCAATTGCCCAAAGGGTCTTGCCATCCTCGATGTGATGAGGTATACGACAATAAGAGAAATGATGATGAGGATGACTATGATTACAATTGTTATGGTCTGCAAGAGGTATATCTGATCCACCAAATCCAGGTAAGCCAGTGAATTGACACTGAGCTGCAGGTTATTGAGGCTATCGATATAATCCAGTATATAGGTTTTGATCTCTTTGCTCCTTTTGTAGTTCTCATAGTAGCGAAATACATTCCTTTGGCGTTTATCGGAAATTGCCGCTTCCCCGAAGTCAAGATACGCATCTGACAGATTGTGGATATTTTTCATGATCAAATCATTTCTGTTGAAAATCTCCGGACCATTCTTGTCGAATAAACCTTCCAGTCTTTGACTTCCGATATTATAGTCATTCAGCTTTGTCGAACTTTTCGAGGTCAGAAAACCCAACAGATTCTCATCCATTTCCGTTATGGTCTGCTCTATTTCAGATAAGTAAATATGCTTTTCGAACATGGTTTCGATCTGACCTTTATACTGCTCCATAATGGATAGGGAGTATATGCTTAGTGTCGTCATCAAAACGATGATTCCCAACGAGTAGATGATTAAATTGTTCTTGATCGAACTCCCCTTACTCCTCTTTGTCATCGGTATCACCTTTTCCTTCAATATAGCTCTCAACGTTCTCTTGGTCGATCACACGGATATCCGTATTGATATAATTGGATACGAAATCATTGGCTTTATACTCGAGATAGCCGTCTACCACTTTCCTGCCCAACTCATATTGATCGGTGATAATGGAAGCTTCAACGATATTCCCTTTCTCAATGTACTGAATGATTTCGTTGTCATTCCCATATCCTATGAGGACAACCTCATTGACCCGGTTGGTATCCACCAGCAGCTGTACAACTCCCAATGTATTCTGTCCGTCAGTACAGAATATACCTGTAATATCCGGATATTCAGAAAAGATTCGTGTAGCGACCGTTTCTGCACTAAGAACTCCCTCTTCAGTATATTCAACAGTCTCAAGTGTCAGCTCCGGGTATGCCTTTATCACCTCTTGGAGCCCCAACAGCATGAATTCCTCATCGATGGTTTTCTCCTGTCCGTAGCTGATCTGATCGATTACGGCAACCTTACCCACCTCACCAAGATGCCTGATGAAGCTCTCACCTGCTGCCAGACCAATATTGTAACGGTTTACACCGACAAAACTGATCCTCTTGCTGTCAGGGACATCTTTGTTGATGGCTATGACCGGAATGTTCTTATCAAATGCTTCATCTATCTTATTCTTGAGCATTTCATCATCATAGGAATGCAAAACAATTCCGTCAGCCTTGGAATAAATTGCTTTCTCAAGCGCCTTTACCGCTTCGCTTATATAATCACTTCTGTCGATTCTCATGATTTCAACAGCAACCCCCTGGTCATCGGCAGTTTCCATCAGCCCCAGCTCAAAAGCCTGTCCATAGGTTTCATCGGTATCATCCAGTATGACAACGAGGTGGTCTGCTGCTGCTTTTTTTGTATGAAAAAGATAATCAACCTCTGCTGTTTGCGTGATCCTGTTGGATATCACAAGACCGGCAACAAAAAAACCTATCAGAACAACTGTCAGAATAAAAAGAATCCCATATATCCATTTTCTATCTTCCATCTATTACACCCCTTGAATTTATACTTTCATTCTACATGAGATCCGTTCCTCTGTGGTATCAATCTTAAGGACAGATTTAATGAATGTTAGCATAAATTTACCTTGAAAACCTTCCACATCATTATAATCTTATCAAAAACAAACAAAAAAAGAAAACTGCTGTATCGGTTATACAGCAGTTTCACTTGTTTGATTATAGCGGATTGAAGATCGTCTCCAGTATCTTGGCTTTCTCCTTCGTCAACAGGGCGTCCTTTTTGGTGCCCTTCAGCTTCACCACATACGTCCATCGGCCATAGATGCTCATCTTTTCGATCTTGTCAAGACGGATGATATAGGACTTGTGCGTTCTCAGGAATTCATCCGCCGGCAGCATGGCCTCCAACTCTCCCAGTGGCTTGTTGACCGAGTATATTTCCTTCTCAGTCACAATCACCGATGACCGGTTCTCCCTTTCGATCATGATGACCTCCTCAGGACGTATCACCACCATGCCATCCTTCACTTTCAGAAGCAGGTCGTTGCTGACGGCTTCCACCTTCTCCTTTTTGTCACTGACTGAATCCACTTGGACCTGCCTGAACTCAGCCATTCTGTCGATCGTTTTCTTCAGCCGGTCAAGCTTGAACGGCTTCACCATATAATCGAAAGCATACAGCTCGAAAGCCTCCTGCATGTATTCCTCATGGGCGGTGATAAACACGATCATGCATTTGGGATTGATGTCCAGTATCAACTTAGCCGCCTCGATACCGTCAAGCACCGGCATATCCACATCCAGGAAAGCCGCATCGAAGCTGCCTTCCTCGAACGCCTGAACCGCCTCGGCACCGTTGGTCACCTCAGCGCCCACTTCAATGTTTTCTTCTTTTGAAAGCGCCTTTTGCAACACAAAGCGCATGCTCTTATCATCATCAGCTATCAGTACTCTCATCATCTCATCCTTTACCGGGTCAAATTCCTTGCAGGCCCCATCAGTAACCTTTGGGTCTGCCGAGTATCTCACTGAATATTATACCACGTTTCAGTTCGCTTTTTGAAGCTCCATTCAAAATCGGATGCCTTATTCTTCTGGTCGTTCTTTTGATTTCAAAGACATTCTTTTTGCGTTTGTAGACTCCGGTCTCATACTTCTCAATGCCTTCAAGATCCTTATCCGCGTATGCTTCGCGGTTTTCACCGACGATGTCATCATAGACCTCACCGTCATCATGGACACTGAAGACATCCTCATCGAGGTTGATGTCGTTTTTCAAACGTTTCATAGCATCACCTATCTTCCGTTCCTTCACTGATGGCATCCCTCATGCCGGTATCGGCCTTGATATTCTCCATGCGGTAGTAATCCATGATTCCCAGGTTGCCTTTCCTGAACGCATCCGCCACGGCAAGCGGCACTTCCGCTTGGGCTTCAACGACTTTGGCCTGCATCTCTACGACTTTGGCCTTCATTTCCTGCTCCTTGGCGATGGCGATGGCACGTCTTTCCTCAGCCTTCGCCTGGGCGATCTGCTTATCCGCTTCCGCTTGCTCGATCTGGAGTCTGGCACCGATATTCTTGCCAAGGTCGATGTCAGCGATATCGATGGACAGGATCTCAAATGCCGTTCCCGAATCGAGACCCTTGCTGAGCACCCTGTTGGAGATCATGTCCGGATTCTCGAGAACTTCCTTGTGACTTTCGGCGCTGCCGACTGTCGTGACGATGCCTTCACCGACTCTCGCGATGACGGTTTCCTCACCTGCACCACCGACCAGGCGCTCAAGATTTGCCCTTACCGTAACCCTTGCAAGGGCCTTAACTTCGATCCCGTTCTTGGCCACCGCGATGACCAGTGGTGTTTCGATGATTATCGGCTTGACACTCATCCGAACCGCTTCAAGGACGTCGCGTCCGGCCAGGTCAATAGCCGCTGCACGCTCAAAACTCAGTTCCAGTTTAGCCCTGTGGGCTGCAATCAGAGCATCTACAACCCTACCGACCTTACCGCCGGAAAGATAATGGGATTCCAGCTGATTGATGGATACCTCAAGGCCTGCCTTCGTCGCACGGATCAAAGGCAAAACCACCATCGACGGTTTGACACGGCGCAGTCGCATACCGATCAGTGTGAAGATACCCACTTTCGCATTGGATGCGATGGCCGCTATCCAGAGCCGAACCGGTATGAAGCTGAAAAATACGGCAACCACCAGTACGATGATACCTATGACGAGTAGCGTTCCCAATGCTCTGGGCATTCCGCTGACTCCTAATGACAATATATTCAACATAGTAACCCTCCATTCGGATTCATTCTATCTGCATTTCATGATGCGTTACATGACTTCAGTCTTTCACTTTGACAAATATCTTCTTGCCGTCGATTTCATCGATGACCACATCTGTTCCTTTATTAATGAAATCTCCTCTGGTCAGGACATCCAGCCTTACACCTTCAAAATCCACGGTGCCGGCAGGCCTAAGGGGCGTCAACGCTTTCCCTGTCTTGCCAAGGAAAAATTTCAGTTTCTCATTCTCCGCTTCCATCCTCAGTGACTCCCTGAGTATCAGAGGGCTTTTCATCGACGACAGGGCACGGTACGTGACATACATCAGTATCAGTGTCACCACGAGAATGATGGTGAACATGAGAAGACCTCCAATAAAAGTATCCGCCGTAAAAACGACACCGACAAATATGGAGATGATACCGATGAGGCCGGTCACTCCAAAACTCGGTATGAATATTTCCGCCAACAGCAAGACGATACCGATTACGATAAGAATTATGGCAATGGAATCCATGAGCTACCTCCTTTCCTTACAGTTCACTTATACTAACATGGTACACCTAAACCGTAGAAATTCAATATTTCTTGTTCCAAACCCTCATTTCGCTGATTCAATTGTCACTTGTTCATGGTGATATGAAAACAGACGTCGCCCTCCTGCTCAAGAACGATCCTATGACCCTCATCCTCAAGCAGCTTGCGCACGATATAAAGACCCATCCCGTGATCGGTCTTGTCCTTTTTGGAGCTGACTCCAGCTTCAAAGATTTTGTTCGCCATTTTATCCTCGATGAACGGTCCGTTGTTGCGCACACGGACTTCGATACTCTTGATGGCTTCATAGATTTGTATGGTGACGACCTTCTTATGATATCCCGAACTTTCCAGTGCCTCGAAAGCATTGTCGATGAGATTCCCGAGAATCCTGCAGAATTCCCATTCCCCCAGGGGTATGTTTTCCAGCCTGGATTTCAGCAAGAGGTCGAAATGAATGCCTTTTTTCTCTGCTTCGTTGGCCTTCGCCTGGAGCAAAGCGTTCACTGAAACGCTTTCCGTCTTGATTCTGGAACCGACCTTGATGATATCACCATAGAGGTGATTGAGATAGATTCTGGTTTCCTCATATTCCTCCAGCTCCATCAGACTGTAGAGCACCTGGATATGGTTCAGGAAATCATGCCTCTGGGCACGCAGGTCCCTGTTCAGCTTCTCGATGTTCTTAATGGAACTTCCCTGCTGTCCGATCGGATCATCATACGCCTGTACAGTCGTCGGTCGCTGACAAGAAAATATCCGTTGATGATAACCATCACAAGAACGATGCCAAGAAAATACTCAGCCGGCAATATGGTTTCCTCGCCAAAAAGACCTTGGTTGAAGCCAAAGTAATACATAAGGCCTGCCACCGTCAGCAAAAACTGCACCGAGTAGAAAAGCCATGCGAGATTCATGTATTTTTCCATGCGTTCCATTACGTTCTTATTCATGGGGACCACCTTGTCGGAAATTTATCAATCATCTTATTTTAACATTTGTTAAGGGATTTTTTCTATAGTATAATGAAAAAAATGATAAAAGGAGAATATGATGGCAAAGAAAAGGCTGCTGATCATATCCATCGATGCGCTGAACGCAAAGGATTATGATTACATACGAAAACTTGAGAACTTCAAATCTTTTTTCACCCACGGCAGCCATGTCAGGTCCGTCGAGTCGGTCTATCCGTCGCTGACCTACAGCTGTCATGCCTCCATCATCACCGGCAGGTACCCGGCCGGTCATGGTGTTTTTCACAACGAAAAAGTACAGCCGAAGCACCATCTGGTTCAGGATTGGTACTGGCACAGAAGGGATATTCGTGGCGAAACCATCTTCGACCTTGCGAAAGCTGCCGGCTATTCCAGCGCTGCAGCCCTCTGGCCGGTTTTGGCGGATGCGGGGAACATCATCGACTGGAACGTTCCCGAGATCTGGTCCGATCGTGGGGGCAGCGCCCTCAAGCTGTTCCTGAAAACGCCACCCTGAACACCCTTCCCTATGTACTGAGACACAGGCATCTGATGAACGGCAAGCGTCAGCCTGAACTCGATGATTTCGCGGAAGCCGTCACCCTGGATATCCTCAGGTTCAAACAACCGGACATCATAGCTCTCCATCTGACCGAACTCGATTCGATTCGGCATAGGAACGGTATGTTTTCCGATACCGCCTACAGATCTCTCGATAACATCGACAGACGGTTGGGCAGAATTTTCACTGCCGTCGATTCCCTGTATGGCAGCGGCAAGACGGATGTCATCCTGCTTGGTGATCATGGCGGCAATGACTTTGACCACTATATCCTTCTCAATACGCTGTTCAAACAGGAAGGTCTCCTGACGACGGACAAGCGCGGGAGGATCACCGACTGGAAGGCCTATGCCAACCACGCGGGCGGCAGCGTTCAGGTCCATTTGAGACATCCCTCGGATACCGCTCTATACAACAAGGTCTTCAGACTGCTGAAAGCTCTGGCAGATCGGCCTGATTCACCCATCAAAGAGCTTTTTACACGTAGCGAAACCATGGACCTTTACCATTTGTTCGGCACCTACTCCTTCGTCCTGGAAGCCAAAGACGGATATATCTTCAGAAATCATGTCATGGATGATGTGGTCGTTGAGACCGGCAGTATCGAAGGCGCTTATTTGAGCGATCACGGTTTCCTTCCCTCACATCCGAACCTGAAGACACTGCTGCTGGCAAAAGGTCCATCCTTCAAGGAGGGCGTCTCCATCGACAGCTGTTCCCTTGTCGATATAGGACCGACCATCGCCCATCTGTTGGACCTCAGGTTCAAAAAGTGCGACGGCAGAGTGCTTGAGGAGCTTCTTCAGTAAGAAAAACGAACCGCTATTTCATCAGAAGTTTGTATAGGTACTGCCTGTTGCGTTTCGCTTCCTGCTTCAACTCATCGACGCGGACCGTCATCCTAGCGATGACTTCTTCCCGGTTGTTTTCGATCTCCTCAATCAGCTCATTGATACGGTCCACATGGATATGCCGCATGTCTTCAACGATTGGCACATCCAGCTCCTTGGCATAATACAGGACCTTCGGATCGTAATTGAATCCGATGAGGGGCACCTGCTTCAGAGCGCCATAGATGAGCCCATGCAACCTCATGCTCATGATGAAGCGCATCTCACCCAGAAAATTGATCAGTTTTTCCTCATTGTACCGGTGTTCAAGCACAGTCGCTTTGTGCTTCATCTTCTTGAGATCTCAAAGCCACGATCAGATCCGCAGGATGTTTCAGCGGTACGAACACGATATGGTATCCATAGGTATCGATGATATGGTCGCAGACTTTCGCGATTCTTCTCGTATAGCTCTCCTCATGGCTCCAGCTTCTGAAAAGCACGCCGACCAGCGGCTTGTCCGTTGGAACGCACTCGATCTCATGCAGTTCCTCCGTCCCGATTGTCGGGTCGAGTTCCAAATTGAATACAGGATCCGCGGTGATTTCAATCAGTGGCTTCGTCACCTTGAGCTTTGTCAACAGCTCCTTGGACAGGTGCTCCCTGAGGGTGATGATATCCACACCGTTCAGGGTCAGGGTTGTCAACGGCTTATTGTACCAGTGCTTGATCGGTCCGATGCCATTGCCGTAGAGCATGATCGGTTTCTTGTAAAACTTGGCAAACCACAGGATTCCCAAGTAGTAATAAAGGGACCTCGTCGAAGTGAGATCCTGAATCAGGCTGCCTCCGCCCATGACGAGCACATCGCATGCCTTGACGGCCTTAAGCACATCCTTCGCATTGAATCGGTTGACGGATCTCACCGGATATTCACCCATCGTCACTCTTGGCTGATTGGACAGCACCGTTATGCTCGTTTCGATATCCAACTGCAGGATATCGTTGCATATGGAGTGCAATATTGCATCATCACCCGAATTCTGATATCCATAATACCCTGCTACTACAATGTTTTTCATACTTCCTCCAATCATCACTCACTCTTCTTGACCGGCCCTGCTATGCCAATCATTGTTGTATAACGCCAACAGGAGCCCCATTACAGCAAAGAAGGTGTAGAACACCTTGTGATAGTACCATGCATGCTCCACCGCACCGACGACCATGAGTCCCGTCACCGAACAGATGCCTGCAATGGAGAACAGTCGAACGAAGTCACTGTCCGTTCCCCGGCTCATCTGGAAACTGTTGAGGAGCACCTTGATGAGGAATCCGAACAGGACTGCCGCACCGACCATGCCGAACTCAAGGATCATCTCAAGAAATGTGCTGTGTGCATGGACCGCTATGACTCCCGTATCCATATAAAAACCGTAGACCAGTTCAAAAACCTTATTGTTGACGCCGACGCCGTAGAGGCCGAAATCTTCAATCATCCTTCCTACACCGCTCCAGATGTAGAGCCTGTAGGAAGCGGATGTATCCTGAATCGTTCCCGGATCTGTCAGGAATCCGACAATGCTGTTGATGGTGCTGCTGATCCTGCTCTCAAGACTCTTGGGCATCCACAGGATCAGTGCTCCGACACCAAACGGCGCCAGGAGCAGGAGACGCATTTCCACCAGCACGACAAAAATCCCCATCGCTATGACGATTCCGATATAGGCAGACCTTGAATAGGTCATCACCAGACAGACCATCAGTACCCCGAAAACGCCCAGTGCGATCAGCTTGTGAAGCCAATGCCTCTTGTAGAAAAACAACGCCATCACCAACGGTATGACGAGCACGAGGAAAGATGCCAGGTTGTTGGAGTTCTGCATCAGGGATGTCACACGGATGCTTATATCCGGATGCAGTTCCGTATCCAGCAGGAGATAGGCGCTGGTATCCTTGAAAAAAACTGAAAGATGCCATATCCGCCAATCAGGGTTCTGATATGATGAGCAGCTGAATGAAGAGCATGATATCACGTTTCTTCTCCAATACCCACTGCATGATCAGCATGAGGCAATGCCGCACCCGAATTTAGCAAAACCTTCAACGCTGAGAACGAATGAAACGCTGAAGACAGTTGCATATATGAGCACGATGACAAAGAGCATCAGTGCAAGTCCCTGTTTTGTATCGCTGGTGACAATCCGCTGTAAGCTCTCCGGTTCGCCAGAAAAGGATCATCAGAAGGCCCATCAGTACAGTAAGGCTTTCAACACCAAGAAAAGGCAATGCCAGCGCAAGAAACATCACCAGGAATCTCACCGCACTGCCCAGGAGGCTCCGTCCCGCTTCAATATTCACTTCATGATTAGCTGTATCTGTCATCGCCTTCACAATCCTTCCATGTCCAGATGATTTGAAAGAAAAAGGAGTTCTCAAGCCATGAAGGCATCTTGAACACTTGGATTCTCTCGCAGTTTGCAAGCTCCTCTTCCTCTCTGTCCAGTCTGTCAAACTGTTTCAGCACCGCCAAAACGATGTTATCATCGGAGTCGTCTTCTTCCGCTGACCCGTCAGGATAAGCACCACCCAGGGTCTTGGAGCTCAGTGCCCTGAACCTGCCCCTGTTGTTCTCTCCCGTCACTGCCTGAAAGATGGTACTGCCTGAAAAGGCAGCTCCGAGGCTCTCCAGTATCCTGCTTCCGGCAAACCAGGAGAAGCATCCGGTTATGATCCTATAGGTCCATGATCTCTTCAGCACGTCCATATCACTCTCCCGGTACGCGGATATCGACGATGACTCCATCCACCAGGAACGTCGGAGTTCGCATCCTGAAGAACAGGCCGACATAGCGCACTTCACCGCCGATATTCAGTCCACTGTTCGCGTTATAGATCCCCTGACCGTCGATGGTGAATCTGATGTCCCATCGGTTCGGAACATCGGACAGCACAACGCTTCCGTCAGCGGCTTCAACCTCCCGAACTGCAGGAGCCACATCCTTTTTGATGATTTCACCCAGGTATGCTCCTGATTTCGCATCATACAGCTTGTCGCCAACATTGATTTCCGCCTGGAAACCGTCGTACATGGACCTGAGCAGTATATCCACCTCAAACTCGGTCTTATCGGCAACGAACGCAGGACCCTTGTCATCCCTTATTTTCATCGCACCGAGGAAGACGACGGCAATCACCGCGAGAACGATGACCACATCGATGATGTTGACCTTCTCAAAAATCATACCTTCTTTCGTAATTAGTTTCATAATGCCTCCGCTTTCTATGATTTATAGTCTCTAAACACTCTGTTCAACATAATTTGATTCACAACCGCCGCTCCTGTTCCTCCTGCCACATAAGAGATGGCCATTCCCATGATTCCCATGACAGGAATCAGCATGACGTTCATGATGACCTGTATGGAAAGTACGACGATATTGCTGACTACATTGTACTTCACTTTTCCTACGCTGAGCAAGGTATTTCCGATGGGCGAATAGATCCCCACATCAAAAGACCCAGGGACAGCACCCTGAAGTAAGTGACCGATTCCAGGTATCTTTCTCCCAGAAGAATCGGTATCGCAATGGGAACGAGGATCTGCGCCGTCACAAACAGCAGCAATATCAGGACATACATCTTTCTTCTCATATCCGCAAAAAGCTTCCATGCGATATCCAGCCGGTCGGAGACCTTTGACAGCTTCGGTATCATGATCTGATTGTAGCTTGTCGGAATCATGATGATACCGTTGACAAAAACAGGGCCATGGCATATACAGCAATACTGTCCCGATTTTCAGTGATATAGTAATTGGCCATCAGGACGCCGATGTTCAATGTCCACTGGTAGATCAGCCCTGCCAGAAAGGAGAACCTTGAAAAGTCGAAAATCCTTCCGACGGTCTCCCTGCGGACAGGATACCTGAAAAACTGTTTAGGCCTGATGACGCTGATTCTCATGAGCAGCAGAAAACCAGCTCCATTGGCAGCGACGATGGCGATGACATAGCCTTTGAGGGCCCATTGCCAGGAAGCTGCTATCAGTGAAATGATCACCATGGTCCGGATGACCACCTGGTATTTGCTCATGGTGCGAATCCTCTGTTGGGCCTGAAGATATCCCGTCAGAAGATACACCAGGACAACAAAAGGAACCTGGAAGATGTAAATCCTCATCAGGCTGTTGATTATCGGGTCCGAAGGACTGAAAACATTAAAGAAGGACAGCCCGAAAACCGTCGATACGACAATCGCCGATGTAATCAGGTTCATCTTGATGCCTGTGACCATCAGCTCCTCCCTGCGGCCTGATTCAATGTCTTCGGCACAGAGCTTGGTGATGGCTGTCGTTATGCCCAGCTGTCCCACCAGCATGAAGGTGCCGTAAAAACTCTGGAGCACCGATATCCTTGTGATGTCACCCTTGCTCAGAATCCTCGCCAGAACGATGTTCATTCCGAAGCCTGCAACCTGCAGCAGCAGATTCGCTGACATCAGATGAAAAAACCGATGCCATGGGCATAAGCGATCAGCTCCTTGATTCTGTCCACACTCCTGCGCATCCTAGTTCCCCTTCTCATCCGTCAGCCTGCACGCCAGCAGCTTTTCATATATCCTGATGATATCCATGCCGTAGTCCCTGCCCTTATTCAACAGTGTCTGACTTGCACGGGTATCCGTATCCTGAAGTTTCACAATCGCATCTTCCGTCACATGAACCAGATCCTCGATATCCCGGTTCTTGAAGGTCAGCGTTCCTTCCGGCCGTCTCACCACATCGCTGGCGATGGCCGGTACGCCGTAATAAAGAGCCTCCCTGACGGAGATGGCGTCGCCGTCGGTATTCGTCGGCCGTATGAAGATGTCACACCTTCTCATCACCTGATAAAAATCTATCTTGTCATGGGTGAAAAGAAACCGGTCTACAACCCCAAGCTCCTTCACCCTGTCTTTCAATCGCTCAAAATAATCCAAGTCCGTTGCATCGGCGAGAAAAAAAACACATCCGACACGGTCTTTCCCCTTTTCCTTAAGCCTTCCTACGAGTTCGACGCACAGGTCGATGCCGTACAGGTCCTCACCCGAGTAACGGTTCATATTCGCCGCATTGGCACATAGTACAACCTGCTGTTCCTTCATGAAACCGCTGATGTCACTCGGCAGTTCGACCGGTTCATCCACCGGTGCGATGAATCCAGGGATCAGCTCCATCCTCTTCTCATCAAATCCGTCGGCCAGCATCTTGTCGTAATCATCTCTGCCGACGGCGATGAACGCATCTCCGAACCGGCGGACGAACTTCAGCGACCAGCGGTAAATCCCCTTTTGGGTTTGAATCCCGTCACGGTAACTATGGAATGTATAGAGGATCTTCCTCCGGGTCAGTTTTGCCAGGATCAGATAGAAGGCTTTCTCACTCCACCCCATCGTATGGCAGTGTATCAGGTCTTCCTTACGCCTGAAAAGGTATCTCAGGCTCCATTTCCTTCTGTTGGAAAAGGTTTCCAGGTGCCTTGACCTGAAGTCTCTGCCGCCGATTGCATAGATCCTGTGGTCGATATCCAGTTTTTCAAGCAGTTCACCCAGCCGCTTCACATGAACGGATATCCCGCCAAGGGGCGGCGGGTAATATCCCATAATCCCTATTTTCATTTTTGCTCCCATTCACATTTGATGCGTCGTTACAGCAGGCTGTCAAAAGCCGATGCCAGCTGCCTTGTCAGTTCCCTTCGGTGATACTTGCCGATGGCTTCCCAGTCGGGTTCCCTGACAAGGTCTTTGTTCTCCCAGCGCTGATACAGTTCAAGGATGCCTTCTGCGATCGCGTCAACACTTGATGTCTCACAAACGATGCCGGACCTGGTCTCCCTGATGATGTTCGCCGCAGCACCCACTTCCGGGACTACAGCGAGTATCGGACGGTTGCAGTTGATGTATTCGAAGATCTTGCCGGAAGCGAAGTTCATCGCTCCTCTGCCCTTGCCGATCAGCAGCAATAGGACATCGGCTTGAATCATCATATCGATGGCTTCCTTATGGGGCATGTATCCGTGGAGTGTGACGATATCCCCGAGTTTCTGCTCTTCGATGAATCCGTCGATCTTATCCCTGTCCAGACCGCCGATAAGACGGATTCTGAACCTCTTGGGATCGATGCTTCCCATGTCGATCAGCTTCCTGACCGCTTCAAACACCTTGTCCGGCTTTCTTCTTCCGTACATGGCACCCGTATAGGTCAACGTGAATGCCGACCCATAATGATATGCCTTATTGAACGATGCAAAGTCCGTATCATCATATCCATTGGGGATGACCGTCGACTTTTCAGCAAGGTCAGGATAATCCTTCAGGAAATTGTCCAGCATAAAGGATGTGTTGGTGATGAAGCCACTGCAGTGACCTGCGACTTTGGACTCCATCCTTCTTTCCCTCCGCATTCTGAATCTGGGATATTTCATATCGATGATATAGGGATTCTTCGTCCACTCATCCCTAAAGTCAACCACCCAAGGCACGGTCGGAACCTTCTCTTCAGTTTTCACCAAGAAGGTGGCTGCTGTAGGGATAGGAAGTCGTATAGATGATATCGATATCATCCTTCTCAACGATTTCAATGGCCTTTTCAAAAGAGGCGACACTCCAGAAGTAATCGCCGTCAGGAATCAGCAGCTTTCTGCTGATGGCCTTTCCAACAAGGGAAAGGGGCCCCGGCCATTCAGTCAGGTCGTAGGCCTTCGTACGATATATCTTATGGTCCGGTAAATCGTCAAACAGGGAATTGTCCATCAGTCCGTGATTCATCTCCCTGGTAAGCACCACCGGTTCATAACCGAATTCATGAAGGTACTTGACGAATTTGCAGCTGCGCTGCACACCCGATCCGCCCATCGGCGGATATTGATTTGCAATGATCAATGCTTTTCTCATAGTTGTCTGCCCTTACCGATCAGATAGTAATTGTCTCCCAACTGCTCCCTGCTCTCTTTCGACAGGAAATTCCTTGTATCGAGCACCGGCACCTTCACATCCGCAAAGTCCAGTTCACTGAACTCATGATGGTTGACGCCGAGAATGATCATGTCCGTATCGGTCAGTGCATCCTGAACATCCTCTGTCAAATGGCGGTACTCACTGACATAGGGATCCACAAGCTTCAGAGTGATGCCTTCGATTTCCTCAAGCAACTCCACCAGTTGCAGAATCGGACTCTCACGAAGGTCGTCGATATCAGGCTTGTAGGTGATACCCAGCACGGTCACCGTCTTGTTCCTCAGTGTACCGAGGATGCCCTTCAGGCGTTTGAACACATGCATCGGCATGAGGTCATTGGTTTCCCTGGCCAAACGGATGATCTTCGTATCTTCCGGGAACTTCTCGACGATAAACCACGGATCGACGGCGAGGCAGTGGCCACCGACACCGGGTCCAGGCTGGTGGATGAACACCCTTGGGTGTTTATTGGCGAATTCGATGACATCCCAAGCGTTGATGCCCATCTGTTCGCAGATAATGGCCAACTCATTGGCCAGACTGATGTTCACATCCCTAAAGGTGTTCTCCATCAGTTTGCACATTTCAGCAGTGGTCGCATCAGTCAGGTATATCTCCCCCTTGACGAAGCTTTCATACAGGTGCATGACCTTCCTGGATGAAGCCTCATTGATGCCACCGACGATTCTGTTGTTCTCCACCAGTTCGATCAGTATTTTACCGGGTATGACCCTTTCCGGGGAATGGGCGACGTAAAGATCCTCATGGAGGTCAAATCCTGATGTCTCAAGAATCGGGCACATGAGTTTTTCAACCGTTCCCGGCGGTGAAGTGGATTCCAGTATGATGGTGTCACCCTTCTTGAGATAGGGCACAATCATCCTGGTCGCACTTTCAACATAGGTCATGTCCGCAGACTTGTCATCCATGATAGGCGTAGGAACGGCAATAATAAAGACATCTGCCTCTTCCGGAGTCACAGATGCTCTTAGTCTTTTCTCGCTTACCACCTGCTTCACAAGGTCTCCCAAATACGGCTCCTCGATGGTAATCTCACCCTTGTTCAGTTGATTCACCACAGTCTCATTCACATCGACGCCGACAATCTCATATCCGTTGCTGGCAAACATGGCTGCTGTCGGCATGCCGATATATCCCAATCCTAAAATACAAATCTTCTTACTCATAGTTACCCTTTCTATCTTTACGGACTTCTGTCCTTCATTTGAATTCATTTTTCAGTTTTACTGCCTGTTTCCTGTTTTCTGGATCCAATCACCCTGGCGGGAACGCCTCCGACAATCGCATACGGCGGAACGTCTTTGGTGACCAGTGCGCATGCACCTACGATACTGCCTTTTCCGATGGTCACTCCAGGAAGTATGACCGCTCTGGCACCGATCCATACATCATCCTCAAGGGTGACTTTCCTGGCTTTGGAATCTCCCTGCTCGACCATAGGCCTTGCAATGTCCTTGTAATTATGGTTTTTCGTGTAGATGATCACATCCGGTCCCATCATCACATCAGAACCGATAACCAGGGGACCCTGTATCCGATTGTTGATCCCGATACCGGAACCGTCACCGACGGAAATACCCTGACCGCCTCCGAAGAAAACATTCTTCTCAATATTAACATTTTTTCCGCATCTGTCAAAGATGATTCTGCACAAAAAACCTCGGATTCTCTTCGCACCGAAATTCAGGACTCCCTGGGATTCAGGGAGCCTTTTTCCGATACCGTAATATAGAATCAATGCCAAAGTTCTTATCATCGCATAGCTCCAATCATGTATCAGTTGCCGCCGCTTGCGCTGTCGGCTATTTCAATCAGCGGATACAGCGGTTCGATCATATATCCGACATCCAGACCGTCGATATAGAAGTTCAATGAATAGAACGTCTCATTCAGGTCGATGTGCCTGTCTTCAATCTTGTACCACATACCGCTCAGGTCAAAATATCGGACACCGTCGCGTATGGTCACATCGGTATCATATCCGCCTGCGCTGACATAGATCAGTTTCTTGTTCGTTCTTTGTCTGTAATCCTTCAGGATGCTGTGAAGCAGATTCCCTTCTTTGCTGTCCGAAAAACCGTGCAGCGGGTTCTTGTTGCCGACGAGGATGATGGTGTTCTCACTGGTGGTCTTCAGCGTTTCCGTCAGCTGGCTGTACTGCGTATAATCCGTTGGTCGGAGTCCGCCGCTTCCGGTTCCCAGCTGAATCACCTTGACACCGCCGACAGAATAGGCTTCGAAGCTGTTCTCCCATGTGCTGAAATCAACCGTCAGTTTTTCCTCTTTCACATCAGTGGCTCCTGCAAACAGGCCAAAGTCGGCCTTGTTCATCTTCTCGTACACCTTCTCAAGCAGGATGTTATCCAGAAGCCGGTTTCTGTAGGCCGTAGCTCCAAAGATCTTCAGTTCAAAGGCGTCCGTCGGTTTGAACTGCAGTTTCATGGAATCATCGATAAATCCTTCATCATCGAATTTCAGGTCTGAGGTATCCAAATTGGTCATTACCGAAAGGCCATCCACATAGACGCTGCCTGAATAGCTGCCAAGGGACTGAAGGGCAACGACATAGAGCCTGTCAAGAGTGACAGGGTACTTGAAGTCCTTCGGCATTTCGATCTGCAACTCCTTCCAGCCATTGAAGTCGATGGCCCCGGTGAAGGTGACGGTTTCAGCTCTGCCTTCGCTGTCGATCAGCTTGCCTCTGAACATATGGCCGCTGTTATTGCCATACAACTGCAGACTCAGGATATCCGAAGGGTTTTCTATGACAAAATCATGAAGCATCATATAGAAAGCCTGCGGATCCGGTGATGAGATGAAGTCATAATCAAAGCGGTAACTTCGGTCGGTATCAGTCTTGATGCCGTTCACCACATGGATGCTTCCTTCCACCTTGTCCTGAGGATAACTTCTCTCGTAATAGGATGCCTCTTCAAAGGATTCGAGCACGCGTTCCTCGCTGCCGACGACGATATAGGCTGTCGCCCAACGTTTGCCCACCTGCAGCCGAACCTTCGATATGCCAGTGGTGCCGTTGCTGATGAATTCTCCGTCAACAAATTCGCCAAGCATCCCGTTATCCATGATATATTCAATGTCTTCATTGTTGATCAGGCCTTCATACCCGCTATTGTCTAGTCCTGTCACTGTGAAGGAACCCTTGTCATCATAATCCAGCGCGAGGATTCTCGGTGTCACCGTCAGGTCGATGGGAGCATCCAGACTCTTCAGATATGTGCAGGTCGACAAACCTTCGTAATAGCAGGTCAGCTTCCCATCTCCCGAAATGGATGGTATGAAGGTATTCGTCTGCCACGATCCCAGAAGACCTTCCACATTCCAGACAATCTTCCTGTCATTCACCTTAACGGGATTGTAGTTGCTGTCATATCCAATGACAGCAAGGCTGATGGGATTGTTCTTGAAAACGGTATCTGTTGACGGAACAATTTCGATGGTCTGGAGTTCGCCGGTCTCAGCAAGGGAAACGAATCCGATGCCGTTCAGGATTCTTCTCTCTCCCGAACCGGAGGGTGTGTTCATGAGTTCGCTCTCCGTGACACCAAGGTTTCTGCCGATCAGTGTCGAACTTCCACCGCCGTCAAAATGGATAGCGTCAGTGACATCGTATTCCAGCAGGTACTGGCCCATTTCGTTATGAGTGGCTCCGATGCTCTCTCCCCGTCCATCAACGACCATGGCAATGAGCTTCTTATGATCGCCTGTCACGCCGATGGCAGTCCTGGGATGCCTGTTGTTCGGTTCCACCACGACTCCATCCTCGACGATTTCTCCATCCTCAAGGATTTTGCCTCCGCCGCTGACTGCATATAGGATATCTTCCGTATCCAGGGTGGAATCAATTGTCAGCTCAAGTTCCGTTCCGGGTTTGAAATGAGGAAGGTGAACGCCTGCAATCGAGCTTGGAATCGCAATTATATATCCTTGGTCAAGCGAGGGCATTTCGGCCATCACACCTGGTTTGCTTACCGTAATGACCATATCGTTGATGACTCTGAGCTTGTAGAAATCGCCCATATTGTCGATTTCAGCGGAATCGCTGCCGAAGAGTTCATTGTAGATGACCGGCAGATTGCCGACCGCCAGCTTGTTTATTCCATCAATATAAAGGGATCGGTCTTCGGCTGTGACCAGGTTCATGGAAATACCGAAAAAGTCAAACATCACTTCACCGCTGAGTTTCTGAATCATCGATGCAACGCCGTTCCCCATGGTGTTATATCCCTGATTCGCATAGGTATAACCTTCCTCAAAGGTGATACCGAGAGGATCGGAATTGGATAGGCTCATATTGAAAAAGGATCCGTTGACACCCGCGACAACCGTACCCTTATCAAGCAGTCCGGACTCTTCGTCCACCAAATCCGATAGGTCTTTCTTAGACCGAATTCCTCGCTGGAGCGCAGTACCTTGAGGGCAACCTGATCTTCATTCAAATCCATGACAAGCACATGGATATCCACCCAGCCATCCTGTGTGAACACCTGCTTGTATTCGTAATCAAGCCCCTTCGTCACCGTCTCCCTTGTTGCTGATTCATATATGATGGTACCGGTTTCTTCAACCGCCGTTTCCTCCTGGGCCAAAGCAGGCAGATGATGTGTACCCGCGAGCAGCGTTGCCGTCAACAGCCAGGAAATCAAATTTCGTTTTATCTTTATCATAATCTCATCCAATCTCTACTGATGTTTTTGGGATCTCTACGTCCCCCATCCATTGCTGAACCTTGCATACACGCATTGTTTCAGTACATGACAGTTCTCCTTAGATTATAACCTATTGATGTGAAATTGCAAGAAACAAGTCCTTACAATTTATTGACATTACAAGGATAAGATTGTATAAT
>LQAG01000055.1_pt1 | contig 60935 bp, 81 predicted proteins | sample 1535801 | NCBI WGS metagenome assembly LQAG01 (sample SAMN04331584, study PRJNA305678) | bioreactor metagenome | isolation source: bioreactor_3 inoculated with Wadden Sea sediment 1st replicate of a... | place: Germany:Bremen
CTTTTAAAAGCACATCATCAAATGCTAAGGCGTAGTCTTTAACAGACAAGATAGGTTCATTGACCGCATGATCTTCATCATCAGATACCGATTCGGGTGAAAGAAACTCAATTTTAGGTTTTTAATTTCAACGAATGGAGCCTGTGTGCGTCTGGCTTCAAGGCGTTCTTGAAACTTGACTCTGGCTTTAAGAGACTTTCCGCGAGCCGCTTCAGCATTGTGCGTTGCAATAAATCGGAGCTTATCTATGAGTATTCCATTACGCTCAATTTCCTCATCATCAGCAATAGATTGTTCTTGTAAGTCAATTTTGCTTTGAAGAAGGGAAAGATTATAATCCACATAAATGCCTTCAAAGGTCTGAAGGTCTCCATTTTCAAGATGCATTATCTTATTAAAGCAGTGGTTGAGAAGGTATCTATTGTGCGTAATAATCAAGAGCATACCCTTGTAGGCATTCATAAGCTTTTTCAAACCATTTAGATTTTCGAAATCAAGGAAAACATCTGGTTCGTCCATAATCAATAGTTCAGGTCGTCCAAGCATGTTCTTAATGATTTGAATAAGTTTAAACTCACCACCACTTAGGTCTGTGACCTTTAAGTCTCTAATATGAGTTAAATTAGCTAGATAGAGGTTCTTTTCTATAATGGATTCATAGTTGTCCCCACCAATTGCTTCCAGGGCGTCCAAGGCATTCTGGTAGTCTTCCATAAGACTTTCTAGATCTTCTGATGAGGCCATTTCCTCGCATATTCTTGTGATTTTAGATTCCAAAGCTTTAAAATCTTCTGAAATATAATCCATCACTGTCATGTCCGATTTCTCTTCGAGTTGAGAAAACTGCTTAACATAACCAATTCGGCAGGCCGAATCAATTTCTACCTTACCGTCATATAGATAGTCGTCCGGGTTTAAAAGTATATTTATGAGCGTGCTTTTTGCCAGTGCCACTTGTTCCAATGAAAGCACAGTGATCACCTTGCTCTATGCTAAATGAAACTTCATTATACAAATCCTTCTGGGGAAAAGAATAACTTAATTTTGTAACGTTAATCATAGTTCGACCTTCCATTCTTCAAATAGTGTATTAGAATGATAATTATTTACCCTTGTATAATCACAGAAAATCCGCCCTGCATCTATACATAGACGCCTGTAAGCAGATTTTCATAAAACTCTATGTCTTTTTACTTTTATATATGCATACTTAAAGTAGCATATCATTTTTTTTCAGTTCATTTCAATGCTTTAAACGGACTCCGAACCCAATATGGCCTTTATACGTTCTGAAATTGGTGGATGGGAGTAAGTCATTTTCACCACAAGGGGGTGAGGGGTCAAATTTGAATAGTTTTCTCTTGCTAGGACCTTGAGGGCGCTCACCATATCAGTCGCATCTGTGGTCTTTGCAGCAAATGCATCCGCTCGGTACTCAGCCTTCCTAGAAAAATAAGACATGGGTATATTTAAAAGAATTCCAATAGGCTCCATTAAGATATTGAACAGTATTATTGAAAAACCATAGTGAGCACTTGTAAATCCAAATGCTGTCGCAAATTGATCAGAACTCAGGAAAAAGGACAGAACATATAAAAAGCAAGCTGACTGAACAATCATAACAGCAAAGTTTCTTATTATATCCTTGTTTTTAAAATGGCCTATTTCATGAGCCAATATGCTTATGATTTCATTATTTGAACATTTTTTCTACCAGTGTGTCATATAAAATGATTTGCTTAAAATTACCGAAACCTGAAAAATAGGCATTGAGTTTGGTAGACCGTTTTGAAGCATCCATAATGCTTATTTTCTCAATTTCATATCCCGTGGAACGTGCAAGTTCTTTTGTTTTATCATAAAGCGGCCCTTGAGTTAAGGGGTGAGCTTATTAAATATCTTTACAAAAACACGCGTATAAAGGATGTTTATTGCAAGACTCACCATCACAATAAGCCCCCATGAATATATTAGAGACTGATTGCCTAGGCGACTATACAAATATAAAACAATATAAAGTATTGAGCCTCCTAAAACAGCAGACATCAAGGCCGTTTTTACTTGATCCAATACAAATGTCTTGAGAGAAGAGGTGTTAAATCCGTACCTCTGTTCAATGCTGAAGGTTCTATAAACTTGAAATCCAATGGAAACAATATACTCGATCATGCCGTATAGGGCTAGAAAAAGTAATGACTGAAATATTGTATTTTGAGTTAAACGTGAAGTGTATTCAGCAATAATGGGAAAGACACCCATAATGAGAACTACAATTATAATTGTTCGACCTGTGATCTTTTGAAGCATACTGACCTTAGTGATTTCCATCGAGTACTGCAACCACTTTTTATAGTCATTCTCATTGTAGACATCATCAACATTTTGGGGGACAGGGGCATGCCTATTCCTGTAGTTTAATATGGTTAAGGCAATATCAACTGCAAAAGCAATTAGAATGATACTTATTGTGAAAGCAAACATACAAAGCTCCTTTGCTTGGCGATTCCGATTTAAAGGATGAGATCTGAGGGATGTGTTCATCCTCTCAAAGGACACAACCATTTATGAAATAACTATCAAAAGTTCATTATAACATTATTTGAAACCCTTTTTAACGGATTCTCGGAACTTAACATTTGAGTTTGTGATCATCCTATCTGTTATTGTGTCGTACGCATAACGTGTTTGAACCCGCCTTAGGTCATTGATATAGATTTGATCCGGGTCAATTAAATCCGCTGTGTATGTCCAAAAGCTTTTTAGCTTGTCAACCAATGCTTTCTCAGTGGAAGGTCTACTTAAAAAATGGGCAACCACAGAATCGTGGAAGTTAATAAATTTTTCAAGAAGCTGTGCTTCTGTGAGTTGACTGTCATTAATAATTAGGGGCAATAGAGGGTTACGCATTGCCCCTCGTCCCAGCATAAAGTCGTTTATTGTGGGATAGCGGTCTCGAACATAGGTCAAATCCTCAGGTGTGTAAATATCACCATTGTATGTTACCACATGCTTTGACAAACCAAATAGAACATCAAAAGCATCCAGGTCAACACGGCCTTCATATTTTTGTAAACCGGTGCGCCCATGAATGGTTAAACCAGCTAGAGAATATTTATTTAATACCTTCATGACTTCTATACCCTCGTCTAAATCTTCATAGCCAAGTCGCATTTTTACAGTGACTTTAAAATTGGCACCGCTAAATACCTTATCAAGGAACTTATCGACCATTTCTGGATACTGCATGATGCCTGACCCACGTAATTTTTTTTGTGACCACTGGGAAGGGGCATCCAATATTCCAATTTACCTTGTCATATCCAAGTTCAACTAATTTATTTCCATAATTTAAGAAAGTGGTCACCATTATTGCTTAAAAGCTGAGGGATAACCACAACATCATCATTATTCATTTCCTTATGAACATCTTTGAACAGCAAAGAACTCGATTGCCTGTTATCAGTTGTTACAATAAATGGGGCATGATATTCATCAAAGCCGCCTATATATTTCTTGTGTAAGTTTCTATAATAAGCTAAAGTGACACCGTGAATCGGTGCTAGTAATAATCTCATATACAATCTCCTATACCCTTAACAATCTCTTAGGTTCAGGCGCTTGTAAAAATGTAATTCTACGCTCTCCTTATACTAAATAAAGAAATTTTGATTCTTAAATGTCTATATATGGTATAAGGAGGGTGTTTGAATGATATTTTGCAAGGCGCTCAGGTTATATTCTAGCATATTCCCACCAGCAGTTGAAGAATTTAGTAAGATGGGGTAATATGGGGGAGTGTCAATAAAATATTTTGAACATACAATATGTTTTATTGTTCGAAAAGTGAATTATATAAATAGGAAAATCACAAGTGGGAGAGACACCAATGAAGCGCTTAATACTATATATTACAATGGCATCCCTTATCATCTTTTCTGGGCATAAATTAAAGTCTGACTATGAGCAGACAGTTCTTATCCCTGATGTTGATAAACTCAAAACAAATCAATCCCTGATGATTCAAATACCAGATAAGTATCTTTCTGTTGAAAAAACGCTTTTCTTGCCAGTTACCATGATCGTGTTTGACCCTTCTAATGATGAAATAGATGGCTATTTCCTAGACAACTTGAAAACACGCTATTCCCCATGTTCCACCTTTAAAATTCCCCACGCCTTATTTGCCTTAGATAGTGGCGTCGTAACTCAAGAAGATTCTTTTCAAAAGTGGAATGGAACGGACTATAGAGTGGAGGCGTGGAATAAGGACCAAACACTTGCAAGTGCCATAAAAAACTCAGTGGTATGGTATTTTGTGAATACCGCTGAAAAAATTGGACCAAAAGCTATGCAAGCATACCTTGATAAAATTGACTACGGGAACAAAGATATGTCAGATAACGGGGCATTTTGGTTGAACGCATCACTTGAAGTATCTGTTCTTGAACAACTTGATCTCTTAATAAAATTATATAACAATCAACTGCCTTTCTCCGTGGCAGACCAAGAATACGTTAAATCCCTTCTTCTACAAGAGAAGAAGGGCAATAGAAGCCTTTATGGTAAAACTGGAGGCGGGGACCACAATGGCTGGTTCATAGGGTACGTGGAAACACGCCTTGTAAACAATGAAAAAGAAGTTGTTTATTTTGTCACGCATATGGGTGTCCATCCGTTTTCAAGCGGACAAGCTTCAAGGGATATATCAATTGCAACACTGGAGTATAGTGGACTGTATTAGGCTGACCACATCTGACAAAATTCAGACAGGAAGACATGTCAATATATAGCCCGCTTTCAAAATCTAATAAAACAATGATTTACAGACAAAACATTATCTTATAATAATTATAGGGCGTAACCTGAAAGCCAATAATATAAGCACTTTGACCGAATCATGCATTTAAATAGTGATATTTTGAAAAAGACGGTTGATTATATTACTAATTAGTGATATATTGTTGTTACAAGGAAAAAAGAAAAGAGAACATTCAAATATTTTTTTTAGTTGTTTATCATTAATTAGTGATATATTGAATCGATATATCTAAAACCATTTGGATAATATGCAAAGGAGTTCAATTATGAAGAAAGTTTTATTTATTACAGCCAATCCAAAATCAGAAAATCAATCGTTTAGCTTACAAGCGGGTAGACATTTTGTTGAAAAATATAAAGCCAATAATCCCACACATGAGGTTGTAGAAATTGATTTGTATAAGAAAGATATTCCTTTTATTGATGAGGATGTTTTTAAAGCTTGGGATAAGCTGGGACGTGGTCAGGATTTCAGCAGTCTTTCGGTAGATGAACGCGAAAAAGTAGAAGCGATTAACAGTTTCACTGATCAATTTATAAATGCAGATAAGTATGTTTTTGCAACACCAATGTGGAATTTCTCAATGCCACCAAAAATGAAGCTATACATCGATACCCTCATGATTGCAGGCCGTACATTTGCATATACAGAAAATGGACCGAAAAGGCTTGCTTGATGGCAAAAAAAGCTTTACATGTCCATGCCAGTGGTGGTGTCTACAGTCAAGGGCCTGCACAAGCTATGGACTTTGGCAACAAATACTTACAGTCTGTTCTATCCTTCATGGGTGTCACTGATTTCGAGGCCGTTCTACTTGAAGGCACAAATGTTCCAGACATCCCAGATGAAGAAATCAAAGAAAGTGCTTTGGAAGCCTTAGGCAGTCTAGCCAATAAGTTTTAGCAGTCTTTCTTATCAAAACCTATTATGGTATAATTAGACAGAAGTCAAAAGTTCCAATCAGTAAACTTATTTTCTTTGGAGGCCATTTATGTTTGCAATTTTCATTTAGACTCTCATACCCATATTTATGCAAGACAAATGTAGCATTAAATAGATGCTAATATCTTCTTAAATGGATATAATCTCAAGATATCCAGCTCATTGCATAAAATAGATAGTATCTGGCTATTCATTTAGAAAAGCCGATTGATTTGGTTGCAGGAGGTCATAATGGCTCGAAAAAAGAAAGAGCATGTCTTATTTGATAGAATGGAACGTGTTCGTGTTCGAATGGATTTTAAATCATTGAATCAAAAAGAACAGGGACACTCAGGTTCAAAAAGTAAAAAGGAAAACACCAGAAAAATGCCAAGGGCTTCTATTAAAATTTAATAGTCCATAGTGTAAGATAGAATATTAAAATGTTTTAAAAACCCGCTCATAATGTCCATTGAACATTATGAGCGGGTTTTATGTGCATTGCTCTTGTATTGTGGTGTGTTTTAGTGGTATTTGGGTATTTACTAAATGATAGACTCTGAAGCCATCAATATTCATAATTATAGTAGAGCGACTTGCCAAATATGATTCGAGAACCCTTTCCATACCGTATATAGAATGTTTGATTCTTAAAAATCTATATTCAGTTAGGAGAGAGCCTTGATTTGTAATTTCGCAAGCAACTGAGTTTAGAAGCGTGTGGAGGTCTTATGTTAAAAATCAAACCGAATGTTATCTGGTGTTTTACACTTCATACCTGCCATACAAATTTTAATAGTCATTTTACATGTGGCATTAAACATAGATAAAAGTTATCTCGTTTTGACATACCTACTGATCGTTGTCTCAATGGCCTTAGGCATTTTGAATATGCTCCACTTTATGTCAGACCATAAGTTAAGACAAATAGAGACTTTTTTATCAGATCAAAGTCACGAAGATGTTATGATAAAGAAAATTAGAAAAGCCCCTGTCAGCAACGAAGAAAAAATGTATCAGACCTTTATCAATATGTATTTTCATGCTTTAAAATCAGCCCACTCAGCAGCTTCTCATCTCACTGAACTGGGGCACTTCTTTATTTGTAATACTATATCTTGTTTATCCACTGGTGAGTCTTTCTAATAATGGGACTGCCACCTCTTTTAGTGTTTTTTGGACTTTTTTATTTTTGGGGATTTTCAGCTTAATCACATACATTTATGCTGTCCTACTCAAAAGTAGAGTGGAAACTCAAATTATTGAGTCCCATATTTATAAGAAGCATCTTGATTAGAAGGAGATCTAATATATGATTATCAGTGCAAGTCGGCGTACAGATATTCCAGCCTATCATAGCGAATGGTTCTTAAATAGACTCAAACTTGTGGCTGCATCACCAGCATAGATATAGGCGCATATAACACATGTCATAATGGATGTGTTTATTGCTATGCCAATCTAAACCATGTGCCCAATCCTGATGATCAAAGCCAACCAATACTTGGAAAGCCTTTGACAGGTTCTGAAAAAATTATTGAAAAAGAACCATACAATACCTTTTCTAAACAAATTTCTCTTATAAATTTACCGTAATATCTCATATATTTACATCGTTTAACTACTTTTTTCTTCTTTTCAGTGGTATAATGTGACTAAAGTCTTATGCTGAAAGGATTAAAGTACTATGTCTATGCTAAATAAGTACATTGATTGGTACATCAAATTGTATATTGAAGAAACTTATTTTACAAAACGCAAGGCTAAATATATGGCTCATTTGATGCACTACCTTATATTTGCAGTTTTGTTTATTATATCTTTTGAAATGATTCTTGTAGACTTCACGCCTTATGTGGCATATTCTGGTTTTATTGCCATTGTATTTTTCACTTTTATCCTAATGCTTTTAAGAAATAGACATCTTACCTTGTCCATAAATTTTCATGATTTTGCAGGTATAATACGCCTATTCATGATCTATTTCTATCCCACACCATATCAGTTTTATGTCATGTCACTTGTTAATATACTCATCTTAGCTGTCATTCATACTGAGAAATACCAGTTCAATGCAATGGCCTACAGTGTCTTTCTCATGATGGTCTTTCGCATACCCATAACATGGAATTTGATAGAAAAATCAGGTCTTCACTGGCGGGCTCTGACGCAGTCAATATACGCCTGTGTTTTTCTGGCTATATTTATTCTCATGTGTAATTTTTTGGTTCGAATTATAAATGAAGAAATCAGCAAAACTGTTTTACTGCAAAAGTCAGCCTACACAGATCATTTAACTGGTCTTAAAAATAGACGTTATTTTTGGGAGATAATCGACGGTTCAGATATGCTCAAGTCTTCATACTCCATCATACTTTTCGATATAGACCATTTTAAGCAAATCAACGACACATTTGGTCATGATATAGGGGATGAAGTTTTAAAGCACCTTTCAGCCATCGCTGACAAAACCTTGGTGACAAGGGACAAATTTTTCGCTGGGGTGGGGAAGAGTTCCTCATATTTTTACCTCGAATGCGAAAGGAAAACGTTGACAAGCTCTGTGAAGCCATCAGAAAAAACGTACAAACTGATATTCAAGCAGAAGGTATTCGCATCACTGTCAGTATTGGTGTTTCTGAAAACGGTGACCAGCTCAGCATTAATCAGGTTATTGCTAATGCTGATCAAGCCATGTACGCTGCAAAGTGCTCTGGACGCAATCAAATATGTTATATGACCGTATAAATTCATTGTATATAATTTATAAATATTGCAAACCAGTAAATAGAACCATATATTATACAGTTAAGATTTTGAAAAAATACGAGTGTAAAAGCTCGTATTTTTGTGTGTCTTATTAAGTGTCTGAAAACAACTTATTCACCACTTAAAAATCACATTTTTTCGACCTTGTCAAATATATACAGAGTCTTATATATGTCAATATAGATTGAGTGAAATTCATAAAAATATTTAAGTTGCTTTTTCTTCAGAATCCATTTATATTTTTCTTAAAGAAGGGACTTGTAAAGATAATACAATTTACAAGAACCACTGCAGATAAGGCTTTTGACTATGCGTCAGGTCTCCTTATCTGGGTTTTTCAATCTATAATAATTTGGAGAGGAATGCGTAAATGATTAGAAAAACTGTATTTGGTATAGTATCGGATCAAACGAACTATGAACCTGGTGAACTCAGCACAAAACATTCATTGTTTGATGATTTATCCATGGATGGAGAAGAGTTCTTGACACTCATTGCCATACTAGAGGATGAGTTTGACATCGTTTTTGACGAGAATGCAATTGAAGATATTGATACCCTATCGGATATTATTAAGGTTATTGAGGAAAATTTATAGTAAGGTGATTCCATTGTATAAACAAGACGAAACTGTATCATTTGAAGAGCATGTGTACCAAAAAGAAGTGAACAAGAAAAAGTACGAATCAAAGAAAAGAAAGCACCATGAATTTGACGATGATATGGATGCTTTTGAAAAGAAAACGAAAAAAGCATATGAAACGTAAAAACACATAATGCCACTTTTTTTATTTACTCAAGTGGGTTATAAGTGTTTTGTAAAATTATAATTATAATTGTTATCCCAGTTATTTGCCAAAATGACTGGGATTTTATTGTATAAGCCTATCATTAAGCGTAATATATAATTGTAGGAAATATTGAATCAATTGGAGAATATACAGAGGAGTCGTGCTTTGAAAGCAATCATAAATAGTAAGTATGGAAACGCTAAAACAATGCAACTGCTAGATATTCAAAAACCTATCCCCGGGGATGACGAAGTGCTTATTAAGGTTCACGCAGTTTCAATAAATTCATGGGACCTTGGTATGCTAAATGGGTCCCCGATATTTATTAGAATGTGGGGGCTTTTCAAACCCAAAGTCAATATTTTAGGATCAGACGTTGCTGGTGAGGTTATACAGGTTGGAAAGAATGTGGATCGTTTTAAAATTGGAGATCGAGTATATGGTGACTTGGTTGAAAACAACTGGGGCGGTTTCGCCCAGTTTACTTGTGCCGCCCAAAACGCCCTGACACTTATACCTGACTCCCTTAGCTATATTGAGGCAGCAGCTATCCCACAAGCGGCTTGTATGGCTTATCAGCCCTAGAATTGGCTTCTATCAAAGAAGGGCAAACTGTGCTTATTAATGGCGCCGGAGGCGGTTGTGGATCATATGCCCTCCAGTTTGCCAAGTTGTATGGTGGGCAGGTCACAGGTGTTGACCGAACAGACAAACTTGAATTCATGCAGTCTATAGGCGCAGACCATGTTCTTGATTATACGAAGACGGACTATACAACTCAAGATAAAAAATATGACATTATTATTGATATGGTTGTCGATAAATCACCAAAGGGTATCTTGAAGGCACTTAAGGAACAAGGTCAATTTATTATGGTGGGCGGCAAAACGCTTAGAATTTTGCAAATGTTCGCCTTGTCAAAATGGTATACACGAAGGCAAAATAAATCACTTCGCATACTTGGGGCAGTGGCCAACTATAAGCTCAAGGCCGTTGGAAATATTATAAAAGACCATCCAAACCTTATTCATATTGATAAGACCTATGACCTTGACAAGGTTCCAGAGGCCATGGACTATATTGCAGGGGGACATGTCAAAGGAAAAATTGTAATAGACCTAGACTCAAGAGGATCAATAGATTCATAAATGCATAGTAAATGTATTTAAAGATATTCGTTAAAACAATCTGAAAGGATGCTTATATGTCAAAAGACAAACAAACACAGGCTGATTCCATTGACTTGCTCCTTAACTTAAACACACAACTTAGAACACAAGACATAAATGAAGTAAAGTCTCTAATCTCTGAGTTCATAGACAAGTTGAAAAGAGAATTGGCAAATGATCTCGATCAAATTATTGTATACGGTTCCCTCTGCACAGGTGATTTTGATCTTCATTTAAGCGATGTAAATTTACTTATTGTCACTAAGCGAGATCTTATTGAGACCGATTTGTTTGTCCTGTCTCATTTACACAATGCTCTTAAGAACCAATACAGCATATGGTTTGAGAGACTGGAAGTGTCATATATAAGTTCACAAGAAATCTACCAAAAGACTCCCCCAAAAGCGCCTCGTATTTGCTTGAGTCAGGGAAAAACCAGTCGGATTCCCTACGGGGCTCAATGGTATTTTCAAAAATATATGCTAAGAAGCAGTGGTCTTGTATTGTACGGAGGCCTCTTAGACAAAGATAAACTTGAGGTTTCATCAACAAATCTGCGGGTCGCAGGTTTTCAAATTTTAATGGATACATGGCAGCCTTTGACCCAAAGAGCAATGCATCATATGTCGCCAGATCTTCTTATTTCAGGTGTTCTAACAATGTGCCGTCTTATCTGTACTATTGAGGAAGGACACGTTCTTTCAAGCTTGAATTGCCGCACGCAGAGTGCTAGAAGCTTATCCCAGTGACCATAGCCAGATCATAGAGACTGTGATTGCCTATAGAGAAAAAAAGAATTCCCATGGAGTCGATTGATTTAAGAGCCTGTTATAATTTTTATGAAGTATGTCATAGAGAAGTTTTTAGGTCATGACTCATAAAGTCAAAATATGATTTTTTATCGACCAATTTTCGACAAATCTCTTTTTTTTCATAAATTTCTATGTTAAACTAATAGATGTGTGAGTGAGAACAACATGGTTATAAAGTACTACCAGAAAGGATAATTCAATATGAATACCCCGATCAAACCCCTAATTGATTTTGAAGAACTCTGTAAACTAGACGTTCGTGTTGGAACAATTGAGTCTGTTGAGAATGTAAGAACATCAAACAAACTTGTTAAGATGCAAGTCAACTTTGGTGACTTCGATCGACAGATCCTTGTAGGTATGCAAGGTGAAAGAGAAAACAACCAGGAAGTGGTGGGGCAGCAAGCCTTGTTTATCGTAAATATGAAACCAAAGAAGATGGCCGGTGAAATTTCTGAAGGCATGCTTTATGACATTGGTTTTGAAGACGGTCTAACGCCAGTACTTGCTACACCAGAAAAGCCAGTTCCAAACGGACAAGAGTCGGGTAACAAATTAAAACATCCTATTAAAGGCTCTCCAGTTATGAAATCATTCACAACTGGAGAGCCTTTTTATTTTTTAAAATCCACGCGCATTACACACACATTTCATTGGAAAAAGAACATGGAATTTTTCAAGCGTTTGTAGCATAAATAATGAATAATTTCTAAAATAAGAGTGAGTAAAACAATGTTGATCATACCAGGATAGAGGTAGACAACACTGGACGCCTGATCAAGTTTAATCAGTCCAGTAAGAACATGACCAACCATACTCAATCCGGCTGCCACTAGCAATAAGGTCATAAAGTGCCTGATGATAAAAACATCATCTTGACCACATTTTTTACCGCTTTTTTCAACCAATATACTTCTTTTTAAGGCGCCAATATAAGCAGGAAACTGACCAGCGTATAAGAGAAAGGCCATGGGAAGCAAGTATATATATAACATTCTGTCATAGACAATTGAATAAAAGTATTCAGCTTGTGCCAAATCTGGAAAACCATCCCCAAGCATCAATAGGGTAAATAGGGCAAAACCTAAAAACCTTTGCATCTTTTTTGTCATAAATGTCCTCCCTATATAATTAAATCTATTCTTCTAATCATAAAACAGTCGCAAAAATGTAACATCCACTTACAAGGAAAATTATAACATTAACCCTAAATATTATCTAGAGCTATAAAAGAAGGGATTAAGTTTACATAATAATATTATGTTGCTATTAAGAGTCAAGCATGTAGGCATATTCGCCAAAATCTGATCTAAGAACAGCTTTTCCTGTTTTACCAAGCTCATGTTGTATACTAAGCATAATGGCCTTCATGTCAACCTTGCTATTTTCAGAGGCTGCCTTGAATGCAGATGAAAGAGCCACATTTTTAATATGTCCCCCTGTCAACTCGAAGTTTTTTGCAAGAAAGTTAAAATCAACATGTTTAGACACGGGCACTTTCTCTGGATAAATAGACTTCCAAATGTCCAGTCTTGAATCAGCATCAGGTATGGGGAAGTGGACCACAAATCGAAATCGCCTTAAAAAGGCTGGATCAATATTTTGCATAAAGTTTGTTGTTAATATACTAATCCCTTCATAAGCCTCAACCTTCTGCAATAAGAACGCCGTCTCCACATTGGCGTACTTATCATGGGAATCCTTCATTTCTGTTCTTTTACCAAAAAGAGCATCCCCTTCATCAAAAAGTAAAATTGCACTGCTTCCAGAAGCATCTTCAAATAGAGCACTAATGTTTTTTCAGTCTCACCAATATATTTACTAATCATCTGCGACAAGTCCACCTTATAAAGTTCAAGGTTAAGCTCCTTAGCAAGAATACGAGCGCTAAAGGTCTTACCTGTGCCAGGAGGACCTGCAAAGAGAACCGCCAACCCCGTTCCATAATTAAGGTGTTGTTTGAATCCCCACTCATCCAAGACCTTATTTTATGTTTAATATGACTACATACTTCCACCAGGGTGTCCTTCGATGAATCTGGTAAAATCAATCTATTCCAGTCGCCACCGGCATCAATGCGCTGGGCCCTTTTATCCAGTTCATGGTGAAGTTGACTCCGGCAAGCCCTGTGAAAAACATCAGAGTCAATGATCTGACGACCTTCCCATTTTGTTAGTTCAACTGCATCGTGAATGGCGTTTTCTATCTGGTCTGGAGTAAAAACAAATTTTGAGGCCACTGCGTCCATATCTGCTGCCACTTGATAAGAGGTGGTTTAAGAAGACGTTCCATAATGCCACGTCTTATGTGTCCCTGGGGATAGTCCAGTTTGACCCTTAGGACTGTCAGGGCATGGTCCGGTCGTGTCAAAGGGGAATGGGTTTTGAGACAGGGCAAATGTCACTTTGACAAATGGAGCCATATCCGATAAAAAGTCATGATACATTGCCCCAATCAAGTCCCTGTGGTCTTCAATATTAATGTCCGTTATAACCAGTACGGCCTGATGTATTAAGAGAGTTTGGGCCAATTGCTTCAAAGCCTTCTTAAAGGCGTTTTGACCCTCCATATAAAAGGAATGTAGATTTTGCGCGCTGACAATAACCCCAGAATGTTTGTAGGCATGGCAAAAATGCTTTACTTGATTGAGCTTACCAATGCCTTCTGGGCCATTTATATTCATGACAATGCGTCGTCCCTTGACCACACTGAGATTGGATAAGTACATATTAATCTGGTCCTTGATTTCCAAATGGGTCAAAAGATCCTTTGGTCTTTCATCCGGCAAATAAAGGGAAATAAAATGGGGCAAAACTATGGTCTCTAAGTCTGAATCCAGCAAGAATCCCTTGATAGGTGCCAAAAGCTTCAACTGGGTGCCTGATAAGCTTGCGGATTCCTCTTCGAAGAAATATTTCATTAACTTACTGTCGCTGTGAAATTTGGTCATGTGCTTCATATAGACTTCTTTATTGTCATCATATATTAACATGCAGTTTGTACCGTAGGGTATCGCATGCTGGCGTAATCATTCAAATATCCAAATATCTTTTCGTATTTTCTATCGAGTTCAAACTGAAAAACTCAACATGACCACAAAACGTTCAAAATCTGAAAGTTGAAAAACACTGGATAGGTATTCAAAGGGTAAGAAGACATCTGACTTTTCGTAACCATCCCCATTTAATGTGCTATCAATTCGTCTGGCCATGGTGTTTCTATCGTCAATCAATTTATTTTCGAGTCCTTTGTCTTGGGACTCCGCCCCTTCCTCAGAGGTCGTATCTTTTATCAAAAAATTAGACTTTAAAGCATTTTCAACCTCATCAAGGCTTGTAAATGCTTTTTTTAAGTGGCTTTTTCCGGGTGTATGCATTTTTTTAGAATATCTGACTGCATATTTTGAAAGGTAAAGATCAATGACTTTTAACTGGTCTATGTAGTAGTCAATATTTCTTTTATAAGTTTGTCTTTTCATAAGCGCCTCCTTACTATATTAATACGTCCCCGAAGCCTGCAAAGTGACTTGAATCAAGCGTATTTAGAAATCTTTATATTGCTCGGCCCAGGACTGAGTATAAGTAAAATGCCGGTGGTGTATTCAGTGGAGGCCCAATATGGACAGATTCAAAAAAAATCCAGAACCTTTTTTACGGCGTTCAGCCAAACTGTCGCCTTCAACAGAACTGGATACCTTTAAGAATTACAGGGCCAAAACAGGCCATGATTCAAAGTATGGAAAGGCTAGACTACAGGCTAAAATCACAGATTTGAACACAGAGGTTGAAATCGGACAAACTGAGTCTGAACAAAAACCTATTGTGGTGATGTCAGCAAGAGCTGACAAGCGATTCACCCATACACTCAGGCCAAATATTGTTGACATGAACCGAGCATATAAAAGACGTTTTCTGGAAGAGTCCATTACAATGACCTCGACCAGGAATCGGTTCTACCAGAAACAGACATACAGGAAAACGCTTTTAAGTATAAAAGACATTTAAAACGGTCATCAAAAAATGACAGCAAAAAGACTGAGGCATATGACATGCCTGTTCCTTTTATGGATGATGAGGAAGACAAGGAGGCATTGATGAACCTAAGTGATAGGCTCATGGAAAATAGAGCCGATGCCACACAGCATCGTGGGAGAGATCCAACGGATGCTGCAGGACATTCTGAAGAAAAAGCTGAACTGGAAAAGCAAATCGACTTTCACAGAAGAATCAATCACCTCAAGGAAGAAAAAGCAAAAAATGTACTTTAAGCAGTTCTCTCGTGCTTGGGAGTCCCTTAAAAGGAATGGACATAAAAAAGATGCAATTTTTCCTGTGTCCAGTCTGGATAATGGTAATGATGGCCAAGAACAAAGTCAAAGTCCAAGCGCTGATAATACTAAAGCTAGCACAGAGGGGGTGAATGCCTTTGACTCAGGATAAAGTTAAGAAGGAAGACGAGCAGGGTCCTGTGAGCTCAGAACCTCAAGAGGAAGAGCCTGCTGAACTTGAGTCTGAAGAAGCCATTTCAGATTTTGCTGAAGACTGCGATTCCGATATGGATGAAGACGTATCCGAGGAATCGACTGAGGAAGAAGGTGAGTCTGAGGAGGAAGAAACAGAAGAAGAACCTAAAGAGGAATCGGCACCACCAGATAATCCTTTTATGCAGCTTGAGGAAATGCGTCAAGACTATACTGGTTTCTCTAAAGATCAAATCAATGAGCCTGATGAAGCTGAAAAAGAAGCTGACAGCAAAACCCTGGAAACAGCCGCAGATATGGAAGCTGACAACGCAGGGGATATTGCAGAAAATGTTGGCAAACTCTTAGGCAACGAAGCTGTCGGAGAAGCTATTGGCAATGCCATTAAGGGGTCCTATGCGGTGATTAAAGCCATCGTTCAAAAGGTCAAAGAATCAAAGGACAAGGACGAAGACCAAATCGCTGAAGAAAAAAGCAAGTGGCAGAAGTTTAAGGAACTTGTGGTTGAACACAAGGACAAGCTCTTTGCTATTGGTGAAAAAATCATCAGTAAGGTTCCAGTTTTAAGATCCATAATGGCTGCAGTGAAAACTGTGTATAAGATGGTTCAATTCTTCGTTATCAATTCGACCAGAAAACGCATGGTTGCAAACAGAAGAAAATTCAAGGAAAAATACCGTGACAAGCAAGACAAAAGACGGAAAGTATGTTGAAAAGTCCACAGGTTTTATTTCTTGGGCCAAACGGAAGATCGGTGTTAAAAAGACTGATGAAACCGTGAACAAAGACCTTCTTGAAAAGAAATACAAGGGAGGACCTGGTACAAGAGAAACACTTGATAATTCAGAAACTAAGGATATTCGTCAGTATCTTATTGACGATAGACTTATGAAATTGAACAAGGACAGGCAAATCAAAAAAGGCAAGGATGCCGCTTTTGATGGTTTAGATACCACAGTCAACATAATGAAAGATGTGTCATTCTTTGCATCAATGGGTGCTTCTGAAGCCGGTATGGCTGCCCTAGATGCTGCATCGGAAGGCATTGAGATGGGCAAGGGCCTAGCTGAAAAAGCCATTAGTCTTGCTGAACTGAAAATGACACCTCAACAGATGAAAGACGCTGTTGATTACACAGGCATTCTTCTTGAACACGTTGGTGGGATGACACCTTTTAATACCGAAGTGGAAACCATCGACGAGTTTGATCACGTTGATTCTGACATTGATGCCACAGGTGTCGACAAGCAGGAACTTTATAAAAACAATGGCAAGAAAAAAGAACAGAAGAAGCTTCTAATTGAAGCGCTGGCTGAGTAAGGAGGGATTCCATGACCGAGACTGTAAGAAATCAGGATCTGATCAAATTGGAGTACCTGAGTCAGAAACTGTCTGAAATCGATATAGAATCTCGTGTTTTGACCAAAACGGAAGAACTTGGCCTGGGAACTATGGTCGTTGCCCTAGACAATGACTACAAAAATCGAGATCAGTTGGTGAATCTGGCTCTGCTACCAAGACCAGACGATGAGCTTGAGCATATTAATCTCATGCAGTTTTATGTGGAGTTGCCTGAATCATTCAGCCAAACCACAGAAAACAAGGTGAAAGATCTTCTTACAGAGATTAATGCAAGAATGCCAATTGGACATTTCGGCATCAATGAAGAACGCATTTACTGCAGATATGTAATGGTGCTTCCCGATGGCGAAACGGTCAATGAAGCAGATATAATCGAAACACTTTTCCTGTTTGCCGACATCATCGGTGTATTCCAGGAAATGATTGAAGATCTGGCCCAGCAGAGAAAGTCGCTGGATGCCATTAAAGTGGAATTTGCATTTTAAACTATTAAAGATCGAAGGGAGGGACTAATTTCAGGTCAATGATCTGAAATTGGACACGTATGGCAGAGTATTTATCACCTGGAGTATACGTTGAAGAGTTCGAGATGGGACCACGGCCGATGGAGGGCGTCAGTACAAGCACTTGCGGTTTTGTTGGTCTAGCTGAAAGAGGTGCCGTTGTTGGCGCACCTGAACTTGTAACAAACATTGCTGATTTTAGAAGAAAATATGGCAGTTATCTGTCAGAAAATCAGTTTGGTGAATATCGGTTCTTATCCTATGGCGTGGAAGCGTTCTTCAATAATGGCGGTTCAAGAGCCTATATTATGCGTGTGGCCCTGAAGACGCTAAAATTGCTGAATCTAAAATTGAGGGCGATATGACCCTAAATATCACAGCCAAAAATCCTGGTGCATGGGGCAATGACATTCGCGTGAAATTTGCACCTACGAGCAAGGCTAAAACGCAAGTTATGGAAATGGCAGAAGACGGAGACAAAAAGTCTTACACAGTTAAATCTGCTGTCGGTTTCAATGTTGGTGACATTGTTATGTTCACTGATGGCGAAGCAACTGAATTTGCTAAAGTGGCTTCATCTGTGGAGAATGTGCTTGTTTTGAAGAACCGTTTGGTGCAGACGTTGTCGACACTGAGCTTCTTCCAAAAAAGACCATTCAAACATGTGAGTTCAATATGGAAGTGGGCTACCAAGACCTGCTAGAATCCTATGAAAATGTGTCACTAAATATTGCTGCAGCAAACTTTATTACAAAGCGTCTGGCTAAGTCTGATCTCATAGAAGCTCAGGTTGAAGGCGATGCAGAAGGTGCTAAAGCGCCTTATGAAGCCCTAACGGGAAATTCAGAAGGTACATATGTTTTCGGTCTTGACGGCGGTTTTGACGGCACGGCTGACAACGTAACATCATCAACTTTTATGGGATCTGATGATGGCCCTGGAAAACGTACAGGCATCCAGTCATTCCTAGAAAATGAACAGGTGAGTATTATGGCTGTTCCTGGTGTGACAGATCCAAACGTACAGCTTGCTCTTGTGGCACACTGCGAAAACACAAAGAGTCGTTTTGCAGTTCTTGATGTGCCTGTTTCTGAGAAAAAAGTCGGTGATGTTCTAAACTTTAGAAACATGTTTGACTCTGATTATGCGGCGATGTACCATCCATGGCTAGAAGTGTTTGATCCGCTTGATAAGCGAAACATTTTCATGCCACCATCTGGTGCAATGGCTGGTATTTATGCACGTTCAGACACAGAGCGCGGTGTCTTCAAGGCCCCTGCTAACGAAGTCGTTCGTGGCGCTGTTGGTTTAAGTTCTCTTTATGGCAAGGGCGAACAAGACATTTTAAACCCTAAGGGCGTAAACTTAATCAGGACATTTACAGGACAAGGCATTCGCGTTTGGGGTGCACGTACTGCTTCATCTAATTCTCTTTGGAAGTATGTCAACGTAAGAAGACTCTTTATTTTCTTAGAAGAATCTATTAAAGCCAATACGAATTGGGTTGTATTTGAGCCAAATGATGAACAGCTTTGGACAAGAGTTAAGCGTACTATCGAAGTGTTCTTAACAGGAGTATGGAGAAGTGGCGCACTTGCTGGCAGTTCTCAAGGTGAGGCGTTCTTCGTTGATATTGGTCGTACGACAATGTCTGAAGATGATATTCAAAACGGCAGACTCATTTGTGTTATCGGGGTTGCACCTGTTAAACCTGCTGAATTTGTTATCTTTAGAATTGCTCAGAAAACCAGTGAACAATAATAACCTATAACTCTTATAAGGAGCGTGAATATCTATGGCTGATATGAAACACCCATATCGGAATTTTAGATTCCGTCTGGAAATTGATGGTTTAGAAGCCGGTGGCTTTGCAGAAGTTTCTGGCTTTGATACATCAGTAGACGTTATCGAATACAGAGAAGGCGACGATGTTACGACACCTCGTAAGCTCCTGGACTTACAAAATACGGAAACATCACTTTAAAATGGGGTACCTCTGATTCAATGGTGCTTTATGAGTGGCTTGATGGAATTACAGAAGGCACAATCGAGCGTAAAACTGTGACAATCACAGCAATCGATGAAGCTGGTGACGATGCAGCATCATGGCAAATGATCAATGCATGGCCAGTGAAATATACAGCGCCTGATTTTAATGCCACTGGTTCTGAGGTTGCTATGGAATCTCTTGAGATTGCCCATGAAGGCCTAACAAGATCGCAGTAATAGGTAATAATTCGGAAGCGGGTACTCCTAATTGGAGTCCCGTTTCCGTAATATTGGTTAGAATAGTTGAGAATTGGATAAATTTATATATAGGTTATAAACTCGAAAATCATCATAAGGGGGAAACACTATGCCATTCCAAACAGAATATGAATTTGAACTACCTAAAGGATTTATTTGATCAGCAAGGCAATATGCATAAAAGAGGCGTTATGAGACTGGCACCGCAGCCGACGAAATTTACCCTATGAGAGATCCACGTGTGCAGCAGAACCAAGTTATCTATCGGTTATTTTGCTTTCCCGCGTGATTACGAAACTTGGCGACGTTGGCCATATAGATACAAAGGTTATTGAAAAGCTGTTCACAGCAGATTTGGCCTACCTTCAAGACCTTTACCAACGTATTAATCAAATGGAATCACCGGCTTATCCTATAGTTTGCCCAAAATGTGGACACGAACATGAGACGCCTGTTGATTTTTTCAACTTAAAGGGATAATGACTTATCCCTTGGCGCAAATATACGAAGAGGTGGCTTTTATAGCCTACTATTTCCACTGGTCCCATGAGGAAGTCATGGCCATGGAACACAAGGAAAGACGAAAGTACTGTGAACAGATCTCTAGTATTAATAAAAAGCTTAACGACACACCTGACAATATATTTGATGTGTTTTAAAAGTGACTCCTAGAGTCCCTTACAAATATCTTGTATAGCAAGAATACAGTGTGGTCACAGTTCATTTAGAGGTGATGTATGGGTAAAAATGATAATCTGGGACTTGTTTTTAGATATGAAGTGGAGATTGGGAACTTTAAGGGGAATTTCTCTAAAGTTTCTGGCTTAGAAGGTCAGATAGAGCTTGAGGAATACCAAGAGGGCGGAGTAAACGGCTATGTTCACATGCTTCCCAAACGTGTGCAAAGTGGAAAACTGGTTCTTGAGAGAGGTGTTGGAGACCTGGCGCGAATGATCAAATGGTTTCAGCACATAAAGGAAGGTAAGCTTCAAAAATCAAGTGGAACCATTAAACTGCGTAAGGAAGACAAATCTGTCGTTCGCACTTGGGAATTTCAAGATGCCTTCCCAACGAAATGGACAGGCCCTTCCCTGAATGCCATGGGCAATGAAGTGGCCATAGAGACCCTAGAAATTACACATTCCGGTCTAACGGAGAAGACATAATATATTTATGTATACTTAAGTATTTATGTCTAAGGTGAAAAATCCAACCTGTGAAACAGGTAAGCATACTCTATAACAAGCTCAAAAACAAGCGGATGAAACATGCTAAAAATGAAGTCCATTGCGCCCAAAAGGACAGAAGAGGACAATATGATTCAGCATAAGACGATGATTCAACATCAAAGCATAAAATCAAATATCATAATGAACCCAAGTGTCTCGCTATTTTCTACCTATATCATGAGCCGGTATGGTTTTAACAGCGCGGCATTTCGTCCTGTGGATTTATATTTCCTAGAACTTATGGGATTTGAATTAAGTCCAGAGATGTCTTCACAGCCAGACGCAAAAACCGTTTTAAGAGTACCATCAATAAGAATGAGTACATTAAGAATTACCACCAGCAAATACAAAATATTAATCAATCGGTTAATGTCATTCATCAACTGCGAATGGCATCTGATAGTCAGTATTTAAAGTTCTTAAACACATATTTAGAAAATAGGACTCCTGGTCTTGAAGCCAGCCAAGATAAGGCAAGCAAGACTTCTTTAAATCCCATTGCAAGGTTTAGACAAACTGTTCATAACATGCTTGAACGAAAGACTGAAAGTCAATCAGGTCAGGCTAACAACCAAGACCTTGATCTTAGAAAATTAGAAGATCATTCGCCTTTACACATCCTTCTTGCTTCAGTGCAGGCCAGTCAACTAGGAAAGGAAAACGCACTTTATAAAAACAAGAACATTTCGGCTTCTTTCAAATCAATGGAGCTGTTTTTGAAAAGCTATAGACCTAGTCAAGATGATTTTAAAACAAGTTCTCATAATGATTTGAAAGCAGCTTCTTATGTTGATTTACATCCTCTTCCTTTGAGTTTGCCCCTTTATCAGCTTCAGGGACTGTCTGCTCAAATACTGGGTCAAATGAGTGGTTTAATGCCTTCTAGCTTAAATATTAGGACCATGCAGACAACTTTATTAGACAAGGCTGACAGTAATGAAAATAAGTTTTCAAGAGGACCATACTGGAAACATGCAAATTCAGTACTAGAACATAATTTAAACACCAAGTCTTTTGAGACATGGTTTAAGACTGCCAGACCTATATGATCCATTCTAGCCAGCTCGTAGACAGATCAAATGAGGTCTATATTCCCGCTTTGGCAACAGAAACTGTCTTTGTAAGCAAGACTGCCCTTATGGGAAGAGATCTTATTAATGAGAAGGATCAAGGCATCAACAGCTTTACAAGCACACTGAGTCCCCATATTAATGGGACCACAAATTTCCTATTCGAGGGACCTTTAGTGACAAGAGATCTAGCCCTTCGAGGCAATATACATATTGAAAGGATCATGGCCGACCAGCTTGAATCAAAAGACCTCTATACACAAAGGAACAAGGACAAGTACCTTGTGCATAAAATGGTGGACGTGAAATTTCACCAGTTAAATCACAGGAAGCAGATCCATACAGTTTCAAAATATAAAAGGAACCGTACAAGAAAACATACAAGAAAATATGCAAGAAAAGATACAAAAGAATACACAGAAAAATGTTCAAGAACATATACATGGAGAACCTTCACAGTTTTACACTTTACAAACCATGTCTTCAAAATCTGATGCCTTCAGCTTAAGTAATAATGGTTCAGACTATTACGTAAAACATATTGAAAACCAAAACACTCAAGAAACAAGCCCAATTTGGCACCATGTTCTCAATTCGCCAAAGCAGTTTTTTGAAAGTTTAAGCCCAGGGTTTCATTCAAATAGTCAAGGCCGTTTAGACATGATATTTTTTCAGTCTTATTTGAAGAAATATGACAATTTGAAGAACGTAAGTATGTATAAAACTGGTTTGAGTCATAGAAATGACACACAATATGATGTTGTGGTGTCTCAAATCAATAAGGGGTCTAGGACCACATTAGCCACCCATGATAATGTGTTTCAGTCCCACTTAATTGAAAGCATCTTGAAGGGGATCGGTCTTGACAGTCATATTTTTAACAGCCATGCCTTGTCAATCCTCTTGTCAAAAGGGACCTACAATTATTTTGATAACATAAGCGGTTCATTTGGTGATAAGCCACTTAGTTTAAAAACTTTGCATTTGGAACATCATGAATCGAATATCATGGCCCCTCTATACTCAGATAAACACGTCATGGTCTTAAAATGTCGGATGTACCTACCATAAGAATGCTAAAGCACCATGTTGACCAGCATATTTTATCAAATCTAAAAGAGTCTGGATCTCATGATGTCAAAGATGAAGTTTATGCACTTGAAGCGCTTATTAAGAATACATTGAGTCCACTCACTCTAAAAGAATTTACAACCGCATACAATAAAACAACATATGAGAATCCATTTATAAACAGCGTGCTACTCAGTCTTTCTAAAATAGAAAGTCTCAGCACCCTAAATATAAATGGTCCTATATCCAACCGTTTGCAAACTATGTTTTCTGCACAACAAGCGGAAATGAGTCAGGATGGCTTCAATCAGTACTTTAGCTATTATAGTGACCGTGACACGGGTCAGAAGTCAAGTCGTGACCTTGAAAACAGCATCAATGGTTACTTGATAAATGGGATGACAACTATATTTAATATGCCACTAAGCCATATTAGACGTCTGTCCTTAAATAGATTGATCAGCACGATAGAAGCAGACCATGTGCATGGACAAAACACTTTGAGTTACTTCCAGTCGGAGCAGACTTTGCTGAATCAGTGGCATAAGAATGATCAATTCTATTTGCAAAAAAGCTATTGAAACAAGCCTGCAATCAGATATTTTGGGACCCTATGCTCACAAAATAGGTCTTTATAAAAGTCATATTGAAAACCATGAGCTTGCAGAAACTGATAATTTTATAGGAAATCAACTTCATTCAAAACATGACTCATATGATTCCTATGCACCTGTTCATATTAATCAAACCCATATACAAATGATTCACCAAACGGTTTATGATGCACTTCTAGAAGTTAACCAAGGGCTGCAAAGTAAGGTTTCGCTCATACTCAGTGACTTGGCCCAGACAAAAGTGGAAGAACCCCTTCAAAGCAAGAAAGCAGCAAGGGGACCTAAAGCCAAGCATCATAAGAAAAGAAAGACTCAAAAGTCTCTCATTAAGCGAGTCCTGCACGAAGAAAAACATAACCTTGAAAACCTGCTCTCAAAAGAATTTGAAAAAATGGTTCTTGACCATATTCACGAAACGCTTACAAGTCAACTTGAAGAAGTTGTTGCTGGTTCAGGCTTATTTATAGAAGCAAGTCAGACCAGTCAGGTAACCAATGGGCTTTGGAAACAAATCCATCAAATTTTAAATAAGGAATTGCCCGATGCTTTTGCGAATATCCTTGACCAACATGCCATTACAAGGGCCAATAAAGACAAATTAAATGAGACCTTCGAAAAATTGACTGAAACATATGTGACAGGTCTTATCAAAGAAAACAGATTTGAAGCCATTTATAAGCATGTTCAGACCCTTATCACTGACACGGTTGCGAACAGACAGACTTCTGATAAGCAGACAAGGCATTTTAACCATCTAGCCCTAGAACAAGCTACATGGGGACCAAGAAGTATCAATTATAGCCTTGTAGAATCACAAGACCAAATACATGACATAAGCGTTTTACAGACACCAAGCTTCTCACTTGTCCCAAGTCTATCAAAAACTGAAAGTCTTTTAGTGGCTCCAAGTGTTTTTTCAAACTCTTTACTAAGATCTGATTTAACTGCTTTTATACATCTTAAAACCGGCGTGCAGGAAATTGAATCAAGACGTGATTTCACAAGACTTGGAATCGATTTAAAACACATTGAGTCAAAACTGCACACGTTATTAAAGTGAAAGATGCTGAGGACTCTGTCGATCTTGAATTAATGAGTCGATCACTCAATAATAGATTAAGTGAGTCATTTAATAAGTCATTAAATATACGCTTAAAATAAGTCACTAAAATGAATCACTAGATAAAATCACTAAGTCTATCCATAAAATAAGTCACTAAAATAAGTCGCTCAATGAATCACTAGATAAATCATTCAACAAAAGCGTGGACAAGTCAGATAGGTCTATTTTAACAAGTCAAAAAAAATGAACTTATAAGTCAGGACAGGGCTAGAAAAAATCCACATTTTGGATCAGAAAAGGCATCCAAACAGTTTAGACCACATAATCAACAAATGCACATTAGCATACAACACAGAAAGACTATGAACAGCACCTACAGAGCAGAGGTCATTCTGGCCCTCCAGTCCATACTAGAAAAAAACACTGGTTTTTATACAAGGGCTGTTTCCGTTTTCAAAAACAAATCAAGTGTGAATCCAGAAAAGAACATTAAGCAAGTTCAGCCTCTTACAAATGATATTAACCATAATACCTATTTACAACTTTATGACATAGGAAAATGGCCAGCTGATTCATTAAAGGCTTCAACCTTTAAAGACAGAACAATCCGACCAGAACCACTCGGCCTAAAATGGGCTGACCTGAAACCAATTAATTTGAAGAACTTTAAACCAAAAACTCTTAAATCATAAGCTCCTAACTCATAAGCACCTAGGCAATCATGAAACTGAAGGCCTGGAAAGTTTCAAAATGAGTCAATCCTTAAGGTTAACATTTAATAAAAAACAATCTTGACTCATTCTGAACAATTTATACACCTTCAGGATGACAAAATCCTAAGATTTAAAAAGACTGGTCAAAATCAAACAATTGACCTTCAACCAAAAGTGGGACAGCTCCAGGATAATCTTGAGAATATGAAGACCATGGTTGACAGAAAGCTTAATGAAAATAAGAGTCTTGTTCATACGCATACGGCAAAGAAAGTTAGCGAGGACCTCTTGGGGCAGACCCAGACTCACATGTATACAAGGGTCACCGATCAATTTCTTAAGAGCAAAAAGTTGATAGTGAATCAAACCACACTTCAAAAAACCCATTTACAGACCCGGGAAAGTATGGCCAAGCTGGATATCCATGCCATACAAGAGGTTGAGCACCATACCATTCGTCCCGTCAAAATGGACTATGCCAAGCAAGCCGTCCAGCAGATGCCAAAATTGGATGATAAACCGGCTTCTAGACCTATGCAAAGCATGGAAATTGACATGGACAAAACAAGTCCACCAGTGGAAGACGTCATGACATATAAGCCACCGGTCTCTGAAGCACCTGTCATGGACAAGGTTGATGTGGATGCTATTTTTGAACAAATATACAACAAATTCGAAAAACGAATTGCCTTTGAAAAGAGAAGACGCGGTCTGTAACAACACTCTATACAGGAGAATAGCAGGTGAGATAAATGGCTCTTAAAAAGCTGAAGTTCATATCAATTGGTGAAAAAAAGACAGAAAAAATCAAGGTTCTTTTTAAACCCTAATGAAATACAAAATCACAAACACCAAAAAGTATAAGTGGATCCAGCCCGTTGGTGCTGAACAACCCGTCAAACAGTATGTTGGATCAGAAGTGCCACAGCTTGAAGTTGAACTCTTCTTTGACACCTATGCATCTCCAGCACCAGAGTCAAAGAAAAAGGATGTTCGCAAGTTCACTGAAAAGGTCATGGGGGCAATGAAGGTGGACGCAGGCCTTCATCAACCACCAGAAATCAAGTTTGTATGGGGGTCTTTGAATTTTCAAGGCGTTTTGACCAAGGCCACACAGACCTTTACCATGTTTCTCGATTCCGGAAAACCAGTTCGGGCCAAAATTTCAATGACCCTTGAGTCCGTTGACACCCTAGAAGCCCTTATGAAGAAAACACCCCTGGAGTCACCTGACAGGACCAAACATAGGATTCTAAAACAAGAAGAAAAGCTCTGGCAACTGGCTGCCCATGAGTATGACAACCCCAATGAATGGAAGCGTATTGCAAAAGCCAATGGCATCGCAAATCCAAGGATTCCACCAACTGGGCGCAGTATCAAGGTTCCAAATATTCATGATTCATAGATAGGACCAGATAAAATTGGACAATCTTCTCTTGATAGGCAGGTGACAAAAATGGACAAAAAACAGTATAAAATCAGCGAACTGTCTAAAAAGTACAAGGACTTTTCTGTTCCCACCCAAGTGATCAAAATAAAGGGCAAGGACTTGTCCAGTGCTGGAATAGTCGTTTCCAGCCTCAGTGTGGAACTGGGTATAAAACAGTCAGCCAATTCCTGTACCTTTGACATTTTAAACGCCTATGATTTAAAAACAGGTCTTTTAACAAAGACTGGCTTGATAAATATTTTGTTCTCGGAAATATAGTGGATATTGAGCTGGGCTACATTGAAACTGTGTCCGTTTATAAGGGCTATATTTCTCAGGTCACTGCAGATTTCTCCGAGTCCCAATTTCCCAAACTCAGCATAGAGTGTATGGATGTTAAGGGCCTTATGATGCAGGACATAAAATCCGAGAAAAAGGTCTATGAGACCTATGGAGACGCAATTAAGAAAATCTTTAATGACTATAAATCCCTCGCTAAAAAAGTTGAGGTTGATTCAACCCCAAAGCTCGAGCACCCCATAGAACAGAATAGACAGAGCGACTATGACTTTGTTGTTGAGCTCTCAAAGAAACTTAATTATGAGTTTTTTGCCCTGGGAGATACAGTTTACTTTCGTGAACCAAGAAAAATCACAAAACCTGTAATTGCCTTTGAATGGGGACAGTATATTATGTCCTTTTCAAGAGAAATTGGCCTGCACTGTCAAGTCAGCGAGGTGACAGTGAGAGGCTATGACACTAAAAATCATAAGGTTGTCGAAGGGAAGGCTGATAAAGTCAAAAAAGCTGGTAAGGGGAAAAAGAAGCTGATGGTGTCACGAAACTCCTTAAAGGGCAAAGGTGACCATAGTTGACGAAACCATAACCACGGCAGAAGAAGCCAAAAAAGGGCTGAAGCGGAACTGGACAGACGGAGTATGAACTTTGTCAAAGGAAAAGGCACCTGTATTGGTCTTCCAGAAATCATTCCCGGCCGTACCTGCAACTTAAAAATTTTGATCCAACAATAGATAATGACTATTATATCACCGGCGTAAAACACAGTTTCGGTGATGGGGGATTTACAACAACATTTGATGTGGCGGTGAATGTAATATGAGTATAATTGACCTTTTAAAAGAAGAATCGAGCAAATCTGATGATAAAATGTACGGACTTACCTTGGGCATTGTGACCAACACTGAAGACCCAGAAAACTTGGGTCGGGTCAAGGTTCAGCTGCTCTTAAGAGACACCAGCGACAATGAAACGGACTGGATTCGCGTGGCTGTACCCTTTGCAGGCAATAAGATGGGTGCCTATTTCATTCCCGACGTGGATGATGAAGTCCTTGTGGGCTTTATCAATGGCGATATCCATAAACCCTTTGTTATGGCTGGATTATGGAATACAAAAAACAAACCCCCAGTTGACAATGAGAAAGGAAAGAATCTCACTAAAATGATTAAAACCAAATCAGGTATAGAGGTCATTTTAGAAGACTCGGAAAATGGAGAAGAGTCTGTGGTAGACATTAAAACCCCAAAAGGTCTTCATGTCACCATGAAGGACAAGGATGAAGTGGTTGAAGTGTCTGACAAGGGGGGCAAAAACGGTGTCAAAATTGATGCTAAAAGGCGGTCAAAATTAACGTGAATGCCGAAAAAGAAAATAATGGTGAAAACCGGAGGTTCTCAAAATAATCCTTGATGGCGCCGGTCAGAAAATAGATATTAAAACCACAACACTTAGCATTAAGGCTGCAAAAATTGACATAAATGCCGATGCCTCTATGACAGTAAAATCAGGTGGGCTCATGAACGTCGAAGCCAGTGGTCCTGCCAATATTAAAGGGGCTATAGTCAAAATTAATTAACCTTCCTTTACACGAACAAGGAAAATCACGAATAAGGGTGGTCCTATGAATCAAAAGTTTACAGGCACTGGTTGGAGCTTTCCCATCAGGCCAAGCCAACAAATGGGTCAAATATCTGTTTCCCAAGACGAAAACCTTATAGAGCAGTCCATTCGAATGATCATAATGACAAGAAAGGGCGAACGTGTCATGCGTCCTACCTTTGGTTGTGACATTCACGACTATACGTTTGAAACCATTGATTATACAAATCTCAAACAGATGGAACATGTTGTGGAAGAGGCCCTGACCCTATGGGAACCAAGAATCAATGATATTGAAGTTCTTGCAGACCAGCACCCCACAGAGGATGGCTGTGTTCTCATTGAAATCAATTACATCATTCGAGCAACCAATAACCCGCACAACTTGGTATTCCCATTTTATCTTACAGAAGGCATTGAGTAACATCCACGGGAGGGCATCATGAAGCCGCAAATTATTAAAGAAAGCGAAAAAAATAAAATATTAGAGCGGATTAGAAGCCTTGCAAAAAGCTATACGCCAGATTGGAATCCTGATTTTAATGAGCCGGATTTTGGATCAGCCCTTGCCCTTATCTTTAAGGATATGTACATGGAGCAGGCCCAAAGACTCAATCAACTTCCCAATAAACAGCGGCGTGACCTTATTAATCTATTTAATCCTGTCCCTTATGGCCCTGTTGCATCAAGAGGGTTTGTTAGCTTTGAACTCAGCGAGGGGGCTTCAAATGGCGTCTTCCTTGAAGAGGGCTTCCAACTTTTAGCACAAGCCACTGAAGACACGGAACTTCATTTTGAAACCACCCAGCCCCTATACGTGACTCACAGCAAATTAAACCAGGCTTTCGTCTATGACCATGAATACGGCTGGTTCTCAAAACACACAGCTTTAGATGATGGATTAGAGTTCCCACTCTTTCACGTGGACTATAAGGAAAATGTCAACACGCCATCCCTCACCATCCGTGACCCCAAATGGCTGTATCTGAGAAAAGGTATGTCTCTTGGACTGACATTCACAACACGTCAAGAAATGGATAAAAGTCGCTTGGTGGATGGCTTGTGCGATCCGAAAAAAGCCCAATTTATAACGCGAATCCAAAACGATGACACCTTAGTGAATCTTGAAGCGACAAAAAAATCAGACGATCTTTACATAAAGTTAAGTGATGACATACGGCTTTCGGGAGCCATTGAATGTCGCATTATTGATATTGCCTATTTTAGAGACATTGAAATACTGGATTTAGATTTCAAACTCATGATAGATAAACTTGATCCTCAAGTGATACTCTGCAACGATGACCTCATAGACTCTAGGACGCAAATATATCCATTTTCTAAAACATATAATGTATTCGATGCCTTTTATATAGGCGATGATGACGCCTTTTCAAAACCTGGTGCCCTCATTCAAATTGATATGAAGCTCATGCATCATATTCTACCTATAGAAGCAATTTCTGAGGAAGCAAACATAAGATGGCGAAACATTATGAATGCGTCAGAATTAAAAGAACCCGAACCTAGAACCATACGAATTGAAAGTCTTATCTGGGAGTACTGGAATGGAATCGGCTGGACACCCTCAAGGTCAACGCCCAGGCCTACATAATTCCTCAAGATGGACCATGGCACGTTGAGTTTGTTTGCCCAAATGATATGGCTTCTGCTGTTTTTGGACCAGCAGCCTCAACCTACATTCGTGTACGCATTAACAAGATTCAAAATGCCTTTGCACCTAAGGGGGACAGGGCCGTTCCTCTTATACAAGCCCTTGCAATAAGTTGTAACACAGAGGAACAAACCCAATTTATTAAACAAAGACCCCTCCAACTGGAAACGGTCTCAAACCTTGAGCATCAAGTGTTTCATAGAGATCAGGTGGGGCTTGCCACTATAAGCCTTGCTAAATCTCCTGATGATAACATTGGAAAAGCGGTCTACTTAAAGTTTGACTGCCAACCTTGAAAAGGCCTTACGGAATTGAAATTGAGCCAATTTTAAACACTCAAGAAAACACTTCTGTGGCCCATAAGATCCAGTATTATGGCACGATTGGCGGACGAGCTGGCTGGTACGACTTACCCCATGAAGACGAGACAGATGGTTTTATCATGAATGGACTCGTCAGTTTTATGGCCCCTAAGTCCATGAGTCAGATTAAGAGGTTTAACCAGCTTTCCTACTGGTTACGCTTACTTCCAATGGATGGTCTAAATGGTTTAAGCGCACCGAGAACCTACACACGCAAACTCAAGCTGCGTCTTAATGCCGTTCGAATTGAACAAACAGAAACCTTGACCCCAGAGTATTTCACACTGGCAAGCATACAGCCTTATGCAAAAATATATCTTTCTAGAGCGCCTGTTCTAAAAGCCCATGTGTGGGTCAATGAAATAGATTCAATGAATGAGAAGGACATGGCACTGGCACTAGAAAAAGGCCCCAACCACATACAGATTGAAAGAGATAAGCGCGGAGAAATAGAAGGCATTTGGATAAAATGGCAACAAGTTGTTGCCTTAAGTGATAAGGCTCATAAGGCCTATGATGGACGCATTTATGTCATTGATTTAGAACTGGGTCGCATAATGTTTGGCGATGGCAAGACGGGTCGAATTCCCCATAGTGATCAGGCCGATTTTATCAGGGTGCGATACGCTCTCGGCGGAGGTATTTCCGGCAACTTGAAAGCTGGCAAAGTCAATAAAGCTGTGAACAGCTTGCCGTTTCTAGAAAGAGTCTACAACGGTAGCCCTGTATGGGACGGACTGGGCATTGAACCCACCATACATGCAGAGGAAAGAACGAGTGAACACATTCGTCATAGAGGACTCGCCCTTTCCCATAGAGATATAGAAGGCATTCTGAAGTCAAAGAATAGGGATATTCACGATGTTCATGTAACCAGTCATAAGGGGCAACTGAATATTTCCATACTTCCGGATGCATTTCCCTATCAAATCAGTCAGTTTTATGAACTCAAAGACAAAGCTGAGGACATTCTGAATGAAAGTGCACCGCTTATGCTAACAGGTCAAAATCGACTTGTTATAAAAGAACCTCTCATGATCACATTCAGTGTCAATATGGATGTTGTCGTTGAGTCTGCCGGTGACTATATTAAGGCGCTTAGTCGTTGGAACAAGCAACTGGATGATTACTTTCATCCCCTATATGGCGGCCCTAAAAAGATGGGTTGGAAGATAGGGGTCTTACCGGAACATACGTCCATACTGGCCGATTTAAAGCATATGCTAATGGGCACCGAGCTCATTGACAATGTTATGATCCAAATGCATGTCATTGATGGAAACAACCGAATACCTGTCAATCACAGAACTCATGGTCGTATTGACCTATCCCACGCCATTGTGTCAGTGTATACATGATGTGAGAATAAGAATTTCCAACCACAAATAGTAAGAGGTGTATCATATGTTAAAGCCGCATCGATTGGATGACCAAAACTTCATAGATATCGTTAATAGATCCAGACGGCTTATTCAAAAATATGCGGCTGACTGGACCAACGAAAATGCTTCTGACCCAGGCATAACAATTCTTGAAATGCTGTCTTGGCTTAAAGGACAACATGCAGTATTATATGGACCAAAGTGACCTTATATCACAAAGGCCTATATGGACTTGCTTGGCATATCGCCTCTTTCAGGGCAACCTGCTCAGATGATTGCCACAGTCACCTTTACAGACAGTGCAGAAGATGATTATTTGTCAGGGCGAATTAGACAAACGCAAATCATACCAAGAGGCTTTCCTGTCTGGGCGGGTGACACGCGATTTGAGTTATCAAGCTCTGCCCAGGTTCAGGTTTCCACCATTGTTTCCGTATATTCTTCAGATGAAGACTTCAGGGGCAGCATCACTGACTTGATTGGCGCATTTGACAACAACGCCGCCGCATATCCCTTTGGTCCCACACCAGGGAAAGGGCAATGCTTGTACATAGGATTTGACGACCTTCGACCAGGACTTCTATCTTTCTTTATAGATCTTGAAGATGATCCTATTGGTTTTAGAAATCCCTATGACTACAATGAAATCTCCTTTGCAGATGGTGTCTGGGAATGGCACTTTTAAACAAGAAGGGCGTCCTGTCCTGGCATGCTGTTGAAGAAATCATTGATGAAACCCATGGTTTTATGAACGATGGCATTGTCACATTAAAAATAGACAAGGGAACCTACATTCAAAAATGTCAGCTTCTCAAAGGGGAAAAAGCTCTTGTTTGGCTTCGTTACAGACTCATAAACGCTTATTACGACAGACCACCAGTGATTGAAAACCTTATTATGAATGCCATTCGCCTAAAGCAGGAACAAACTGCCGTGGCTTGCCATAAAATCCATGCCCATGTTGATGAGGAATCACTGGGCCAAGGGGCCTTGATATTCAAATTGATGACTATGTGCCTGAAGGGGCTGATATGATTCTTGAGATTCTAACGCCTTCCGGCTATAAGGCCATTGATAAAAGCAATTATGCCTGCCACAGAAATGACAATGGGTCTATGCGCTTGGTTCTTGGAGAAAACCACGACTCAGTGGATATTACAAACCTAAGACTTATCACTGGTGACCCAACACTGGGGGGCATCAGAAGCTTTGATGTTACTGGACGACCATACGACACAATTGACACCACTTATTCAAATATCCTTTTTAATGATTTTTCAGTGGAGATAAATGAAGACTATCATCAGGACAAATGGAGGCCATGGCAATGTGTCCACCACCTCTATGCCTCAAAAGCAGACGATAGGCACATTGTTCTCATGCCCGACTCTGGTCAAATAGCCTTTGGCAATAATGAACACGGCATGTTGCCTGATTCTAAAAACAGGGCGCTTCGAATTGTGAAAGCAAAGTTTTCAAAAAAGATATGGGCAATGGACAGTATAAGAAGCTCTATGTGGATGAAGTCATGTCAAGCACATACCAATTCACACCTGTTTCTAAGGCTGAAGGTGGGCGTGCTAGGGAATCTGACGAAGAGGCTTTCAACAGATTTCACAAGGAAGTTTCAAAGCTCTCTCGCATGGTTTCAAAGGAACACATCGAGGAAATCGTCAAAACAACACCAGGGCTGGCCATTAGAGATGTATCTGTCATTGTAGGGGACAACAGCTCTAAGCCTGGTCGGATTATTGCCCTTCCAAAGTCAGAAAGTATCAATCCTGAACTGCCAGAAATATATGTGGATTTCATCAATAAGAGAATTCAACAAACACGTCTTATTACAGAACAGTGGTTTGTAACAGGACCAGACTATATAGGCCTCAAAGTCAAACTTGAGATTATTAAAGATCCAGCTGTACACCTTGATCCTTCAAGAGTGCGCGATCTTGTACTGGGATTTATTGAACCTCAGACAGGCAAGCTTTTGGCAGAAGACTCTCTGCAGGTAGATTAAAACGTAGCCTTGAATCCATTAGTGGGATCATAAGGGTTTCTAGGTTAAGCCTTAGAACCGACAAGGGATCTTATCGGCGGGCCGACGGGGATGTACAACTGCCCCTGTCAGCAATTGCCCACCTAAGCGACATTGACCTACAAATCCTCGATGATCAGGGATGGTGATTTCAAAATGCAAACCGATAAAAAATTCTTTAGTTTTAACAAAGCAAGAGACTTTGGAAAATGTGAAATGGTGAACATGGTATCAAGCGCTGATGGATGTACACTAAAGAACATAGAAGAAAGTCGTAAGGGCACGCTTTTTTTTAAAGCCCCTTGATAGTTTTGAAAAAGGCATGATATGGGACAGAATAACCATAGATGCCCAACTCCCCAAAGGAACCAAGATAACAGGCTATTTTCTGGCTTGTGAAGATGATGCTCTCTATGAAGACATGCGTCGGTTGGACCTTGGCATCCACGAAAAGATCAATAGGCTCTTGGAACATGATCCCGTTATGATTCCATATCCGCAAGATGCCCTCCTTCATAGTTTAAAGGGACGGTACCTGCTTGGTTGGCTAAGTGTCTATGCGCCAGAAGGTCCACCTATTATAAGGCGTATTAGACTACACTACCCAATGAAATCATTGTTGGATTACTTGCCGGAGTATTATCTAGTTTCTGATGAAGGCAACTTTCTTCATAGGTACTTGTCAATATTCCAGTCTATATTAAGTGATATGGAAACAGAAATTGATTTGTCTCCAACCCATTTGATTGCAAAACACGGAAACCATGACGACATATGGTGGCTTGCAGAAAGCCTGGGTCTTGAAAGTCCAGAAATTTGGACTGATACAGAACTTAGAAAACGGGTAGAAAAAGCTGTAGAACTAAGTGGCATTCGTGGCACTAGACGAGCGGTTGAAGAAGTCAGTCAGTTTATAACAGACAAAAGCTGTTACGTGATTGAACAGCATGATCTTGATAGAGGACACGCAGATGCATACCTTAATCAGCTCTTTGATAAACTCTACGGGGCCCATCCCAATGACTTCACAGTGCTGGTACCAGACGACGCCCTTGCTTCTGAAAGAAAATACAATCAAATGAAAAAGGCTTTAAGCGGGGTTAAGCCTGCTTATACATCAGCCCGACTCGTTTCATTACAGCCTTATTTGCGTCTTGATCAACACGCTTATTTGGGCATAAATTCAAGAGTGAATCAACCAGGGCAACTGGTTCTTGACAACAGTTCAGCCCTGCCTTATAACACCGTCTTGACAGATCGTGCTGAAAGGAAGATGCATAATGAAGAATGATAAAATCTATCCGTTTACGCGCAACAGATATTTTTACGGTAAACTCCTGACTGTGCGCGATTTTGAAATTGAACAGCGTTATTTCAATGACAAACGCAGGATGACAAATCGACTGGCAGTGGGAACTGGTATATTAACGGGCCTTGATGTGGTTGCCGTTAACGACCGGACTATATCTATAGATCCTGGAATTGCCATTGATAGTTTTGGTCGGGAAATAGTTGTCTCTCTTCCAGCTATGCACATGTTAAGTGACATAGAAGGATTTGATCAGGAACAAATCCAAGACACTTACTATCTCTGTATGGCTTATGAAGAGCAACCTGCTGAAATGGTTCATAGTGTAGCTCAGACCAGTGGAGACGGTGAGTTCTCCCGACTGAATGAAGCCTATGCCTTTTCTTTAAGAACTGACTTTAAATCAAATGTTCAACGGCTGAGGGAAAGACTTCTGCATACCAGGTATAATATCTATTCAGCAGATGAACTCAAGGTGGATATTGTCATTAATGATATTGTCAGCACTCTAAACCCATTTGAAATTGAACTGATTGTAGAAAGAAAGGCTGAGGGGATTCCATCTTCGGTGACTCTCGATTTACAAGGGACATACATAAATAAGGGGCATGCCATCAGACTGTCCTTTGAAGCTGATGATAAGACACCTTACGGCATTTACACTGTCAAGACGCCAGTCTCAACCAGTCAATTAAAACCTGTTGTCGATACCTTGAAGCTTTCTGGTGGAAGTTTTGATATTCATATAGGGGAAAGACAAATAGAAAGGGCTGTGGAGCTGAGCCATCAGATTGAAGTGATAGAAGACCCGCTTCAATTCGCCGTGCATAAACGCTACTATGAACTGCCATTTGATGAAATCATGCAGGCCAAAGACAATGACGCCGTATGCCTGGCTAAAATTAATTTAATCCCTGCTGGGGACACTTATTTAATAGACAGTATTCATAAGCCAAGTGAGAGTGATTATATTGTTCCCCATGCACTCAGGACAGTTCTTGATGAACTGACATTACCGGAAAACACCAGTCAGACAAGTATGGATCAACCGGACATTGACTTGACTGAAATTATGGACAAACTAGGTGAATCTGTCCATAAAAGTCGTATTGAAAATGTAAGAACTGGGGTTTATACATTCAGTCCTCCCCAAGGACGCTTGCAGGAAAATGCCCTTTACTCAGACGAAATTGACCATGGTCTTGGGCGAGGAGAAGCCTTTTTAAGTTTTGCAATAGACCACGCCCCCGATGTGGTGGATGACTATGGAAGTGGCCGGCAGATATTCTTTGGCGATTCTTCAGCTTTTGAAGATTCAGCCTATGCCAGTGCCCAACCTGAAATAAATGTTTCGGGTGTCTTATATCCCAACAAGGGAAGCTTTCGAATGGCCCTCTCTGGTGATATAAAGGCCATAACAAGGCCTGTCAAAGTTCGTTGGCGCCTTGAAAAAATGACATCAGACACAGACCATCCTGTTTCAGACAATGACCCACTGCGAATAGAAATACGTCCAAACCCTGGTCGAGTCCTACCACGACAATCTCTTCTTCTTGAGGCATTTGACAAGGACGGACAAGTGGCCATTTGCACTTGGAAAGTCTCGGGAGACGAAGCGGGAGCTATCGATGAGAATGGTCTTTACACAGCACCTGCCAAGGAAGGGGTTTATACCATTACTGCGACCAGTGACAAGGGCTACGTAACAACGGGGTATATTGTTGTTGAAAACGATTGATTAGACACAGTCTCTAAAAAAGAGCGCCTTAAATCAGGCGCTCTTTTTGATATAGATTATGGTGTCCTACTTTACATGTGTTTTTATGTCAAACCCTATAAGAAGGCTGCCAAACGATGTATTTAAGATGTTTTATAGGCGCCTGGCTTGTAAGATCAGCCTGACTTGTATGATCAGTATGAAGGAATTTCAAAATCAAAGTGGAAATAAAGTATAATGAATAAATGACAGTATCCGTTGATAAGTGGAGGAAAGAGGACTCTATGAAAACATATGCAATATTTCTTGAAAACACTTCAAAGCCCCTCACGGAACAAGCAATAAATAAACATGTTCAGCATCTCAAAGACCTTGATTCTAAAGGCATCCTAGTTCTTTGCGGCCCATTTGAAGACTATCCAGGTGGCATGGTTCTTGTCACATGCAAAGATATAGAAAGCGCTCAAACTATCGCAAAAAGTGACCCTTTGTTTCTGGAGATTACCGAACATATACAATAAGAACACTTGAGGTTGCCAATAAGGACAATAACTATTTATTATGAGGTCACTATGAAAAAAACAGAAAGACTCAATGGAATTGTTTACGCTTTAAAAGATAGGGGAAAACTTACCGCATCAGAACTCTCAGAGCTCTTTGAGGTAAGTCTGCGAACCATATATCGAGATATAGACGCACTTAGTCAACTTAAGGTCCTATTATCACCCACGAAGGGGTTCACGGGGGCTATGAAATTGATATGAATTATTTTATGCCCAGCATAAGTCTAAACGAACAGGAAATCATTATGCTTCTTATCGTTCTGAATTATGGAGAAACCATTAGGCTTCCAAGTTTGACAGCTGACTATCAGGTTTTAAAAGGGAAAGTCATACACGCCCTTAAAGATGTGGACCAGATCAAGGTCAAAAAACTAATGAAACATATTCGTTTTGGCTCACACCGTATTGAGCGACCTGCTATGAACCGAATATACTCAGACCCATACTAGATAGCTTTATAGATGAGTTCAATTTAACTATGACATATTACAATCCACAAAGAGACCAAGAAAGAGCTCGGAAAATTTCCCCTAAGAATTTATTTCTTTGAGGAAGGTGGATGGTATTTAACGGCTTATTGTCATCTCCGTGAGGAGAAAAGGGTCTTTAGGCTTGACCGTATGAAAAAATGTGAAAATAAGTTATGAGAAAAATGCATATTTGAACAGACCCATTTCAAGTGCAACTGATAAATTTTCTGGCGCTGAATATGTCATGTCTATTGATCTGTCACTTTACAGAGTCCTTAAAGACAACGACTATTTTTCAGATATCCATGTTCTTGATAATAATAAAGCCCATGAAGCGGGATACCTGCCAGCCACTTCAAATAGTATCTTTATCAAATTCTTTACAAGATATGAAAAAGATATTCTTTCAATCACCCTGGAAAACCCTAACTTGATAAGCATTTATGAACCGACCGCCTTTAAGGATAAGGTTGCGAAAAAAGCGTCTCAACTCTTCAATAAATATGGCCCTGGCGCTTGTAAGATCACAGATTAATGTTGTAATCTCACCATATAGAAATTTTGAAAATTGCTCACTTAAAAATATTTTCTAAACACTGACAGGTATCTGTCAGTGTTCTTTTGTTATCCTTTACCTAGCGTTCATTTAATATGGTTCATTTGAATAGAGATCATTTTAGAGATAAGTTATTACTTAATAACCATCAAACATCTGATTTCCGACAGAGTTAATCGAACATGTTCAGGCAACACATTCTAAACTAAAAAAAGAAACCACTAGGGGAGAGTAAAATGCTAGAGCTAAAAGAAAATATACATATGTACACTTACAAGACCAAGGCGGATGGGTCTGGCTATAACATCAATTTGCCTGTTTTTCTCAATGGAAAAGAGGCCTTGGTCATTGATACAGGCTTTAAAGATCAGGCTCAACTCTTAAAGGAGGACTTGATGTCTAAAGACATTCGCCTTACGAGGATTGTTCTTTCCCACTATCATCCTGATCATGCAGGCGGTACAAGTGTATTTGAAGACGTTGAAATTCACTGCAGTCACAAGTATCAAGCAAACTTTAATAAGTGCACACAAGTTTGGGACAAAGAAACAGACTATAAAAACCCACAAAACCCGTGCGTCATGGAGACAAACTCTCTTTTGGAGATTTCAATCTGGAGTTCATAGATGGTTCGGGACACTGCGCATGTGGCCTTATATCGCTCATTAATGGGAAGATAGCCCATCTAGGCGATCTAGTCATGTATGATGCCTTTAACAAACCCATGCTGCCATATATTTGTCCTGATGGATCTATCCAAGAACACTTGGCGAGTCTCCGGCGTATAAAGGCTTTAGATTTAGAGGCCGTCCTTCTGTCCCACGGTCAGGCCATTTTTGATAAAGATGACATTCAAAAAGCCATAGATATGAGAATAGTGTATTTAGAAAACTTAGCCAACAGCGGTGGAAATATTGAACTTGGTAAGGCTCTAGAGGACAATACTGAAGAATGGAGTTTCACCGATTGGCATAAAAACAACCTAAAATATGTATAGATACATGGAATGGAGGTAAAACAATATGATTTACACAGTTAGAGGACCAATTATGCAAGACTCACTAGGTATGACCTTATCCCACGAACACTTTAAATGGGAATTTGATGATGATTTTGCCCAGGGCATGTATTTTAATGAAGACCACAACAAAGAGGTATATAAGGTGTTACACCCTGTTATGAAAGATTTAAAAGCATCTGGATGTCAAGCGGTTGTAGAAGCGTCTCCACCTGTAGGTGGACAAAATTTAAAACTGTTAAAAGCTCTGTCTGAGTCCCTTGATATGCATATTATACCTTGTACAGGCTGGAATGTTTTAAAGCATACCTATTGATATTTTCCCATCCCACTTTTCTGAGCAACTAGGCGACCGTTGGATATCTGATTTTAAAAATGGTTTGGATACCATTGATGGAACAGTCATCCGGCCAGGCTATATTAAGATACTTCTAGACAAGGGAGAAATCAGTCCAGTGGACAAGGCCATGCTTGTTGCGGCCATAATAGCCTCCAATGAAACTGGTATGCCAATCCACTGCCATATTCTTGAAGCACATATGGTTCCTAAGGTTATAACCTTACTAAAGAGCATGATGCCAACATGTCTAAATTTCTATGGCTCACGCCGATAAGGAAAGTGATCTACATACCATAGAAATGGCCTGCAAGGAAGGTATTTGGGTTGGTTTTGATATGATAAAAGAAGACACTCATGACCAGCGATGTAAACTTTTAAAGGCCGTGATTGACCGTGGTTTATCGAGTCACATCTTACTCTCACAGGACTATGACTTTTATGAGGAATATGACAATAAGGGGGAAGAACATCCGTGTTGTTCATTCTTTGATGCATTTTTACCATACTGTAAAAAGAGGGGATAGATCAGACAACTTTGAAAAAATTATGACAGAAAACCCTTCAAACTACTATAATATTGACTAAAACCATACCCAGTATCAGCCTCTTTATTAAGCTCTTTATTTATGCTCTTTATTTAAGCCCTTTTCCGTCATGTTCCGCTCTGATGCAAGGGGCTTTTATTGGTTGAGAGTGGTTGATTTTATGCCCCTTATCTATTAAGATGGAGGTTGACAAATCACATGCTGATTTCCATCAGCTTAATCGTATCGGAGGAAACATGAATCGTAATTCAATGCTAAAACAATTGGGTATAAATGATAAGGTTATTGAGCTTTCAGATTTCGTAGAAAGTTCAAATTTCAGATAAATTTAAAGAAATAGATGATGTTGCATCTTTTAATCAGCTCAAGGTTCTTCATGCCATGCAAAAGAATCGGGTCAGCGATGGCCATTTCAATTGGCACACAGGCTATGGCTATGACGACCCTGGTCGTGAATGTCTTGAAAAAGTATTTAGCGATGTCTTTCATACAGAAGATGCCCTTGTTCGACCTATTATTGTCAATGGCACCCATGCCTTACACTCTGTTTAACAGGCATACTTCGTCCCGGTGATGAAATGCTTTCAATTTCCGGAAAGCCCTACGACACGCTGGAACAGGTCATTGGCATCAGCGGCGACAGTGATCAGTCTTTAAAGGTTTATGATATTCAATATAAGGACGTTGATTTAAATGACGATGGCACTTTTAAGACTGGGGAAATTCTCAAGGCCATAAATGAAAAAACTAAAATGGTTTACATTCAGCGTTCGGCTGGCTATAGCTGGCGACCAGCCATTCGTATTGAAGATATTGAAAACATTATAAAAGAAGTGAAATCAGTCAATCCTGATGTGGTTGTCATGGTGGACAACTGCTATGGTGAATTCCTAGACTATAAAGAACCTACAGATGTCGGTGCTGACATAATGGCAGGGTCCTTGATAAAAAATCCTGGCGGTGGACTGGCACTCACTGGCGGTTATGTGGTTGGCAGGACAAATCTGGTTGAAAAGGTTGCTGCGAGATTAACTTCTCCAGGGATTGGAAAAGAGTGTGGTTTAACATTCGGACAAACCAGAAGCATGTTCCAGGGGCTCTTTATGGCACCAAATGTGGTTGCAGGGGCTATAAAGGGGCTATATTTACATCCAAGCTATACCAATCACTTGATTGTGAAGTTTGCCCAAAACCCGATGCTTACAGGAGCGACATCATTCAGGCCGTTAAACTCGGCACACCTGAAAAAGTGGTTAAATTTTGTGAAGGCATACAAGCCGCTGCACCAGTAGACAGTTACGTGACACCAACCCCATGGGCCATGCCAGGCTATACTTCTGAAGTTATTATGGCAGCAGGCGCTTTCGTGCAGGGCTCTTCAATTGAACTAAGCGCAGATGCCCCTATTCGTGAACCATATATCGTATATTTTCAGGGTGGTCTGACCTATGATCATTCGAAATTTGGAGCGTTAAAAAGCTTAAGTGCTATGATGGATGCGGATCTTTTACACCGCAAGACATTATAAGAGGCATAAATAAGCTTAATTTATAAATAGTCACACCTTGTATATCGTCATAAGATCAATTACATCTGTAAGCATGGGCTTACAATGGGAAGTGGAGGCAATTTATGAACATGGAAAAGGTTACTCAGCAACTGATTGAAATTCTTAACACACCAAGCCCATCGGGGGACACTGAAAAGGCTATTTCACTTGTTAAAGGCTACTTTGATGACCTTGGTGTTAAAACGAGCTATACAAATAAAGGCGCTTTAATGGCAACCATTCCAGGCCAGGACGACACAAAGCACAGGGTCATTTCTGCCCATGTGGACACCCTGGGAGCCATGGTCAAGGAAATCAAGTCAAACGGTCGACTTAAAATGACCCAGATAGGCGGTTATCCTTGGAATGCTGTTGAAGGGGAGTACTGTACGATTTCTACATATGAAGGCAAAACATACACTGGAACAATCCTTACAAACAAGGCTTCTACCCATGTTCACGGCGGAGATTCCTCAAGCAACAAGCGCAGTGATGATACCATGGAAGTCCGCATTGACGCCCCAGTTTCCAGCGCAGAAGATGTAAGCGCTCTTGGGATTGAAGTGGGAGATTTTATCTACCTTGAACCACGCTGCCAAATCACGGACAGCGGATATATTAAATCAAGACACCTTGATGATAAGGCAGCTGTGGCCTGCTTGGTTGGTACAGCAGCACACATAATAGAAACAAGCTGACACCTGCTTATACCACACATTTTTAATTAGTAATTACGAAGAAGTGGGACATGGCGCGAATTCAGCTATTCCAGAAAAAACATTTGAGTTCCTTGCGGTGGACATGGCCGCACCTGGAGAAGGTCAAACATCCCACGAACACAAGGTTACGATCTGTGCCAAGGATTCTTCTGGCCCTTATGATTTAAAAATGCGCCATATGCTGACCCAGCTTGCCAAGGACGAAAACATTGATTATGTTATTGACATCTATCCATATTATGGGTCTGATGCTTCAGCAATGCTTCGTGCTGGTCACGACATTAAACACGGACTTATAGGACCAGGTGTGGATGCCTCTCATTCCTTTGAACGCACGCATGTTGATGGACTAAAGGCAACAATGGAACTTACTTTGGCCTATATTTTAAAGGCTTAACTATTAGATTATCGACTTATAATTAAGAGACCCTTTAGTAGCAGATTATTAATTACAAAGACAGTATATAGAAGAGGTGAATTTCATTGGCAATCGTAAGAATTCTCGGAGCAGGGGCTATCGGTTTAGGGCTTGCATCGCAAATGAAAGGCGTTGGTTTTGAACCTGAGTTCATATGTGACGCCGAGCGAAAAGAGCGATACAGCTCACAAGTTTTTTTCGTCAACAATGAACCCTTGCAAATAAAATGTGTCACACCAGAAACCGTGCATGAACACGCTGATCTAATTATAGTTGCAGTCAAGTATGGTCACCTTCATGAGGCCACCGAGTTGCTTGAAGGATCCGTTGGACCAAATACTGTTATTATGTCAATGATGAATGGCATAGACTCCGAGATGATCCTTGGAGACAAGTGGGGGATAGAAAAACTCCTGCATGCCTTTATTGTTGAAATTGATGCTGTTAAAGAAAAAGAACATGCTCTATTACACAAATCCAGGGGTTATTGTCCTTGGAGATATATCAGGCAAAAAGACCCTCAGCCTTGAAAAAACAGTTGCACTGCTTGAGTCGATCGGTGTAAACCACCGTATATCTGAAAATATTGAAAAGACATGTGGTGGAAATTTATGATCAATGTGGGTGTCAATCAAGCATCCGCTGTACTTGGAGCGCCTTATAGGGTTTTCAAGGAAAATAAGTTTGCAAGAGATATAATGAATGATGCCATGGAAGAAGTTATACGTCTTTCTCAGGTGATGAATATTAACCTTGGACAGTCTGATTTGGACCGCTGGTATCAAGTCTTAGATAAACTTGGTTCCGATAAAAAAACGTCAATGCTTCAAGATGTGGAAGCTGGCAGAAAAACAGAAGTGGAAATGTTTGCAGGAACGGTATGTGCCTTAGGCAAGAAACATGGCGTGGAAACACCTGCAAATATAATGCTCTACAATATGATCAAGGCTTACGAAACCATGAATGGCATTGAATCATAGTCAAATTGGGATAAAGTCTATGACTTGACCGGCAATACATGTATATATAAGAAAAGCCTATGGAACAAGATAACTTGTTTCCATAGGCTTTTAAATTTCATTAGCTTTCAATTATAGTTTTCTAAAGACACCTTTAACAACACCTAGAATTGAGACATTGTCCGCATAGATTGGATCCATAGAACTGTTTTCAGGTTGGAGTCTTATACGACTGTCTTCTTTATAAAAGGTCTTACATGTGGCACTGTCTTCTATAAGAGCCACTATGATCTGTCCATTTTCCGCATCCTGCTGTTGTTTTACAAGGACATAATCTCGGTCTAAAATACCAGCCTCAATCATACTTTCCCCTTTAATTTGCAACATGAAATATTCGCCATTTTCCACGAACTCTCTAGGAACTGGGTAGGTCTCTTCTATATTTTCTACAGCAAGAATTGGTTGACCTGCTGTAACCTGACCTACAATTGGCACATAAGCCGTATCTCTTTTAAACTGAACCACATTGTCTGCGCCGCCTAAGAGCTCAATAGCTCTTGGTTTAGTCGGGTCTCGTCTGATATAGCCTTGTCTTCCAACTTATTTAAATGACCATGCACTGTCGAAGTGGACTTCAAGCCAACACCCTCACAAATTTCTCGTACTGAAGGTGGGTAACCTTTCTTTTGTACTTCATCACGGATATAGTCGAGAATAATCTGTTGCTTCTTTGTTAAATCACCATGCATAAAGAACACCTCAAATCCTTTTCTAACTCGATTTCCTATCAAGTTTATGTATTATGATATGTAATCATCTTAAAATTCAATTTCATTCAATTTCTAAGACCGTTCATTTTACTATAGTATAGCATGGCAAAAAAATAAAAAATCAAAACATAAGTTCGATTTTCGCTTTACAAAGAACGCCTGTTCGTATATAATAAAAATCGAACAAACGTTCCGAGAACAAAGGTTCTAATGGAGGGGATAATAAAAATGAGAACAGCACATTCAAAAAATGAGAGATTTTCAATGCATAATTCTTCGGAAGCTTCTATAAGAATTTCAGACCAAACAATGACAATCCAAAATACAAGCACGATTGCCTCAATACCAGCTGGAAAGCAAACAAATAGAATGAAACAACAAATGACATCCGCTAAGAAAACACATGGCACTCAGGCCTTTAATAGAAGACAGTCAAAAAGTCCTTTCGCTGGTTCATCCAAGAAAATGCGAATTGTGAGCAAATCACGTTTTGCCTTGAGTATGACCCTCATATTGGTATTCATATTGAGCACAAGCATGATCGCATTTGCTACATTCGATGGAAAATCGGACAAGGACACACCAACAAGCCAACTTTTCAGCACATTGATAAAGCAGACTCAGCTCCACTTACATATACAGTTAAGTCAGGTGACACTCTGTGGTCAATCGCTTCAGGCATAAATAAGGAACACTACAATCAAGAAAAAAGACATTCGCAAAATTGTATATGCCATTCGCAAGGCCAATAAGATGAAAGGCAATACAATATATTCCGGGCAGATCTTGAACCTGCCAATATAAAAACTTCGTAATCGACTTTTAAATCACGCAATTTAATGTGATCTTTGGAACATGCTAACTATCACATCCATTGATAAGTCCATTACACACTTAAGTGGGTGACTGCAGTTTTACTGCTTGTCATACAAATCATCGTGGCAAACACGAACGCCCCATGTTTTAGCAAATCCCTGTCTATGTGATACGGCAAAAGCCGAGCGCAAATATCACATAATTGGCAGGGATTTTGCTTTTTTGATGTAGTCATGAAACATATAGAAAAATAGTTAAGTGCTTTATTGTTCCAAGGAATTGAAATTTATTTTCATTTAACTGGAAGTCGAATTGTAGTAAAAACACCCTTTATTGGTTTATCCACTTCTTAAAGTCCATATGTTTCCAACTGTCATTATAAGGAATAAACCCTGTAAAATGAGTGCTTTCAGAAGCCTCTTATATACTTTCCCAGACAAGAACTTATATAAAACATCTGGACTTTTCGACGTTAAATACCTCTTTCTAAATTGGATATTTTTAATGTTCACAATTGGAAATAAAGAAAGTTACGATATCTAAAAATATTGTTACAAAACATTCAAAACTTAGACCTCGAATCTAAATTATTCCAGTAAAAATACGCACCCTCGCGATAGACTCAAACGTTTATACAACTTAATTCCAGCCAATCCCAACATGTGGTAAATTTCAATATCCAAACTCTGTAAATGTAAATATTGCGTTAAAATTTCATATTGACGAAATATTTCAAACTGCGTATAATATTAATAAATTGTTACGTACAAATTAATTTTTATGTAACGATAAATCTATATAGGGGTTTTACATATGAAAGACGTTTTGGTTGTAGACGATCTGGCGCAGCTTAAGGCAATGTCTAATAGCTACCGAATTCAGATCATTCACGCTTTTGAAGATGAACCCGCCACAGCGAAGCAGATTTCTGAAAAACTGGGGGAGCCACATTCAAAAGTAAAATTATCATTTGAAAACACTTGAAAAAGTCGGAATTATCAGATTAGTATGTGAGAAGCCAAAGTATGGTGTCATCGAAAAATACTATGAACCCGTTGCAAAAACATTTGTTCTTGACAGCAAATCCATGCAATCTGATGAAAAGTTAGCACAAACAATGGACAAAGCCAGCATGGCTCTGTTTGATCGTGTGGCCAAAGACTTCTATCAAGCCAAATGAAGCAAAAAAAATAAATACCAGTAAAGAATCTACAAAAGGGCAATACATTAATTACAACAGTGAGTATTACCTATCCAAGCAAGAAGCCAATGAACTTCATAATGAACTTTGTGCTTTTATTAAGGAACGGCTTTAGTGAGAAAGAGTCTAAGTCAGAGGGTAAGGAACGCTACTCAATATCTACCGTCATCTCACCACTTGTCTCGAAGGTAAGATAAAAATAGGTGAGATAAAAAATAGCTACAACAGTCAAATGCTGTTTAGCATACATTATTTACTCTTCAATTTCTATTTTTTTAAAAGAAATAGAAATTCCAAACAAAAAGAGGAGGGGGATTACACATGAAGAGAAGAATCACATGGCTTTTAGCACTATCACTTGTGCTATCAGCGGCATTAACAGGTTGTGGCGGCGGTGCTGCTACTGAACCTGAAGCAACAGATGCACCTGCATCAGAAGCAACAGCGGAAAACACAGAAGCAAATGAGGTTGTGGCAGATGAAACTATTGCCAACCCAGCGAAAGATCGCGATAACGCGAGCGACACAATCGTACTTGGTATGACTGAAGCCAAGGGCGAACTGCTTCCAGCATATTTTTCAACGACATATGATGGATACCTGGTTCGTATTATGTTTGACAGACTAATCACCAACAACACTGAAGGTGAACCTATTCCTGAAATTGCTAAGGACTGGGAACTTTCAAACGAAAACAAGACTTACACATTCCACTTACGTGATGATGTAAAGTTCTGGGACGGCACACCTCTTACTGCTAAAGACGTTGCCTTCACATTCACAGCACTTTGTGACCCATCATACGATGGTCGTTACTTCTCAGAAGTTGAACAACTGACTGGTTATGATGCATACAAAAACGGAGACGCTGAAAGCGTTGAAGGTATTAAAGTGATCGATGATTACACAATTTCATTCACTTATGATGTAGAAAAAGCTGCAAGAATCTGGAACCTTGAAATTGGTATCATGCCAGAACATTTCTATGGCTTTGAAAAAGGCAACGCACAGTCAATGCGTGATAAGATGAATGCCTTTGAAATCATGGGCTCAGGCCGCTACGAGTTTAAATCATTCGAACCTAAGCAGTTTTGCGACTTTTTACTGCTAACGAAGAATGGTATGGTGGCGAAGTTAAAACTAAGAACCTAATCACAAAGTTCACGACACCAGATACATACTTCCAAGAGATGCAAGCTGGTACAGTTGATATCCAACTTCGTGTACCTGCGAAAGATGAAAACAAGATTCAAATCGAAGACATGGGCTTCATGAACATCAACCCATATATGGCAAACTCATACGGTTACATAGGCTTTAACCTTCGTGACCCTCGTCTTGAAGACAAGAAGTTCGTCAGGCACTAACTTACGCTTTAACCGTAATGCATTTATCCAGATCTACTACAATGAAATGCATCACTTATCAACACGCCAATTTCTAAAGTATCTTGGGCATACACTGATGAAGTGAACCCATACAACTACGATCTTGAAAAAGCAAACGCTATGCTTGATGAAGCTGGTTGGATTGATACAAACGGCGACGGCACACGTGATAAAGACGGTCAAGAATTACAATTCGTTTGGGACACTTACACTGACTCTCGTTACGTAGAGACTATGATTCCAATGCTTCAAGCTGACTGGAAGAAAATCGGAGTTGGTGTTGAAGCCAACCTAATGGATTTCAGTACACTTGTAGAAAAAGTCTACACTGAAAGAGATTTTGATCTTTACAACATGGCTTGGTCACTTACGACTGACCCTGGTTCAAATTACTCAACATTCCACTCGAAGTTTGACGTTGCTGATGGCAACAACTCAGTTGGTCTAAGAAATGACAGAATTGATGAGCTTCTAGTTAAAGGCAATGTGGAATTCGATCAAGAAAAGCGTAAAGAAATTTACAAAGAATTTGCACTGGCTATGAACAAAGAACTACCTTACATGTTCCTAAGCCAAGGCCAAGACTGGGATGCTGTAAATGCTCGAGTTAAGGGTTACAAAGTAACACCTTATGAAAACTGGGCTTACAACGTTCACAACCTAGAAGTTGTAGACTAATATTCATAGACTCATAATTTAAGTCAATACTTGCGGGGTTTCGGACAAACACCGAAGCCCCCTTTTTAAGCGTGGAGTGTCAGGAGGATTAATGTGTCAAAATATATACTAAAAAGATTGCTACACATGATTCCAGTAATTTTGGTTATATCAATTTGTATATTTGGAATCATAAAACTCGCACCAGGTTCACCAGTTGGAACAAACTTGGACCCGCCGTGCAACACCAGAACAAAAAGCAATGGAAAAGGAAAGACTTGGCCTTGATAAGCCACTACACATTCAATACACAATGTGGTTGTCTCGTGTCGCTCAAGGGGATTTAGGAAAATCATTCATCTACCAAAACCGGTTAAAGATGTTATCGGACCTTACCTTAAGAATACATTTATTCTTAATATTCCCGTATTTATTCTAGCATTTGGTATTTCCATACCCGTGGGGATACATTCTGCCGTCAAACGGTACTCGATTTTCGACAATTTTTGGACGGTTTTCTCCCTGGTTGGGATTTCCATACCGTCATTCTTCTTTGCACTACTATTAATTTATACTTTTGCAGTAAAAATCCAAATCCTGCCGATTAACGGCATGGTTGAAGCAGGCAGTGAAACATCAGGCTTTGCATATGCCGTAGAAGTTGCACAGCATATGGTTTTACCAGGTATTGTACTAACTATTGCCTCACTAGCAAGTTATGTACGATACACACGTAATGGTATGCTTGAAGTTATTAACCAAGACTACATTCGTACAGCCCGTGCTAAAGGACTAAACGAAAAAGTCGTTATTTACAAGCATGGATTCAGAAACGCTCTGCTTCCAATTGTAACCCTGCTTGGTTATTCCCTAATTTTCCTACTAAGTGGATCTGTTATCACTGAAACGGTGTTTAACTGGCCTGGTATGGGTCGTGTTCTACTTGAATCAGTAACAATGCGTGACTACAACTTAATGATGGCTGTTATGATGCTATATGCCATTTTGACACTTATCGGCAATCTTCTTGCTGATATTGGATACGCATTAGTAGACCCTCGTGTCAAAGTAGATTAGGAGGTTAGAGAATGTTAACTACGAATGAAACTGCTATTGCAGTTGATGTGAATAAAGAAGTGAAAGAGAGCATCGAAGGGCCGTGGCAAATGGCCTGGAAACGCTTTAGAAAGAACAAACTTGCCATGCTTGGTGGCATAGTGCTCATCGTTCTTATTCTGTGTGCAGTCTTTGCACCGGCATTATCACCGTACGAACTGGATTATATGGATTACAACCAACTGAATCAACCACCAAATGCACAGCACTGGTTGGGAACTGATCAACTAGGTCGTGACTACTTTACAAGAATGCTTCACGGCGCTCGTATTTCCCTTCAGGTTGGCGTTTTTGCGGTTCTTATATCTGTGGTACTTGGTAGCCTTGTTGGCGGTGTTGCTGGCTACTATGGCGGCTGGGTAGACAACCTATGCATGCGTATAGTAGAGGTCATTATGTCCTTTCCATTCCTGCCACTGGCCATCACAGTATCGGCCGTTGTTGGAGCAAGACTGCCAGCAGAATACAAGATGTACATCACAATGATGGTTATCGGTTTCTTAAGCTGGACAGGTCTTGCACGTATGATCCGTGGTCAAATCTTATCCCTTAGAGAACAAGAATTTATGCAAGCTGCAAAGGCCCTGGGTCTTTCAGATAAGCGTATTATCATTAAACACCTTTTGCCAAATACTGTGGCTTACATTATCGTATCTGCAACACTTGGTATGGCAGGGGCAATTATGACTGAATCGGCACTATCATTCCTTGGCCTTGGTGTGGCACCACCAACACCAACATGGGGGAACATGGTACAAAATGCTCGTGATTTCTATATACTAACGAAAAGACCGTGGCTATGGATGCCTCCAGGGATTGCTATTTTCGTAACTGTAATGAGTATTAACCTACTTGGCGATGGCCTGAGAGACGCACTAGATCCAAAGACAAAGTAATGAAGGAGGAATAGCCATGTCTAGTAACATTTTAGAGGTAAAAGACTTGCGCACGCATTTCTTTACAGATAAAGGCGTTGTCAAAGCTGTTGATGGCGTGTCATTCAAAATTCAGGCGGGCAAGACCCTTTGCGTGGTTGGCGAGTCTGGATGCGGTAAATCAGTAACTTCTATGTCCGTAATGGGACTTGTATCAAAACCAGGTAAGATCATGGAAGGCTCATCAATCACTTATATGGATACTGAGCTGACTCAAATGTCTGATGATCAGTATAGATCAGTACGTGGAAATGAAATCTCAATGATTTTCCAAGAACCTATGACCTCTCTAAATCCTGTATTCAAAATAGGTTTCCAGATTTCAGAAGTTCTTATCCTACATAAAAAAAATGACGAAAAGAAGAAGCCCATCAGAAATCAATTGATCTTCTGAATATGGTGGGTATACCAAGAGCTGATGAAATCGTTAATGAGTATCCTCACCAATTATCCGGTGGGATGCGCCAACGTGTCATGATCGCTATGGCCCTGGCATGTGAACCTAAGGTTCTCGTTGCCGATGAGCCAACAACAGCCCTTGACGTAACCATTCAAGCCCAAATTCTTGAGCTTATGAATGAACTGAAGGAAAAAACAAACACAGCCATTATGATGATCACCCATGACCTTGGTGTTGTAGCAGAAATGGCTGACTATGTCGTTGTAATGTATGCAGGCAAAGTTGTTGAGGAAGCCGATGTTGAAACTCTTTACGCCAATCCTCAACATCCTTACACAGTGGGGCTTATCAATTCGATCCCTAAGCTCGACGATGACAGAGAAGTCCTAGACAGTATAGACGGCTCAGTACCAAATCCACTATACCTACCTGAAGGCTGTGCTTTTGCTCCGCGCTGCAAGTTTGCAGTGGACAAATGTCGAAGAGAGCGCCCATCGCTTCAGGAAGTAGAACCGGGGCATAAAGTGAGCTGCTTCGTAGTACAGGAGGGTCAAGCATAATGTCACAACAACCATTAGTAAGAGTTAAAAATCTAAAAAAAACATTTTCCAATAAAAGAGTGGCTTTTTCAAAAAAACAGTTGGTCATGTCAAAGCATGTGACGGCTTAACTTTTGACATCATGCCAGGTGAAACCCTCAGCCTCGTTGGAGAATCAGGCTGTGGAAAATCCACAACAGGCCGTACCGTACTCAGACTCCTTGAACCAACTGAAGGAGAAATTGAGTACAAGGGTAAGAGTGTCACTCAAATGAACCATAAGGAACTGGTAAGTCTTCGAACAGAAATGCAGATTATATTCCAGGATCCATATTCTTCTTTAAATCCTCGTATGACCGTTGGTGAAATGATCAAAGAACCACTCATTGAGCACGGTCGTTACAAGCGCGGTGCAGAACTTGATGAACGGGTTAAGGAAATCGTTGTAATGTGTGGTCTTGATGATTATCATATCAATAGATATCCTCATGAGTTCTCAGGTGGTCAGCGTCAAAGAATTGGTATTGCCCGTGCACTGGCACTGGAGCCATCTTTTGTTGTCGCAGATGAGCCTGTATCAGCTCTGGATGTTTCTATTCAGTCACAGATCATTAACCTGATGAAAGACCTGCAAAAGAAAATGGGACTATCTTATCTGTTTATATCCCATGATCTAAGTGTTGTTCGTCACATCAGTGATAGAGTTGGGGTTATGTACTTAGGAGATCTTGTTGAACTGGCTGAAAAGAAGTCTATGTTTGACAAACCTAGACATCCTTATACACATGCCCTATTGTCTGCAATACCGCAACCTGATCCTACGCGTGAAAGAAGCCGTGTTATATTAACTGGTGATATACCTTCACCGGCAAATCCGCCAAATGGCTGTAAATTCCATACACGCTGCCCATACGCAAAGGACAAATGTTCTAAAGATATACCTGAATTCAAAGATCTCGGTGACAAGCACTTTGTTGCATGTCACTACCCAATAGAAGGTTAGGAGCTAAGACTATGAAATGGATGACACATGGCATTATGCCATCGGAAGAAGATGTGTTCAATAAGAAAAAGAAACTTTCTAAATCAAATGAACACGCCGCACATTATCAGGTCGATGACCACCTAGAACTTGATGATTCTGACTTCAAGGCAATGTGCATAGCTATGGCTCAAATTTTCTTTCCTGTTGTCCTTGGCTTCGCCGGCACATATATTTTGGTGATCCTCTTCATCACAAAGGTTTGGCTTAGATAGTAAAAAGCCCTATTTCATCTGAAATAGGGCTTTTTGCATGCCAAAATTTTTGGGTATAAATTTTCAAAATAGAATAATCAAAAGTTGATTTACATAATTTATATATGTCGACTTTCATTCTAATCAATTTGAGGGGTGGGGACCAAATGAATAGATTTAAATTTTGGAGATGGGGGAAGTTAAGAAAACTAGGACGTCCATTATATATTATCCTATTCACAAGCGTGTGGACCGTGGTTAATGTTGGCCTGGGTATTTATAGAGAATTGTCTGTTTTGAAATGGACATGGGAAGAAATTTGGGCTTTTCAATCACAAATGATCTTCTTTGTTTTATTTTCAGGGATTTCTTATTGCTTGGTTCACTTGGGATATTGGCGATTCAGAATCTCTAAAACTCGGAATTGATAATCACGTACTTGACACGGATCGACTTATTCTAAGAAAAATTAGTCAGGTGGATTTTAAGGCTGAGTGCAAGATCCTCATGGATACAAAAACCATGCAGTGCTGGCCAAAACCTTTTGATAAAGATGAAGTGAGGAGCTGGATACTTAAGAGTATGCAGTCTTATAAGCGCAACGGCTTTGGCCGTTACATCGTTGAACGAAAAAAAGATCATAAAATTATTGGTGATGTCGGTTTCATGCTCAACGAGGTTAATGGCATGAATGAAGTAGACTTAGGCTATATTATCCATGCAGCATTCCAAGGCAAAGGGTATGGGACAGAAGCAGCAAGGGCCTGTCTTGAGTACGGAATCGATGAATTGGGACTTGAACGCATAGTGTCCCACATGCCTAAAGACCAAGCCCAATCAGAACGAGTGGCACAAAAAAATTGGTATGACAAAAGTCGGAGAGTATAATAATTCTAAGAATAAGAACAAACGAACTAACCTTTATGTGGTAGACCAAAGAAGACCCATGTAGTAAAATAAGCTATCACTTTTTGCAATTTAAATTTTCTATTTGAATATTTTTACATTAGGAGGATCCATGACTTTAGAACTCGTTAAACCAAGTTCGGCCCTTAAAATCCCATTTCAGAAACTCGTGTGGGACTATATTGATCATAAAGATGTCTACTTTATGAACAAATATAAGCCTGCACTTGAAAATTTTGATACCTATGTCGAAACCCTCTATAAAAATTCCCTCGGTGATGAAGTTGAGTATAACTGGGTTCCTTATACAACCTACTGGCTCATTGAAAAGCATGATTCAGATGAGATTGATGTTGTTGGAAACATAAGAATTCGACACGAAAGAGTGCCCCAAGCAGGACATGTTGGCTATGACATACGTCCAAGCTTTAGAAGAAGAGGGATGGGGCGTAAAATACTAGAACTCGGACTTGAAAAAATAAAAGATTTCAGTATTGATGATGTTTATTTGACTTGTAGAAGAGAACAATATATCTTCTATTCACATCATTGAATCCTAGTGGATATTTCAAGGTCTTCTATGATGACGAAACAGGGAGACGCGGCTTGAATATCTCATTTCTGTTTAATCATATTTAATGAATGATATATGGACCCATCAATATTTGGTTTTATAATACGTAAAGAGAAGAATAGGGGTACAATCGACCATTTATTGATCGACTATTCGAATCTTTATACTTTCTCCAAACACATTTTCGAATCGATCTACTTTAAGCATCACAAACACCACAATTATTCAGTAATTGAACTTAGTCTCACTGTTTTCCAGCTCTTTCATAATTCTTTTTTGATAAGGTCTACAAATGCTGCAAGACAGCGGTATCTAACGCCTATAGTCGTTATCGATTATTCGAATCGATGAAACATTCACGTTTTGTAATTCAAATCGATCCGTTTAATTTACTTCTTGTAAACTTGAAACAATCTCTATTTTTTTATAAGTTGTCTTTCGTTTTTTTCTATATGCATTAAAGGAATATTCTTTTATTGTGGTTCTTTTATACTTGTAAAAATAACATATTTATAGTGTAATATAATAAAGTGCACATTATGAGTGTACAAATGGTGTGATACAGATAGAGATTTTCGTTTAGGAGAGATAGTAATGGCTTTAAAAAAAGTTGGAGAACTCCTTGAAGAACATGATTTTGAATCCATTCATCACGAGTTGACAATGGAATTGAAAACAAATGCACAAATGGTCAGCCTCTGTAAGGTCCTTTATGAAGGATTAAAAACAGTGGACTACGTACCATCGAGGTTACAGTATGCTTTAATTACAAGTGAAGACACAGAGTCAGGTAAAAAGTCAGATAAAATTGTAGCACATGCCGATTTTATGAATAGCACAATTTCTATTCACGATTTAGAACCTGCCGAAATTGTATCAACTGAAGTAGATTTAGACGATCCAGAGTTAGAAACGCTTTTTCTTGCGCTTTGTCTTAAGACTTTGTGTGAGGAAGAAACGGAAAAAGACATGGATGATCTTGAAGCAGAACAGATCAATGTTAAGTCCTCTGACTCTTTAGAACTCGGAGACAAGGAATACGATGAAGATAGCTTGTTTCCATTTAAAAAGAATATGATGACTAATGACACCATCAGTTAAAAGCCACACTAAAAAGAAAACTAAATAGAAACTAAACAGAAACGACCAAGATCAACACAATCATCTTGGTCGTTTTTTGTATGTCCTTACAGCTTAGTATTAATAATGATAAATTATGTGTATTTTCAATTATGCCCTTATTCCAATGGTATAGACTATTATACAGTCTAGTGATTACTCCGTATCAAGTGGTGATGACATGAATACAAAAGGAAATGAAAATACATTATCTAAATTTATATATATTGTGACATCTGTATCAATTGCTGTTATGGGTCTATTTATGCTTTCATTTATGGCTTTTCAGCTCACCAAAACAATTGACCAAATTGAAGTCAATCATATTGATAACAATAAAGCCTTTATTGAATCAGTGATCATAAGCTTTTTAGATGTTCGTGAGGCTGCCCTAGAAGATGTTGCATCTCAGTCAATTGTTATTAAGAGCACCCTGCATCCTGAAAACACGCATCAATTGATTAAGGAATACCTTGATGGACTAACACTCCTAAGCAAGGATTATAACATGAGTCTTTATGATATGAATGGCCAAGTCATTTACAAAGAATCCAACATATCCGAATTGTCTGACTCAGATAATTCATGGATTGAAAAACTCGTCAGTGGTGAACTAACACACTATATCACCATTCATGAAAACAAGGTCTACTGGTGGTTTATAGCGGTTCCAGTCATACATAATGGATCTACATACGGTATATTAACAGCTGAGATTCCAGTTACTGATATATTCGCAAGCACTGAAATTAAAAATATGCCCAAAGATATGAAACTTGACTTACTCTACGATAACACGGTAATACTGTCTGTGGTGAGGTGAATGAAGGTATAACACATTACGATAACATTGAGGAAATTGGTGTTACTATTGCCTTTACACTTGATAGGGCAACCACAAATCATATGATAAATATGCTTTTACTGTCCCATATAATTGCCATAATTGTTATGACTTTTATAACGATTGCCATTCTTATCTACTTATCCAAACGGTTTATAACCATGCCAGTCAATGAAATACGTTGTCTGGCTATGCAACTGGCAGAAGGCAAGGTGGAGGAAATTGAGTTTACAGACTCAAAGATCGTTGAACTGAAGGCTTTAACCAATCAGTTTATAGATATGTCTTCAAAAATCAGAGAGCGTGAAAGTGATTTACTGGATGCCAATGCCTCCCTAGAGATAAAAAATGAACAACTGAAGACGGCTGTCAGTAAATTGGAGGATGCCCAGGGACAAATGATTCAACAGGAAAAACTCGCTTCAATCGGACATTTGGCTGCCGGTGTTGCTCATGAACTTAACAATCCTATTGGTTTTGTGTCGAGTAATTTTCAATATTGAAAACTATTTGAAGATCTAAGTGATTATATAAAATCTCAAAAAGACTGTAGAATCACTGATGATATTCAGTACATTGTGGATGATATTCCCGAACTCATTTCAGACTCTCAAGAAGGTCTTAACCGGGTGACAAGCATTGTGAAAAACCTAAGAAATTTCTCAAGAGTTGATAACTTTGAAAGGTCTGACTACGATTTAAATAAGGGGATAGAAAGCACACTTATCGTCGCGAAAAATGAATACAAATATGTTGCTGATGTCGAAACCGATCTATCAGATATACCAGTGGTTTACGCCAAGGGCAGTGAAATTAACGATGTGCTTTTAAATCTCATCATAAATGCCACCCATGCTATTTCTAGTCTCAATATGTCTGAAAAGGGCGTCATTCAAATAAAAACCTATTCAGACAATAACTATGTATCCGTGGAGATCACTGATAATGGCCCAGGCATTCAGGAAGAGGTCATCCCTCGTATATTTGACCCATTCTTTACAACCAAAGAGCCTGGTAAGGGCACAGGTTTAGGCCTGAATATTGCTTATAATACTATTGTAAACAAACACAATGGGGTTCTAGAAGCCAAATCCAAGTACGGAGAAGGGGCAACCTTTACCGTAAGACTTCCTATCGTAGATTCCGAAACTCTAATGGATCAAGACGACATATAAAATCAATCAATGGAGTGATTGACAAACAACAAAGAACGTGTTGAGGTATAGGTCCTCAATCACGTTCTTTGTTTGAATTTATACATTATGCCTGTGCTTACGCATATACTTAATAATTCTATTTCGAATTGAACACTTAAAGTTAAAATAGTGGCTTAAGCTAATATAGTCGCTATAAACAAGTAGCGAATCGAGTTACATAATCTTTTATGACAAGTCTCAGCGATATATTTCTTAAACTTTAATCATTGAAATCATCTAAGAGTTCATAATTCTTAATAATATCACGTTTAAGGTTTTTCCTATGTGCTGCATACAGTTGGGTCGTTGTCACATTATCATGATCAAGAAGGTTCTTAACATCATAAAATAGAAAAACCATATTCTATAAGAGAAGATGCTGCCGTTGCTCTAAGTTTGTGGGGACTGTAGCCATCTTCACGACTGGTTCCAAGAGCGATAGATGTGTACTTCTTTACAAGCTTACATATGGCATTTAAGGTCATGCGTCTGCCTTGCATAGAGAGAAAGAGAGCATCTTCATGTCCAGGTTTAACTTTCTCATTTCTCTTTCTATCAATCTCCAGGTATTCCTTTAGAACTTGTTCAATTGTCTTGTTAATAGGCATTACAACTTCCTTGCCACGCTTACGATAAATCTTAAACTCACCACGTCTGAAATTAAATGATGAAATATTCAACTGTTGAAGTTCACTTAGACGCAGGCCGTAGGTAACAAATAGAATGAGGATGGCCTTGTCACGAAATTTAGTCTTCTGCCAGTACTGCTTTCCTTATCCGTTAAGCCTTGGCCACTTTCAACAGCATCAAGCATGATGGCCACCTCATCAACCTCTAGTTTTTTATAGCATCAGGCTGTGTTTTAGGAAGCTTAATGGGGTTGAAGCCTTCAGTGATATTGCTATCGATCATTTCATCTCTAAAGAGAAACTTGAAGAGCACGCTTAAGGAAGAACGCTTTCTTGATAGGGCACGGTTGTGGTTTTCCATGACATATGTAACATCTTCAGTTTCTATAAAGTACTGGGTACAGTAGTCGCCCAAGTATCTATTTATATCCCTGGCCTTAAAGGTATTGAACTCCTCAAGGCTTATGTCAGCTGTGTTATCAGCCTTCGTTAGAGTGGTTTCCGTACATAAATATCTACAAAGAAGTGTATGTCTTTAAATAGGCCAGCCGTGTGCTAGGCGCAACGGCATTTTTAAAATATAAGAAATCGTTGAGAAACATAGGGAGTTCCAGTTCGATATCATGACATTGCTTTTGAAGCATATGTTCCTTTTTAACGATGTTGTCAGGCTTAGAAAATTTATTGTGAACCTTAATGGTTTTTTTTGTTCGCCATATTGACCTCCTTACTATATGTATAGAGTAGCACACATTTATGAAATACGAAACATATGTTCACAAAAAAGCTTCCAGAGAGGGGGTAACTTCAACAGTCCTCCATGGAAGCTTCATTTCAATATGATGCGATTATACCTTCCTTATATGATAGTCATCTCGTGGCCACGGGTAAACAGCTTTATTAAAACTAAGGATAGGCCACAAAACAAGAGGGCAGCTAAAACTGCTGTGACGTCTGATGATAAACCCATAATACCTTGGGGCAAGAGCCAGTTGCTCAATACAACGCCCAGGATAATAAATACAAGGGGCACCACATAGAATAAGGCTGCCAAACCAATTATTTCACTAGCGCCAGCTTCAATTTCAACGATTTCTCCAGCAGACACTTGGGCGTCATTTCTTGTGATGATTTTTACGGTCTGATTACAAGATGAAGCGCAGTTTTCACAGTGACCGCCACAAGCGGATTCTCTCATGACAAGGATTTCTGCTTTCTTACTATCTGAAGTGATTACGCGTCCCATTTCTTTCATTACAGCACCTCCTTTATTATATCTATTATAAGTATACCAATATGATCTTGTTCAAGCAAGTTTTTATGTCAGAGCTCATATGCTATTGTGCGAAGGCTTATTGAATTTGATAGGCCAGAGAAGCCTAACGCTTCTTTAAATTGATAAGATCAAGGAGAGTCTGACCCTTGTCTTTTTATAATCTAAATACATTCACTTTCAACAATTGGTCCACAATCTTTTTTTAAAACACTTTCTGGGATTTCACTTTCACATGAAAATCAAGGCTGAGTGATTGTTTCTATCCAAATAAATGAATTCCCACAGCAAATCCATATATGAATATGTGTTATGTGTTTCGCGAATCTATAAATTGTGAAAAGAGGGTGGGGAGATTTTTTGAGAGTCGGTTTTGATTTTGGGACTTATTAAATTGGAATTTTTTGATCGAATCCAACTATGTGATAAATATACATTTAATAAATAGTTGAAATTTTGATGAATTAGACCTGCCACACACATTGATTTTGCTTAATCCATGTATTCCTGTGATCTCAGCAATTACACAGTTTTGCGCATATTGGTTTTTATTTGATTTTATATTTCTTGATTTTCGTTTTTAATTTCGTTATGATCATAGATTATCATTTCAACTATACATTATATTGATGATTTAATTTTCATAAATCAAATTGTTCTTACTTATGATTCTTTTTAATTTACGTCTTAGATGATCTCTTGTCTAAATCTCATTTCATATCTAAAACTCATTTCCTATGAAAATTTCTCTGGTCTAT